>ERZ795048.1247-NODE-1247-length-23569-cov-119.785702_pt1 | contig 23569 bp, 19 predicted proteins | sample MGYA00375132_ERZ795048 | MGnify/ENA primary metagenome ERZ795048 (study PRJEB30177, sample SAMN05720225) | activated sludge metagenome | isolation source: Anaerobic digester | place: Hong Kong | collected 2014-12-17 ... | reverse complement strand
GTAAATGAGTGAACAATCTTTCGATAAACAAATAAAGGAAAAACTCCGTAATTTTTCTTTCCCGGAAGAACACGGTGATTGGGAAGATTTGGCCATGCGGATGTCCCGCAGGACCATTCTCCTTCGTCGCAGAAGGGTTTTTCTCTGGAGTACGGCAGCAGCTGCCTGCCTGTTTTTGCTGATGTTCCTGCTTATGCCTGTGCTTAACCGGGATACATATGCCCCTGAAACCATATGCCGGATTGTTCCCCGGCCGGCTAACATTCATGTTACGGATTTACCGCAACAAATACGCGGACTATATGCCCATGCACAACTGGACAAGCTCCGGGAAGCTTCTGTTGTACCGGCAACCTCGGAAATTTTTGTCACACCTTCAAAAACACCAATACCAGAACAGGAGCAGCAAAGTCCCCGGCCTGCTGCAAAGCAGGAACCTGCCGCGCAAAAAGAACTGGCTGTTGACCAACCGGCTAAAGAAAAACCACAAACACCAACCCCTTTCTTTCCGGTAGATCTTCCTGACCCAAGCCGCATGAACAGGAAATGGATTACAGCCGCTAATTTTTCATACCAGGGAGCCATTAACGGCAACTATATCTTCACACCCTCTACATACACCACCAAATGGGAAACTCCCCTGAGCCTGGCCGGCAGTGATCTTTCCAATCTGGGAATCCCGGACTACATGGCCCCGAATTTTGATGAAGATGATGTAAATCAGATTTCAGCACATTTTTCCACGCCCATCTCCGCCGGTTTTAATGTGCAAAAAGAATTCAACAAATGGCTTTCTGTAGGAGCCTCGCTTACGTACACGTTGCTCAGAGGTGAATACCAGGTACATACGGCAGACAAATCTTACGTTGTAAACCAGAACACCCATTATATCGGCATCCCGGTAAGCGTTTATTTCCGTGCCGTCAACACACCGCATCTGACGGTGTACGCCGTAGGCGGAGGGGCACTGGATAAAGCTGTGGCAGATGAGTATATATGCCAGTTGAACGATGTGGCTACACGGCAGTATGTTCCCGTACAGGGATTTCAATTGTCTGTATACGGGGGTTTGGGCATTGAGTACAAATGGTCAGAATGGATGGGAATATATATAGAACCGACCATTTCTCATTACTTTGAAAACAACCAGCCCAAAAGCATCCGCACCATTCAACCCACCCAGTTTAAAATGGAGTTGGGAATTCGTTTCAGGATTTAGCTTTTTTGACCAACCGGGCCATTTCAGAAGCAAACACAAAGTCATTCAGGGTTTTGTTGTCTGAAAGAAGTATGTTTTCCCGGGTGCCTTCCCATTCTTTTTTCCCTTCGTACAGAAAAACCACTTTTTCCCCTATGGCCATGACCGAATTCATATCGTGGGTATTGATAATGGTGGTCATATTGTACTCGTGGGTAATTTCGCTTATCAACCGGTCTATGACTATGGCCGTCTGCGGATCCAGACCGGAATTGGGCTCATCGCAAAAAAGATAACGGGGATTCATTACTATAGCCCTGGCTATACCTACCCGTTTTTGCATCCCGCCGCTTAGTTCGGAAGGGTATTTATTCCCGATATCTTCCAGGTTCACGCGTTCCAGGCAACAGTCAACCCGTTCATTTTTTTGGGCCATGGACCAGTCCGTGAAAAAATCAAGGGGAAAACGCACATTTTCCCGGGCCGTAGCAAAATCAAAAAGGGCCGATCCCTGGAATAACATCCCCATTTTTTTATGGATTTCTTTGCGTTCTTTTTCTTCCAATTGGTTGAAAACCATTTCGTCATACAGGATCCGGCCGGCATCTATTTTATGAAGCCCCGCGATCGCTTTTAGCAACACGGTTTTCCCGGACCCGCTGGCGCCAATAATCAGATTGGTCTTTCCTTCTTCAAAATTTACGGATATGTCTGAAAGCACCTGCTGCTCTCCAAAACCTTTACTAATATTATGAACGTATATCATTAATTCAGCATCAATTGGGTTAACATAAGATCTGTAATCAGAATCAACAGGCAAATGGCTACTATAGAGCGGGTGCTTGCCCTTCCCACTTCCATGGAATTGGCTTTCGGACTGTACCCGTACAAGGCAGAGACTGTAACTATAATAAAACTGAATACGATCATTTTTGTGACGGCATAAACAATGTAATACCCGTTAAAAGCAAACCGCAAGCCTTCCGTGTATTGGCTTAATGTGATCATTCCGGTAGCCGCTACAATCAGCCATCCTCCCAGGATCCCCACCAAAAAACTGAAAAGCATGAGTATGGGATTGAATACGCAAACTGCAGCTAACTTGGGGAGTATCAAATAATTGGCAGAATTGATACCCATCATTTCCATGGCATCAATCTGTTCGGTCAGACGCATGGTCCCAATATCTGAAGAGATGTTAGATCCTACTTTACCGGCAAGGATCAGCGCAACCATAGTACAAGAAAATTCCAGGATCAGGCTTTCCCGGACCATATAACCCACATACATTTTTGGAATGAATGGATTCTCAATATTGTAGGCGGTCTGAATAACCAGCACGGCACCAATGGCAATGGAAATAATCCCTATCAAAGCCACAGAAGAAAGTCCCAGGCTTTCTGTTTCCACAAAATATTGTTTCCAGAAAATACTCCATTTTTCGGGCTTGGTAAAGACCCGTTTCATCAGGAGTATATACTCTCCTATAAGTTCCAGTGTTTTCTTAATCATTTGTCAAATATACGAAATAACCACCGCTTTCGGGAAGCGGGCATAAGCGGTTTCATGTTTTTATCCATGGTTCTCATTGCAGGATTCAGGTATATATGAGAACTGTCGGGAAGTGCTATTTTTACACGCACGTAGGTGTCCTCCGGCTGTAAACGGTAAGAAGCCTCTTGAAGCCCGTTTACGGAATCTGCCACCTGTTTCAGGATTTTTCCGTCCTGTCCCCTGAAACAGAACTCACGGGCCTTTCCCGTCAATATCACCGTCAGGCTGTCACCCCTGATCCGGCAGGATCGTAACAGGGGCATACTGTCCAGATTCCTGCGTTTGTCAACAACACTTGCCCGGCTCAGTCGCCTGGTGACTTCCACCCCGTAAGCAGCCCCCCGGATCAAAGCCCGGTAAATACCTTCCGGATTCAGGGTGTCGGAAACTGTGTAGATCAGGGTTAAATCACGCGCCAGGTCCGTTTGTTTGAATACGTTGTGGGCATCATCGCCACCCACAATCATGGCGGGTTTGCCGGAAGAAAGTGCCACGTCCCACAGATCCTCGGAATTCCAGAAATCATTCAACACTTCAAAGCAGTCGTATCCCGTAAGAAACCGCATGTCCCGTGCGGAATAACCTCCCATCCAGTCCGGATGGTTCAACACCAGCACCTGTGTCCTTTCCCGCAGTTTGTTCAAAATATGTTGTTTTTGGGAACGGGTTTGCGGTAAAATATAATCCCCGTGATACACCCGGCCGGCGCCAATGGATCCCTGGTGGGTTTTCAGAATGTTGAATCCGTGTTCGTAGACCGGAATGTAAGGCGTTGCAGGCGTTTGTGTTATATGTTGGTAATCGGAAACACCAATGATGTCGTACCCGAGTGAATCGTATTTGGATAAAATGTCATCTACCGTGTTCTTCCTGCCATTTGTAAAAACCCCCCAGGCATTGGAATGGGCATGAAAATTAGCCCTTGCCCATTGTCCCTCCGGGGTTATTTCCTGATAGGGATTGTACCAGTAAGGTCCGGAAAAAGGAGCGGAAGGTGCCGGTTCATACAGGGGCATCATCCTGAAAAGCACTATCACGGCCCAAATAATTGCCGCCGCAATCCACCGTTTTTTCTTCTTATGTCTTCCTGGCATTCTGCAAAGGTAACGCAAAATCCATACCTTTGCATCATGAGCAGGATAGCACATTTCTTATCTGCCAGGAAAGGGCAATGGAAGCATATGCGACACGTTTTTGAAAACCGGGGACCAAAAGACCCGCTCTTATGGATCCATTGCGCTTCACTGGGAGAATTTGAACAGGGCAGGCCCGTTATGGAAGCGTTTCGCAAACAATACCCTGGGATACGGATCCTCCTCACTTTTTTTTCTCCCTCGGGATATGAGATACGTAAAAACACTCCCCTGGCGGACCATGTATTTTACATACCTTTGGATTCACCCCGCAACGCACGCCGTTTCCTGGATCTGGTTAATCCATCCCTGGCTGTTTTCGTGAAATACGAATTCTGGTATTTTTATTTAAAAAACCTGAAAAAAAGAAATATCCCCACGTACCTGATCTCGGCGCGTTTTCGTCCCGACCAGCCTTTCTTCAAAAGATACGGAATCCCTTTCCGTTTTATGCTAACCTGTTTTACGCACCTTTTTGTACAGGACGAACCTTCGCGTGAACTCCTGGAAAAACTCCCCGGACTATCGCTCCCTGTAACAGTGGCCGGAGATACGCGTTTTGACAGGGTAACGGAAATTGCCACCCGTGACAACACCCCTGAACGGTTCAGGCAACTAATACAGGAACCCGTCCTGGTTGCCGGAAGCACCTGGCCACAAGACGAAGAAATACTGGCCCGTTTGCTGGAAGATCACCCCGCCCTGCAACTGGTACTGGCCCCGCACCAGATCCATGCGGAACACCTGGCTTCCATAACGCAAACATTCCGCAAATGGGATCCTGTCTTCTTTTCAAAGACACAAAATGCAAAAGCAATTCCCCGGGTTTTGGTCATAGACAGCATAGGGTTGCTTTCCTCGCTATACCGTTATGCTACCTGTTGCTATATTGGAGGCGGGTTTAACAAATCCGGGATACACAACACCCTGGAAGCCGCCGTTTACGGCAAACCGTTGTTGTTCGGTCCCAATTATCAGAAATTTAAAGAAGCGTGCGACCTTATTGATACCGGTGCGGCTGTGGGTTTTGAAGATTATTCCACCTGTTCGGGGGCTCTAAAGAAATGGATAGATGATCCCGGCCGGTGCCTGGATGCCGGAAATGCCGCCAAAACTTATGTGGCAGCAAATACAGGTGCTACATCATTAATGCTTCAAAAGATGGTTGTCCCGGAGCGGTAATGTTTTCTGGATCGGAAGCCGCATAGACAAAAGGATAACCCCTGCCGAGTGCCTCTTTGCGTGTTCTGAGTGCATCAGCGCCCATTATCATCACAGTGATCCTGTAATTTATATCTTCACGGGCATTTTGCCGGTCACACCATTCCAGCAATTCGTCTGATTGCTGCCGGTTGTAAGTGTAAACGGCAATTTTCAGGTAATCGGCACCCGTGGAAAACGCCTCCCGTACCAATGTGTCCAGGGTGTCTTCTCCGGGAATTTCATGAGCCGGATTCTCCCAAAAATGTACGGATTGAATAATCCCGGCCTGGTAGTCGCGGGCCAGGCGGGACAAGGATTCTTTATAAACGGCAGCTGCTTTTACGGGAATGTCCACCCACCCGGCCCCCCAGGAAATCATTTCCTGCAATGTTTCCGGAATTTCAGTAAAATCTAGCTCAACAGGCAAAGTGAGCAGAATCTTTTTTTCTTTTCCCAAGCATTGCATACGCAAAGCCACCATACCAACGGGCGATATATCCCCCATCAGATCCAGCCTGAACTCCACCCAGGGAGCTTTTTCCATCCACCGGGTCAAGCCTTCTTTCCATTGTGCTCCCAGGCTGATCCCGGGATTGCGCAGGATGTTTTTGCATTTCTGTACCGGCTCGTTCACCAAAACATATTCGCCGATATCGCGCAGCAAGACCAATCCCAGTGTGTTTCCCTGTTTTTTCTTGTCGTGTAACATATAGGATACCAGGTCGCTTTGTGAACAAGGAAGTTCCGGATCCATTCCCGCAGATGTAATTACACGTAACAACCGTTGTTCGTTTTCCCGCGACAACAGTCCTTTTTGTGCCGAGTAGCGGGCCGCGGCGGCCATTCCTTTGGCCACGGCTTCTCCGTGGGACATTTCCGGGTACCGTGCCGCCAGGGCATGGCCGAAAGTGTGTCCGAAATTCAAAGCTTTGCGCACCCCTTTTTCGTACAGGTCCTGGTCCACGATTCTTGTTTTGATTTCCTGCGAACCCGCAATCAGCTTTTGCAACAACCCGGGCGAAGAATCTTTGCATTCCTTCAGCTGAACCACCTCTTCTTCCAGTAAACGGAAATAGGATTCGGAAGCTATGGCTCCGTGTTTGATGCATTCGGCCAATCCACAGCGAAACTCACGCGCGGGAAGCGTACTCAATACGCCCGGATGGCAAAAAACCCAGCGGGGAAGGACCGTACACCCAATCATGTTCTTGTAAGGCCCGGCATGTATCCCGTTTTTTCCGCCCAGCGCCGCGTCCACCTGGGCAAGCAGTGTGGTGGGAACGAATCCGAATTCCATGCCGCGCATATAAACGGACCCTGTAAATCCGGCAAAATCGCATACCGTGCCTCCTCCCATACCTATAAGGAACCAGGACCTGTCCACCTGCAGTTCAATAAAGCGATCTATAACCTGCTGAACAAATTTCCATTGTTTCAGGCCTTCACCTCCATCCAGGGGAATGGTGATCCAGGAAGGATCCACGGCCTGTTCCATCCAAACAGTTACATTCCTGTCGTACAATAGCACCACGCGAGTCCCTGCGGGAACCATTTGGCGCAATTGCCCGAAATCCGTGGATAGAATGATGTTATTCATCCCTGATAATCTTTTCCTGGCGTTTTATAGACTGCTGATGGATAGCACGGTATACTTCGTTAATGAACGTATCGTCCAAACCTTTTTCCGTTGCCTGCTTTTTGGTCCGTGAGGACACGGTATTCCACCGTTCAATCTGGATAATTCCTATTCCGCCGCGTTTTTTTACTTCCCCAATCTGGTCAACCAAAGACATTCGTTGAGCCAGCAGATCCACAAGATCGTCGTCCAATACATCTATCCGTGTTCTGATGGCATCAATCAGGGTCTTTTCTTCTGAAAGCACATCGTCAGAAGGGGTAGACTTTCTCCACATAAGGGAATGCATCAACTCGGCAAATGAAACCGGAGTCAATTGTTGCCCCGCATCGCACAGTGCCTGGGAAGGACTGGGATGCACTTCCAGCATCAGTCCGTCAAAATTCAAATCCAGGGCACGCTGGGCCAACTCGGGAATAAACACAGTGTTGCCGGACAAGTGTGAAGGATCGCACAACAAGGGAATTTCCGGCATTTGCACCTTGAAATCTATTGGCACCCGCCATAAGGGAGCATTGCGCAATTGCCCTATGTGGTAATCACTGAATCCGCGGTGAATGGCATACACGTGCTCCGGACAGTGCCTCAATACCCGCTGAACAGCCCCAATCCACAATCCCAGGTCCGGATTTATGGGATTTTTTACAAAGACATGCAGTTTTGTTCCCTGTAACGCTTTGGCGATATCCTCCACTAAAAACGGATTGGCTGTAGTCCGGGTTCCTATCCAGACGGCTTTCAGCCCGGCTTTCAGAACCAGTTCCACGTGCCTTGCAGAAGCCACTTCTGTACATACGGACAAGCCAAAATCTTCCTGAACACGGCTCAGCCAGGGAAGTCCCGTTTCTCCCACACCCTCAAAGGTCCCTGGTCTTGTACGGGGTTTCCAGATTCCGGAACGGAAAAAAGAAATGCCTCCTCCACCAACCTGGTCCGGGAGCCGGAAATCGTTCAGATCGCGGGCCGCTGATCTTACCTGTTCTTCTGTTTCGGCACTGCAAGGGCCTGCTATAATAATGGGATGTTTCATCATTCGGGGTCCTGGATACGTTGACGTATTTCCTGTTTAACGGCTTTCCACCGCGGGATATCGATCTTGGGACCAACCACTTCCACCACCTTGGCGGCGATCATGGAGCCAATGTCTCCGCATTTCTGAAGCGACAGTCCCAGGGAATGGGCATAGAGAAAACCGGCTGCATACAGGTCTCCCGCCCCGGTGGCATCAATGGAGATCCCGGGCCATGCCTTAACCTGGTATACGCTGTTCCCGCTTTTTACCACAGATCCCTGTTTGCCCAATTTGACCACGGCAATGTCACAGATCCGGGAGATCTCATCCAAAGCATCTTCGGGCTCCTTGCCCGTAAAAGAATACGCCTCCGTTTCGTTGGCAAATACTATGTTTACATAATTTTCTACGATATCGTGCAAAAAGGAATTGTTGCTTTCCACCACATTATAACTGGCCATATCTATGGAAATGATCATTCCCGCCTCCCTGGCCAGCCTGACCGCTTTTCTTACCAGGTGCTGGTTTTGAACCAGGTACCCTTCTATGTGAAAATAATCGTATCCTTCAAACATTTCCGGTTTCAGGTCTTCCGGAACCAATTCCAGGGCAGCACCCAGGTATACGGCAAATGTTCTGTCCGCATCGGGTTCGGTTACAAAAACCATGGCCCTTCCGGAAGAATGCACCCCTTTGAGCAGACAGGAACGAATTCCGTTGCGATGCTGGTCCGCATAAAACAGCGAACCCAATTCATCATCTCCCACTTTGCCAATAAAACCTGAAGGCATCCCCAGAACAGCCGTTCCTGTAATGGTATTTGCGGCAGATCCGCCGGCCACATATTGTACTCCCAACGGTTTCAGGTTTTGCCAGATCCTTTCGGCCGTAAGAGCGTCTACATGTTGCATACTGCCCGCAGGAAGGTGAAAACGTTCCAACAACGAATCATCGGGGAGCAAAGCAAGAATGTCCGTCAGGGCATTCCCGATTCCAAGAATGGATTTCATAAAAAGCCTTAATTTACGGCAAATTTAATCTAATTTTCCGAATGTCCTTTTTTTGTAACTTTGCGGGGTTATGAACTGGAAAAAACTCCTGAAGGTGGTACTTTTCGCCACATTGGCCCTGGTGTTGCTGTACTTTTCTTTCAGGGGCATCCACTGGAACGATTTTTTGGATGGACTTCGCTCGGCAGATTATTTCTGGATCCTGATGTCTGTTTTTGTAGGTGCTTTTTCTTTCTATATAAGAGCCGCACGCTGGAGGATCATTTTACTGAGCCAGGGAAAACCCGTAAAACGGATAGATACGTTCAACGGCGTAGGCATGGCCTACCTGACCAACTTTGCCCTGCCCAGGGCCGGGGAAGTGGCCCGCTGCGGCGTAGTGGCCCAACGTTCCGGACTGGGATTTGACCGGGTCCTGGGAACCGTTATCCTGGAACGTACATTCGACATGATATGCCTGCTTATCATAACCATCGCGGTAGCCCTGTTGCGAATGGACGTTTTCGGACATTTTATGATCACCCGCATCTGGGAACCCTTCATAGACCGTTTGGGAGGGTCTACCTTACTGGCCGTTATCCTGGCCGTGGGAATCCCCGCCTTGCTTGTATTGGCCGTTTACCTGTTTCGCAAACCGTTGGGAAAGCTCAGGATCGCACGTAAGATCTTTGATTTTTTTCGCGGGATACGGGACGGGCTGGTGCAAAGTTTCAAAATGCCCCGGAAAGGATATTTTCTCATTTTAACCGTTCTTATGTGGGCTGCATACGTAGGAACCAGCTATTGCACCATTCTGGCTACCCCCCTGCGTGGCCAGCTGAATCTCACAGATGCATTGTTCCTTATGGTCGTGGGCAGTTTTGGCTGGGTGGTTCCGGTCCAGGGAGGTATAGGTGCCTTTCATTTCATAGTCACCCTGGCCCTGGTTTCCGTGTACGGTCTTACACAAACAAGCGGTATGGTATTTGCCACCATAAGTCATGAATCACAGGCTTTTACCATGCTGCTGACGGGATTGTTTGCCGTAATATATATGAGCGTAACCAGCAAAAACAAAAATAAATCCAAACAAATACAAACATGAAACGCCTGTCATTTCTCATTATCCTGTCAGTTGCCGCCTCATTGACTGCGACAGCGCAAACCCGTTCCCAGGCCTATGACCCGTACGACTATATAACCTATACACACCACGAAATTTTTATTCAATACGGAGCCCCCACTTTCATGGAGCTCAGCAACCAGATTCGTAAAGAGGCTTTTGCAGCTAAAGACGGGAACCTGTATGTACCTTCGGGTTTTGTATATACCGGCGTAGCCGCCCTGGGTTACAAGTATTACACTACTCCCTACATGAGCATTGGAGGGTACCTGGGGATCAGTGCCGCCATGATGGAAATGTCCAAACAAAACACAACCAACCCTGTTTTTAAAAGCAGCGTGATGAGTGTTACCGGTTTGGTCACAATCAACTGGCTTTATTACCGGTCAGGTCTGTGGGAGATATCTGCTCATGCCGGGGCAGGCCTTACCCGCTGGGTGGACCAACAGGAAATGATTTCAAAAAATCTTCCCGACATTTCAAAGGATACGGCACGCTGGAAATTTGCTTACCACCTGAGTCCTTTCCACGTAAGGTGGGGAGGCACCCTGGGTGTTTTTGCGGATCTTGGATGGGGCTACAAAGGAATAGCCAACGCCGGTCTGTCTGTCAAGTTTTGAAAATCCGGCGGCTGAGCGTTCCCATTCCGGTCACTTTTTCCACCTCAATGCGTATTCCTTTTGGAATGTGCGCCGGAGCATTGTATCCGGAAATAAAGACCTTCTGGAATCCCAGCCTGTCTGCCTCGGCAATTCTCCGTTCCAGGTGCGGCACGGGACGTATTTCCCCGCTCAACCCCACCTCCGCTGCAAAACACCAGCGTGAAGGAATGACTATGTCAAAAGCCGAGGAGAGGATGGCAGCGGCAATGGCCAGATCCACTGCCGGATCCGAAACCCGCAGTCCCCCGGCCATGTTCAGGAAAACATCCTTTGCCGAGAGGCGGAAACCCGCCCTTTTCTCCAAAACGGCCAGCAGCATGTTCATGCGACGGGTGTCAAACCCGGTGGCCGATCGCTGAGGAGTACCGTAAGCGGCCGTACTTACCAGCGCCTGCGTTTCAATCAGGAACGGCCGGGTGCCGTCCAGCATGGCGGCAACAGCAATTCCGCTCAGGTTTTCATCGTGCATGGGAATAAGCATTTCAGAAGGGTTCTCCACTTCCCGCAACCCTTTCTGCGTCATTTCAAACAATGCCAGTTCGGCCGTAGAACCGTACCTGTTTTTTATGCTCCTGAGAATGCGGTAAGCATGAGTGGTATCGCCTTCAAATTGCAAAACCACATCCACTATATGCTCCAGAACCTTTGGCCCGGCTATGCTTCCTTCTTTGGTTATATGTCCCACCAGGATAACCGGAACATGGTTTTCCTTGGCGTATTTAAGCAACAAGGCGGCACATTCCCGCACCTGTGTCACACTGCCTGGAGAAGGATCCAGATTCTGAGAATATACGGTCTGTATTGAGTCCACAATGATCAGGGACGGCTCGGTTTTCCGGGCTTCTTCCAGGATATTTTCCAGCATGGTTTCGCAAAAGACCAGGCAATTGCCGTGGCTTTCCTCACTGCCGGAAGAAGGTTTCAGCCTTTCGGCACGCATGCGTATCTGGCGCGCAGACTCCTCCCCGGACACGTATAAGGTTTTCAGGTTTGGGGAATGCAACGGGATCTGCAGACTGAGCGTGGATTTCCCAATTCCGGGCTCCCCGCCAAGAAGCACCAGGGACCCGGGCACCAGCCCGCCTCCCAGGATGCGGTCCAGTTCGTTATTATTGAGCTGTATCCGCTCCTGGCTGGCCATGGATATTTCCCCTATGGGGACGGCTCCTGCTACGGACGACAGGCTTCCTGTTTTTGTGGGAGTAGTGGATATGATTTCTTCCACATACGTGTTCCAGGCACCGCAAGAGGGGCACCTGCCAAGCCATTTGGAAGACTCGGCTCCGCAATTCTGGCAAAACCAGGCCTTTTTAACTTTACTCATAATACAAAGTTAAATTTTTCTACCTTTACTTTATGAAAAAACACCTTTTACTTTTTATCCTCCTGTTCCCCCTGTTTGCCGTGGGACAGGATTTTTCTTCTTATGCCCTTAAAGTTGCCAAAGACTGGAACATTACCGGGTCCGCTCTGGCTGTGATCAAAAACGACTCTGTGGTATTTGCCCGGGGTTTTGGGGAACAACGCAATGATAGCGGAATCCCGGTTACTGAAAACACCGTTTTTCAAATAGGATCGGTAAGCAAGTCTTTTACCGCCACCCTTATGGCCATGCTTGCAGATGAGGGCCTGGTGGGCTGGGAGGATCCCGTAAAATGGTACCTTCCGGATTTTGCCCTGTACGATCCCTGGGTAACGGAAAACATGCAGGTACGCGACCTTTTTTTACACCGTTCCGGTCTTCCCGCACAGGCAGCCACTTATATTCCCTGCCTGGGATACGACAGAAACGATGTATACCGCTTGCTGAAATACATACCTCCTGCCAACAGTTTCAGGACCACATACGGATACAACAACGCCATGTTCATAGTGGCCGAAAAGATCATAGAAGCCGTTACCGGAAAAACCTGGGAAGACAATCTGAAAGAACGCATATTCCAACCCCTGGGCATGCATAATACATCTGTCAACGAAACAGGGTTTCTGGCCAACGCGGGGGAAAACACCCCTCACGAAACGGTCCTGAAGGACGGGAAAATACACACAAAACCCATGGCAGGGGAAGAACAGGCTTTGTTCTGGCTTACAGTCATAGGACCTGCCGGAGGCATTAATTCCACCGTTACCGATATGATGCAATGGTGCCGCCTGCATTTATCCGACGGAATGGTAGACGGGGACACGCTGCTTTCCTCCTCTGCCCTGGATTACCTTCACAAAGGACAATTAATCACTTCCCAGACAGGCAATAAAACCAACATTTACGCCCCCTGCTGGTTTGTGGAGCAAAACGACAGCTACCGGGTCTGGTTCCATACCGGAACTACCTGGGGATTCACTGCCATTTGTGCGTTTGTACCGGAACTGGACCTGGGCCTTATGTGGCTGAGCAATTGCGAACCCCCTTCGGCTCCCCGTTATGCCATCATGCGTCACATCATAGATTATTACATGGACCAGCCTTTTACGGATTACAGCGCCGAATACCTGGCAGAATACCTGGCCGATGCCCAGCAAGAACCTGCGCCTCCCCCCGTACAGGAACCCGCTGCCCCGTATGCACAGTATGTGGGAACGTACGTGCATGAATCAATGGGCGAAGCACAAATCACCCTGGAAAACGGAGATCTGTACATTGCCCTGGGCCCGGAAACATTTCCTTACCGCAAACACCTGATGACACATGTGAACGGTCAAACATTCCGTTTCCGTTCCGGAGGGGCTGCTTTCACCATGAAATTCATAATGGAGGATTACCGGCTTACTTTTGATCTGGACCTGAAACAAAACGAAAATATGGGACTTTGGAGGGCCAAACTATGAAAAAAACTCTTTTTATCGGGCTTTTAGCCGTACTTTTTATTCCTTTTACCCTTTATACACAGGAAAAAGCCCCTGTTATAGGACTGTCTGCCACTTACGAGACCGGGCAGAACAACGTTCCCAACACGTACATCATTTCCGTAAGAAAAGCCGGGGGTATTCCCGTAATCCTGCCTGTAACGGACGACCCGGAAATCATAGCCGGGATGGTAGCATCCATTGACGGATTGATTCTTACCGGGGGAGAAGACGTGGACCCTTTGCGCTGGTACGGTGAAGAACCTTTGCCGGCCATGGGAGGCATTGTCCCGGTCCGGGATTTTTTTGACATCCATCTGGCCCGCAAGGCCGTGGAAGCAGGTATCCCTGTTTTGGGGATCTGCCGCGGGGAACAAATTTTAAACGTGGCCTTTGGCGGCACATTGTACCAGGACATCCCGTCTCAGGTTGATAGCAAAACGCCCGTCAAGCACCGCCAGAACGCACCCCGGGAATACGGCACACACACCATAACGGTAAATACAGGAACCACACTTTACGGCATATTGAAGGACATCCTGGAAGAAGGAAACACATACCGGGTGAATTCATACCATCATCAGGCCGTCAAAGATGTAGCTCCCGGTTTTGTTGTTTCAGCCTTTGCCCGGGACGGTGTCGTAGAGGCCATCGAAATGAAAGACAATCCCCATGTACTGGGGGTGCAGTTTCACCCCGAAGGCCCCGTTTCACAAGGGGACGATACCTTGTTGCCCCTTTTCCGTTACCTGGTCAGATCTTGCCGTTAAGAAACGCATCGTAAGCACTCAAATCCAACAGGCCGTGTCCGGAAAGATTGAACAGGATCACTTTCTCGCGGCCTTCTTCTTTGGCCTTGAGCGCCTCCCTGATGGTAGCAGCAATGGCATGCGTTGATTCCGGTGCGGGAATGATGCCTTCTGCCTGGGCAAACAATTTTCCAACTTCAAAACATTCGTGTTGATCTATGGCTACGGCACGTATTATTTTATCTTTCAGCAACTGGCTCATGATAGCCCCGGCTCCGTGGTAACGCAATCCCCCGGCATGTATGGCGGCCGGTTCGTAATCGCAACCCAATGTGTACATGGGGATCAGGGGGGTCAGCCCTGCGGAATCACCATGGTCATAGCGGAATGTCCCTTTGGTCAGCTTGGCACAACCGGAGCTTTCCGCAGCAATCAGGTCAAATTTTGCTTTGCCGGCCAGCTGGTGGCGAACAAACGGCAGGCTTATGCCTCCGAAATTGGACCCGCCGCCAAAGCAACCAATAATGGTGTCCGGGTAATCTCCGGCCATTTCAAACTGACGTTCCGCTTCCAGGCCAATGATCGTCTGGTGAAGCATGACCATGTTCAACACACTTCCCAGGGTGTAACGGGTAACGGGATCTTGCGCGGCCCTTTCACAAGCTTCGGAAATGGCCATTCCCAGGGATCCCGTAGTGTCTGGCTTTTCTGCCAGGAACTTCCGTCCGGCTTCAGTCATGTTGCTGGGAGAAGGATAGACTTTTCCGCCGTAAGTCTGCATTACAATTTTTCGGTAAGGCTTCTGATCATAACTCAGGCGGACCATAAAGACTTCCATATCCAGGCCAAAATGCCGCGCGGCAATACTTATAGCCGAGCCCCACTGCCCCGCCCCGGTTTCTGTGGTTAAGCGGCGAACACCTTCAACTTTGTTGTAATATGCCTGCGCCAATGCCGAGTTGAGCTTGTGAGAACCTACCGGTGAAACGCTTTCGTTCTTAAAATAGATGCGGGCCGGCGTGTCCAGTGCCTTTTCAAGACCGCTGGCACGAACCAGCGGAGTAGGCCGGTATATTTTATACAACGTACGTACTTCTTCCGGAATCTCTATCCATCGCTCTTTGGAAAATTCCTGTTCAATAAGACCTTTGGCAAACAAGGGTTCCAGGTCTGAAGGTTTTACGGGTTGACGCGTTCCGGGATGCAACATAGGTTGCAGTTCAGGCAAATCTGCCTGAATGTTATACCATGCTTTAGGAATTTCCTGATCCGGCAAAAGAAACTTTTTGGTTGTTTTCATTGTAGTGGTTAGGTTAAAAAAATAAATAAAAAAAGCCCCCTTGCGTTGCAAGAGGGCCATAACGGTTAATAAATCGGGTTATTTAAACTAGGCAACAGATGCGACGCGGAAAAGTTTATCTCCGTGCCACCACCATCTGTTAACCATAGCATTTTGTCTCATAGTAATGCAAATATATGTAAAAAAATATTTCATTGTATCCATTTTGCCTCAACAAATCTGTTTTTTTCGAACAAGTCCTTGTGAATCCTGACGTCAGTATAACCCGTTTCCCGCATCAGTAAAGAAATTTCTTGGCCGTACATTTCATTGATCTCGGCAAACAAAACGCCTCCCTTTTTTAAGTACATCCTGCCCGCTGAAGCCAGAGGCTTGTAAAACAGCAAAGGATCCCGGTCGGGGACAAAAAGTGCCTGATGCGGCTCAAAAGACAAAACCCCGTCCGACATGCCTGATTTTTCCTTTTCCGTAACATACGGCGGATTGGCCGTGATCAGTCCCAGTGAATTTTTTCCCAGACCGGCTCCTAAGGCCGCCTTTTCAAACCCTTTCAAATCGGTCAGGTCTGCCTGAAAAAAACAGACATCCGTTTGATTGTCCGCTGCGTTCTTTTGAGCCAGATCCAAAGCTCCCCGACTGATATCAAAAGCATAAACAGAATTGCCCGGAGCTGCTTTTTTTAAAGCAACAGCCAGGCACCCGCTCCCGGTACAGGCATCCAGGATACTGCCGCCCAAATGTTTGACACGGTTCCACAATTCTTCCGTCTCGGGCCTGGGTATCAATACATTTTCGTCAACGGCAATGCGGCATTCCCCGAATTTCACATACCCCAGAACGTATTGAAGGGGTTTCCCGAACGCGACTTGTTCAATAGCTTCCAGCAATGTGTCTTTGGCATCTGCCGAAAGCACATGATCCTCCTGTGTATGATACCAGTAATGAGGTATCCCGGCGAATTCCGCCAGGAGGGAACTTGTAATGACACGGATTTCGGGAGCTTCCCGGCTATTTTCCAACCGGGCTTTTGCAAAGGCCTTAAACTCCTTGATATTCATCTATGGCAGCACGTAACAATTCGTCCAGGAACTCAGACAACGTAAATCCCGCAGCTTCTATTTCCTGCGGCACCAGGCTCCGGGTTGTCATTCCGGGAACGGTGTTTACTTCCAGAAAATACACTTCATTTTCCCGGATGATGTAATCAACCCGCACAATTCCCCTGCAGACAAGGGTGTCGTATATTAAAGAGGTAGTCTGTTGAACCCGCTCTGTCAATTCGGGGGATATGCGCGCCGGGGTGATTTCCGCCGAAGCCCCTTTGTATTTGGCGTTGTAATCGAAAAACTCACATTCTTTGTGAGGCACGATTTCCGTTACCGGCAGCACGTAAGCTTTTTCACGGGTTTTCATAATCCCGTTGGTAACTTCTGTCCCTTCTATATACTCTTCTATCAGCACCTGGGTATCTTCTTTCAGGGCTTCTTCCACGGCAGAAAGCAAATCCTCCTGTTCACGCACTTTGGAAATACCGAAACTGGATCCTCCTGAAACCGGTTTAACAAACCAAGGCGGAGGACCAAGTACCCGGGGAACTTCCCCTTGCCACTCCCGGGTTAATGTTTTTTCCGTTATACGGCAGGCACGCGGCATTTTGATACCGGTCGGGCGCAAGAAGGTTTTGCATGCATATTTATCAAATGCCATCAGGGCCACCCGTGCGGGACATCCTGTATGAGGTATGCCCATCATTTCCAGGTAGGATATGAACAAACCGTCTTCTCCCGGAGTGCCGTGAATCATCAGAAGGGCCACATCAAAGCTGATCTGAGTGTCATCCCATACCACCGTAAACCCGTTTTTGTCCACTTGCACGGGTTGAATTTCCATGCCGTTGACCGCAACCAGTTTCCAGTTGTTGTAATAAACATCTATTTCAAATACATTCCGGCCTTCCCTGCATAAATTGGCGGCAATGTTTTTGCCGCTTAATACGGAAATTTCGCGTTCGGAGGAATTACCCCCGTAAATCAAGGCTATATTCATGATCAATTGAAAAAGCTGTCTGTCCGCCGTTGCTGTCGTTCAATATCCTGATCAGAGCCGTCACAGTTCAACGAGATGTTGAATCCGGGGGGAGCGGCAAACTGATCTTCAACCGTAAAGCCCAATGTGGGATCTTCCATGACCTTTTTCATAAAAATACCCCATATGGGAAGTGCCATATTGGATCCGCCTCCCAGGGCAAGGGATTCAAAGTGAACCTGCCGGTCTTCGGCTCCAACCCAGACGCCGGCCGTTAATTTGGGGGTGACGCCCATAAACCAGCCGTCAGACTGGTCATTGGTTGTTCCGGTTTTCCCGGCCACGGCGCCCTGCGGCAGGTATAGCGCACGTATACGGACTGCCGTACCTTCATTAACAACTCCCTGCAACAAGTTTATCATCAGGTAAGCGGTATGTTCCCCTATGGCTTCACGTTTGCGGGGGCTGAAAGAAGTCAGCAGGTTTCCGGTGTTGTCTTCAATACGCGTTACCAGGAAGGGATCTACGTAAACCCCTTTGTTGGAAAATGTGTTGTAAGCACTTACCATTTCATAAAGGCGCAAATCGGCCGGTCCCAGGCACAGTGAAACCACGGGGTCCAGATGGCTTTTTATTCCCAGTTTATGGCACATGGCCACCATCGCTTCCGGACCGAATTGTTTCATCAGGTAGGCCGAGATGTTATTGCTACTCTTTGTAAGTCCCCATTTCAAGGTCACCTGTCTGCCTATCCATTCCGGTTTGTCTACACTTTCCGGGGTCCAGGTAGTATCTCCCACAATAAAAGTCTGGGGTACATTGACCACCCTGTCGCAAGGTGTATATCCTTCCTGCATGGCCAGTGAATAAAGAAAAGGCTTGATGGTGGATCCGACCTGGCGTCTTCCCTGGCGGGCATTGTCGTATTTAAAATACCGGTAATTGGGGCCTCCTACGTATGCTTTTACGTGGCCCGTCTGGGGTTCCATGGCCATCATGGCTCCCCGCAAAAAGGACTTGTAATGCAAAATGGAATCCCTGGGAGTCAGGAGAGTGTCTACGGCATATGTCCCGTCTTGTGCGGTCCATGCAAAAACACGCATGGATGTTTTTGTCCGGAATGCCTTGTCAATTTCTTCTTCACCGGCCCCGTCTGCTTTCATGTTTCTGTAACGATCGCTCCAGCGGACGGCCTGTTTCATAACCATATCAATCACTTCCGGGGGTACTTCATCTGAAAAAGGCCGGTTCTTTTTGTACCGCATATCCCGGTAAAAAACGGGCTGCAGGGTACTCAGATGTTCTTCAACTGCCTGGTTGGCATACAATTGCATACGGGCGTTGATGGTTGTATAGATCTTCAATCCGTCACGGTCCAGATCATAAGCCGTCCCGTCCGGTTTTGTGTTTTTGTTCAGCCATCCGTATAAGGGATCGTTCTCCCACATATCCAGAGCTTCAGCGTAATGTTCCGGGTAATCAAAATCCTTTTTATGCGGTTCCCCGGCACTCATGACCCTTCTGAGCATATCCCTGAAATACGGAGCCAGTCCTGCATTGTGATCGCGGGTGGAATAATTCAGTTCTATGGGCAGGGACATTATGGAATCTGCCTGGTGATGAGAAATGAATTTGTATTTGCCCATCTGCGAAATGACGCGGTTTCTCCTGCGCAGGGAAGATTCATAATTCAGAACCGGATTGTAACGGGTGGGTTTGTTGACCATCCCCACCAGAGTGGCTGCTTCTTCTATCGTGAGTTGAGAAGGGTGTTTGTCAAAGAAAGTAGAAGCAGCTGCCCTGATCCCGTACGCATTGCTTCCGAAAAAAACGGAATTCAGGTACATGGTAAGCAATTCTTCTTTGGTATAATTGCGTTCCAGCTTCACTGCCGTGATCCATTCCTTCATCTTGATTACTATCATTTTGAAGGCGGCTCCCCCGGGGAAATTGTAAACTGTTGTGTCCCTGGGATACAAAGTCTTGGCCACTTGTTGAGTAAGTGTACTTCCCCCGCCGGAACTGCTTTGTCCCAATAATATGGATTTGACGGCCACCCTTGCCAGGGCATAAAAATCTATCCCGGAGTGACGGTTAAAACGGACATCTTCGGTAGCTATTACGGCATTTATTAAATTTTCGGACAAGTCTTCATAGTTTACATAGGTACGGTTTTCCACATGAAACGTGGCAATGACCACTCCGTCTTCAGAGATCAGTTCTGTTGCCAGATTGTTGGTGGGATTCTCCAATGCCCGGAAAGAGGGAATATTGGTAAAGACTCCCACCAGGAATAACATGAGCATTCCCAGCGCAACAGGAATAAGAACTATGATCCACAGCCATTTACAAATTTTTTTCTTTGTCTTTTCCTTCATAAGATATGCGTGTAGTTCTGCAAAATTACGTATAAATATTTGGAATATACCTTACTTTATGTCACCGGCAAAGGCCAAAACCATTGCCAAAGCGTTGGGAGAAACATTTACGGTCACATCAAGCTTCGGTCATATCAGGGACCTTTCCAAAAAAAAGCTTGGGATTGATCCGGAAAAAGGCTTTTCTCCCGAGTATGTCATTCCCCCCGACAAGAAAGATCTTATCAAAAACCTTACCAAAGCGGCCGGGGAAGCTTCCCTGGTATGGCTAGCCTCGGATGAAGACCGTGAAGGAGAGGCCATTGCCTGGCATTTAAAGGAAACGTTGCAGATCCCGGATGAAAAGACACGCCGGATAGCTTTTCACGAAATCACTAAAGATGCCATTCTGCAGGCCATTGAAAATCCCAGGGATATTGATATGAACCTGGTGATGGCACAGCAGGCACGCCGGGTTTTGGACCGGCTGGTTGGCTATAAAGTATCCCCTATTCTCTGGAAAAAAGTAAAACCGCGTTTGTCTGCCGGCCGGGTACAATCTGTTGCAGTCCGGCTTGTGGTGGAACGCGAAAGGGAGATACTTCAATTCCAATCTGCTTCTTCTTTCCGGGTGGAAGGACTTTTTAGCTGCCCGGTAAAAAACACAGATCTTTTCAAAGCAGAGCTTAACCGTCGTCTTAAAACAGACCGGGAAGCGGAACAATTCCTGAACACATGCACAGGGACAACCTTCCGGGTAACCCGGGTAGAGAAAAAACAGGGCCGCAAAACCCCGGCCGCTCCGTTTACAACATCTACCCTACAACAGGAAGCTTCCCGTAAACTCGGCTTTTCCGTAGGCCAGACCATGAGCGTGGCACAACGTCTCTACGAATCGGGACGCATTACATACATGCGTACAGATTCCACGCAGCTTTCAAAAATTGCATTGGCCTCGGCAAAAAAGATCATTACCGATTCCTACGGCGCGGCATTCAGTAAAACAAGGCAGTACACCGCTCGATCCAAGGGAGCACAAGAGGCACATGAAGCCATTCGTCCCACGTCCATGGAACAGACAAAAATTGAAGGAAACGCCGCTGAAAAGAAATTGTACGATCTCATTTGGAAAAGGACGCTGGCCTCCCAAATGGCAGACGCCCTGGTAGATAAAACACAAATATCTTTGGACAACGGATCTTCTTCCCATGTATTCGTGGCAACGGGAGAAGTTGTCGTTTTTGAGGGATTTCTCAAGGTATACAGGGAATCTTCGGACGATGAACCGGAAAAACAGGGAACCAAACAGGTTGAAACACTGCCTCCCCTGGAAGCCGGGGACATACTTGAAACCGGACAAATAAAAGCCGTGGAGCGGTTTACACAATCGCCTCCCCGGTATACGGAAGCCAGCCTGGTCAAAAAAATGGAAGAATTGGGAATCGGCCGTCCTTCCACGTACGCTCCTACCATTTCTACCATCCTGCAAAGACAATACGTATTAAAAGGAGACCGTCCGGCCAAAACCCGGAAATATATGGAACTCGTTCTTGAAAACGACCGGGTGACCAAACGGGAAAACACGGAAAAATACGGCGAAGAAAGGGGGAAACTTTTCCCGGAAGATATAGGGATCCTGGTAAACGACTACCTGATGGAATATTTCAGTTCCATTGTGGATTATAATTTTACGGCCAAAGTAGAAGAAGACTTTGACCGGATCGCTTCCGGAAAACTGGTATGGAACAAAATGTTGGAAGACTTCTACGGTACATTCAGCAAAACACTTGACCAGGCGTTGGAAACTTCACGTCCGGGGAACGGAGAACGGTTTTTGGGAAATGATCCCGTGAGCGGGAAACCCGTGAGTGTAAGACTGGGACGTTTTGGAGCCATGGCCCAGCTGGGAGACAGCGAAGATCCGGAAAAACGCTATGCCGGGCTGTCTAAGGGCCAGTTGCTGGAATCCATCACCCTGGAAGAAGCCCTGCAATTGTTTAAACTGCCAAGGGAAATGGGTCTTTACAGGGATTTACCGGTACTTGTTTCCAAAGGTCGTTTTGGACCCTATGTTAAATGGCAGGGGAAATATGTATCTTTGGGCAAAAGTGACAACCCGTATTCTGTCACACTGGACAGATGTATAGAGTTGATTGAACAAGCGCAGGAGCAGGAAGCCAAAAAACACATCCTGGAATTCCCTCAAGAGGATATCCGCGTACTGAAAGGCCGCTACGGACCTTATATAAGCCACGCCAAAAAGAATTACAGGATCCCAAAAGGAACGGACCCTGAAACCCTGACCCTGGAAGAGTGCCTGAAGATCATTCAAAAGAAAGACAATGATTGAAAAACATTTTCCCCTGGAACCGCTGCATGCCGACGCTCTTTGCGCAGACATGCCCGGTTGTATGGCCCTGTTGGTTTTTGCCGGAAGGGGCGGAGAAGTTTTGAATCAGTTGAAACGGTTGTATACCCAAAGTCATTCACGTATCTATTATATAGAAGACACCCTTCAGACGCAAATGCCTAAAGTTTTGACGGTTGCGGAAAAATTGCATATACCCTGCATTGTGCTCAACGGGGAGGAACTACCCAATCCGGGGGTTTTCATTCAAACACCCGACCCACGTGTGAGCCTGGTATCGCGCGGCACAGAAGATCCGGACCAGGTCAGGGCATTTTTGGATAAAATGACCCCGGCTTATTTTACCTGGATAGGATTTCAGCGATACCTTACCAATCCGGCCGTTTTGGAATCACTTGCAGACGGTTACATGGAAACACTTCGCCTTGGTGAATTCAGAAACAATCCCGTAACAGCGGAACCGTTGCTCAGGGAAGCTTCCTATCATTTTGCGGACTTACGTTCTATACGTCATTCAGATGCCCCGGACGGAATCAACACCACTCCTAACGGGCTGTATGCAGAAGAAATATGCACCCTGGCCCGGTATGCCGGCATGTCAACAGATTTCCGGCTGGCCGTTCTTTACGGATATCCTGCAAAAACCCGTCCTGAATCACAATCGGCACATTTGACGGCCCAGATTATTTGGCACCTGACAGAAGGGCTGGCGGTAGCCGTAAATGAGCACCCTGAAAAAGAAAGTGATTCTTTCCACAGAAAAGTGGTTCAAATGGGAGAAGACGGGCAGGAACTTGTTTTTTTACTATCAAAAAAAAGCGGAAGATGGTGGTTGGAGGTTCCAAATAGTAAGGAACCCGGCTCGCCTGTCTACATTGCTTGCTCCACAGAAGATTACGTTCTTGCGTGTAAAGGAGAAATCCCTATAAAATGGCTGTTTTACTTCCAGAAGTCTAATAATTTTTCATAACTTTACATCTTTAACGAAAAATTATTATGCCCAAGTATCAGATTGATGCCACAGACCAGAAAATTTTGGCGTTTCTGGTCAAGAATGCGCGTATGCCTTTCCTTGAAATTGCTCGTGAATGCGGGGTTTCTGGAGCGGCTATTCATCAGCGCGTGAAAAAAATGGAGGCCCTGGGAATCATCACCGGTTCCCGGCTGTTAGTAAAACCCCAAACACTTGGCTTGAATGTATGTGCTTTCGTAGGGATCCAACTGGCGCAGGCAAACCAGTATCCCACCGTGATAGAAGCACTGAAAAGCATTTCTGAAGTAGTTGAATGCCATTTTGTTACAGGAAAATATGCCTTGTGGCTGAAATTGTATTGCCGGGATCACGACCACCTGATGGAAGTCCTCATAGATATCATCCGTAACATTCCTTCAGTAATACAAACCGAAACGCTGATC
>ERZ795048.1245-NODE-1245-length-23590-cov-8.010028_pt1 | contig 23590 bp, 18 predicted proteins | sample MGYA00375132_ERZ795048 | MGnify/ENA primary metagenome ERZ795048 (study PRJEB30177, sample SAMN05720225) | activated sludge metagenome | isolation source: Anaerobic digester | place: Hong Kong | collected 2014-12-17 ... | reverse complement strand
TTTTTCAATGAAATCGTACGCGCCGGATTTTATCGCCTGTATTGCCCCCTCCACAGAGGCGTATCCCGTCAGTACGAGGGGCAGTGTTTCAATGCCGTTTTTCTGGATGTGTTCCATTATATCAAAACCGCTCAGATCCGGCATGTTCAGGTCTGTCAGAATAATATCATAGGTATTTTCCCCTAGTCGTTCAATAGCCCGGCTTCCGCTGGAAACCATGTCCACATCATATCCCTCTTTTGAAAGGATACGGGCAAGCCTGGTAACTATTTTTTCTTCGTCATCAACGAGAAGAATGCTGATACGCATATTGTCCATACGCAGTGTATATAACTCCATTAAGGATATAATAACCGTTCCGGAACATCCAGGATTAGTTGACGGCTTATTATTTTAGATAAAGAGTGGTAAATATTTCAAGAAAAATAAACAGAGAAGGGACATAAAAGGGCAGCAGGTTTGATTTTTACCCTGTTTATTCCGATATTGTTAGTAGTTCATCGTTTCATAGCATTTTACTCATACCCGCAGCGTTAGAATAGAATCACTGCAGGGATAGATTTTTTTATTATTATTGGCAGGAACCCGGTCAATGTAAACTATACATAGCATTAAATTACAAGGGGATACTACATGTGTAATTCATTAAAAAACAGGCCGGTACCGATAAAAGCCTCCATGATATCTATCATCATATGCATAGCAATGATGTTCGTCATGACTGACTCCCATGGACAGCCCGGTACAGCTTCATCCGCAGCGGCGTCGAAAAAGACAGCATCACCGACACAGACCGCTCAGGACAAAAAAACTGCAGGTGCGGCAAAAGACCAGGAGAAAAAACTCAGTGCAGCGGAAAAACGAGCATTGCGCCGTGACGAAAATGAGAAGAAAATGTGCGAGTGGATAGAGCGCACAATGGATTTCGGGATACAAAAAGAACGTCTTGAAGCAATGAACCATATACTGAAAGTACACAATGATGAAAGGAAGAAGAAGCTCGGAGCGCTGCTTGAAACAATAATAAAAGACGAAATTGACATCGAAGTTAAAAGCAAGGCGATCTATATTGCCGGTGAAATTGAGCTGAAAAGCGCAGTTCCTGTAATTGCCTCATCCCTTGATGATGAAACGGAAGATGTGCGCATTGCATCGGTGTATGCCCTGAAAAAGATAAAAGATCTTTCCGTCACCGGAAAAATGGTGGAGATAATGAAAAAACAGGACCTCCGGAAAGATTCAAACTTTACCGGAGCCCTTCTTGAAACCCTTGGTGAATTCAAGGCATCGTCGTTGAAAGATTATACACTAAAAGCAATCAAGGATGACAAAACAACGAAGAATAACAGGGAACAGCTCATTATTTTTCTCGGGAGAGCGGATATAAAGGAATCAAAGGAATTTCTCCTGAAAATATTTCAGGATGACGATGAAGATGTGATGATGCGTTCATATGCAGTAAACTCCCTCGCCCATCTCGAAGCCAAAGATGCGGGGGGGATTATTGACAAGGAAATGCAGAAAATTGAAAAATACCCCTTTAAAAAGCGGAAAAACTATTTTCGCCTTTATTTATACGGGGTTTCCGCCCTTGCCCGCCTTGGCGATCAGCGGGCATACCCCCGCCTTCTCAATTCAGTCCGCAGCAACAATCCCAGTGTGCGTCTTCAGGCGGTACGGTTATTAAAAGAGATAAAGGGGAAAAGAACTATTGACATTTTAAAATACAAAATGAAATATGATCCAAGTCCCCGGATCCAGTCGGAAGCAAAGAAAGCGTTGAAGGAACTCGGCGTCGAACTGGATGAAGAAAAAAATAATCAGGAAAAAAAGAAATCAAATAAGAAATCTGTAAAAAAGAAATAATTCATCCACTATCTGACGTACAGCATAATAACACGGCAATATCAGTACCCGGCATTAAAAATACCGGATATATGCGCATACAGTACAACACACATCAGCAGGATACATAATGGGTAACAATAACAGAATGGAAAAAACAAGAATATGGGACAGGGTCAATGACCTGAAAGTACTTTTCTTCTTTGTCATCGCCGCCGCAGTGGTATCCCTCTTTATCATGGACCTTGTCATTATACCGCTGTCGCTTTTCGCAGTTAAACATACCGATCTTTTTACGTTTATCGTCAGGGATGTTACCTGGATTGCGATTGCGGCAACATTTATCATAATGCTGATCCGAAGAATTTACATTCTCCGGAAAGATGAACTGTCCGCAAAAGAAATTCTCTCCCACCTGGTATCGAAACCTGTTACCGTTATTGCATTATTTTTGCTGATAATCATTTTATCATTGATTTTAATATATCTTATCTACTTACTGTTACACTATAACAGCTATTTCATCTACAAGCTTGTAAACTGATAAAACAACATGCCACCATTAAACGATTTTGATAAATTTTTCCTTCACCTTCCTCCCTTTGACCGGAGTGACGATTTTGACACATTCTGGAATGACGGTATTAAAGAACTGAAGAAAATACCCACTGAAGCACAGCTGGCTGAAAACAAAAAGAAGTCCAATGCACGATTCACAGCCTTTGATGTATCCTACAAAAGCTTTAACCGCTCGGTAATAACGGGAGAATTGTTTGTACCCCTTGATATTGAAAAACCGAGAGTAATAATTATTATTTCCGACTACAACGTGAAAAATTATTACAGGAACTATATTCTTGATACCTCTGCCGCGTATTTTTTTCTGAATCTCCGGGGTCATGATATTTTAACTGCTGAACCCGGTACGAACCCCGGTCCCGGTGAGGAAAAATCATACCCTGGATATATGGTCGATAACATTCTGGACAGAGACAATTATTATGTCAGAGGGATTTATCTTGATGCCTACCGGGCCATTGACATGCTGCGGCTCCGCGACTTTCTTGACTGCAGTTCTATTGGAATTATCGGAAAAGGTTTCGGCGCTGCGGCGGCAATTTTTACAGCAAGTATGTCTGAACGGGTGGGTGCCCTCGTACTGGATACCCCTTCCTTCAGTTATCTCAGACTTTCACAAAACCATTCGGAAAGCGATGCGTCGGAGGAAATTAACAGTTTTCTTCAGAAGAATAAAAGCAAAAACAAGACCGTCAAGAAGAACCTCACCTATTTTGACGCACTGAACTTTTCCGACAAAATACACTGCCCCTGTCTGGTAACAGTAGGTTTCAAGGACAGATTTTCACCTCCTCAGTGTGTATTTGCGCTGTTCAACCATCTGATCTGCGATAAAACCGTTGAGGTGTATCCGGACGAAGGGAATGAGGCAGGGGGCGAAAAGCAGCTCAGGAAATCCATGAAGTGGATTACAGAAACAATATACTCACAATAGCTCAATAACGTGAAACTGCAGGGCTACATCACAAGAGGTACAAACTGGGCTGCACCAATCTCCTCTTCGTACACAATTTCCCCGTCATGGCGGACAAATTTTTTAATAACCTGAGAATCTCCCTTCTCCACAGGTATGAGCATTCTTCCGCCGTTATTCAACAATGAAATGAGATGCTCCGGCATAATAGGGGCACAGGCGGCAACGAGTATTGCATCAAAGGTGCCCTTGATATCGGAAAATTCTCCGGTATGATATAACTCTATATTCCGGTAACACATTGTCATGAGAAGCGTCATCTTTGAACGCTTGTGGAGGGCCTCAATACGCTCCATTGAAACGACATGGTCCGCCAGTTCCGCCACAACCGCTGCCTGATATCCTGAACCGGTACCAACCTCAAGAACCCTCTCCCGGCCCGTAAGGCCAAGTGATTGAATCATGCGCCCTACTGTGGAAGGCCGCGAAATGGTCTGACTGAAGCCGATCGGCAGGGATACATCGTTGTATGCGCTGTACCAGAGGGCCTCTGACACAAAGATATGCCGCGGTACTTTTTTCATTGCGTTAAGGACACGGACCGAGGTAACACCGTTTCGCGTCAGTTCCGAAACCATTCGTTCCCGGGCAAGAGCAAAATTATCAATTGTATTACGGGACAAAGTATCCCCCCCATTCATATCCGCGCTGTCCCTTATAATCAATATTGATTTTCAGGTCTGTCCACCACCCTTTAAACGTGGGCATTTTATAACTGTGATACAGCAGCACATAGCGGTACTCTTCCGACCGCTTGATCTCGTTATAGAGACTGTTCAGTCCGGCAACGTTGCTTGCGCGCAGCAGTTTCCCACCGGTTTCACCGGCAATTCTCTCCAGTTCCTGATCGGCTGGATTAAAGGTTATGATATGAACAGGTATATAATGGCTTCGGGCATACTCAATAATATATTTTGATGAATACCGGCTGAAGGATTCCGGGCTCACAGCACCCGCGGTAAGGAGTACAACCGCCCTTCTGCGGAGGGATGGGAGCAGGTCGCTTATCGCGTTATACAGCACCGCGCCGATATCCTGCCCCTGGCCGTACCTGCGTTCCCGCAGGGCTTTCAGTGTCCTTCTTCTGCTCCAGTCAAAGGAATTTCCTGTCCAGAAATCCCTGTTGAAATTCAGTACCTTTATTGTATCATTCTTTCTCATCTTCCGGAGAATAAATTCCGACACCCAGGGAAGTTCATTATGATACCCCTTATTTGCCGGAGAACGGTCAACACAGAGCACCATTGACACTGAAGGGTTTCTGGTACGCATATAATCCACATTAATACGGGTGATCGCCGCATTGTCTTCTGTTATTCTGAAATTTTCCCTTTTCAGCGCATACACCGGTTTCCCGCCCCTGCCCCGTATATTAAGATACACCGCGACAGTAGGGTAATCCCCGGTTTCGATTGAAGTGACTTCAACATCAAGGTTTGTATATGTTATTTCAGGAGGCGAGAACACAAAGACCTTTTCATACATATGGTCAAGGCAGTACAGGAGACCGTCCCTGTCGGAGGTCGTTGAAAAAAGTTTCGCGAATTGCTTCCTGCCACCCTCCCATTTCCTGAACCAGCTCCCCCTCCCGCTATGGAGCTCATAAAAGAGGAGCCCCCTGGATTCATCGGATACAAGAAGAGTGCTCTTCAACACACTTATGCCCCTGGGGCGCATGAGCTTCGGTGAGGTTATATTCTTAATAAAATTTCCTGAATCATCAAAACAGACAACCCTGTTATTTCCGGTATCTGTTACATACACCCTGTTCTCATGAACACACACATCGGTTGGATTATCGAGCTCCCCTTCGTATTCCCCGTGCTGTCCGAATTTAAGAATGAAATTTCCCGCGTCATCGAATTTCTGCACCCGGTGATTGCCGGTATCAACGACATATACATTCCCTTTCCCGTCAATGGTTACACCTTCGGGCCCGTGAAAGTTTCCGTCTCCGTTTCCGGAGCCGCCGAATTTTCTTCTCACGCTGAAGTTATGGTCCATGAGATATACGGTATTATGCGTAAAGTCAGTTACTGCAAGTACGTCCCGGCTTGAATCTATGCCGTAAATCTTGCTGCTTAAAGTGGGAGAAAAAGTGGTGAGCCCCCTGCCGTTCGGATCGAACTTGCTGACTTTCCCGCTTGAGAAAGAAGTAATATAAAGGTTTTTGTCGCGGTCGATAGCAAGATCAACCGGAGCGGGGAAACGAAACCGTTTCAATAAAGCTGACACATACTCTTCGGAAAGGATAAGACGGCTGAAGTCAGTGACAAGACTCCCCCGGGCACTCCGGAAACGTATGGTATCTATTTTGTTACGGATATATACATTTTCCGTATTTATATTCGAAAGGCTTTCCCATTCCTTAAGGGCTTCATCGGTAAATCCGGCATATTTGTAGGAACGCGCGAGGTACTCCCGGGCAGTATTATAATCAGGGTATGCCGATACTGCGTTCCGGAAAAATTCTACAGCAGCAAGATACTGGTATTTATTAAAATAATGGACACCTTTCCTGAAATAGTCCTTCGCCCTCTCAAACTGCACAAGATCGCCTGAAAAGGAGAAAGCGGAAGCAGAGGAATGAACAGCAGCACAGAGTACCTGAATCATTACAAAAAGCAGGATGTAATTCGCAATTTTTCGCAACGGTATCCTCATTACGCGTCATACACAGAATGCTGCCGGGGCAGTTATAAATTATGTCATATTGTAAATAACACCGCCGATTATGTCAATAATGTTACAGCAACATTTTTTAATGTACTTTTATTTTAAATCGGTATGAATCAGGCTTTATTCAAGATACTTTTTAAAAACATCCCGGTATATGACGTTTTGTTCCGTGCAACCTCCTCGGGAGTTCCCAATGCAACGATTTCCCCTCCGCCGTCTCCCCCTTCGGGGCCAAGGTCAATAATCATGTCAGCTGTCTTGATAACGTCAAGGTTATGCTCAATTACAATGACAGTGTTCCCCTTGTCCACCAGGGAATTCAGCACTTCAAGAAGTTTCTTTACATCCGCAAAATGAAGGCCCGTAGTTGGTTCATCCAGGATGTATACTGTGTTCCCTGTTGCGCGTTTTGAAAGCTCCGTGGAGAGTTTCACACGCTGGGCTTCACCCCCTGAAAGTGTGGTTGCCGGTTGTCCGAGTTTTATATATGATAGTCCCACCCTGTTTATTGTTTCAAGCTTGTTCCGTATTGAAGGAATATTCTCAAAAAATTCAAGGGCCTCTGCTGCGGTCATATCAAGCACTTCATATATATTCTTCCCTTTGTATCTGACTTCCAGGGTTTCATGGTTGTAGCGCCGTCCTTTACATACCTCACAGGTAATATATACATCAGGAAGGAAGTGCATCTCAATTTTTTTGATACCGTCCCCTTCACAGGATTCACACCTTCCCCCGGCGACATTGAAGGAAAACCGGCCCGGCTTGTATCCCCGCACCTTCGATTCAGGGAGGTTTGCAAAGAGGTCCCGTATCGGCGTGAAGAGCCCTGTATATGTCGCGGGATTCGAGCGGGGAGTACGCCCTATTGGGGACTGGTCGATATCGATCACCTTGTCGATTTTATCTATGCCGCGGATCGTATCAAACCGCCCCGTCTGCAGTTTCGACTTCATTTTCAGGTTTGCGAGGGCTTTATATAAAATCTCGATAACCAGTGTCGATTTTCCCGAACCTGATACTCCCGTAACACAGGTAAAAACCCCCAGGGGGAAATCAACCGTAAGATTTTTAAGGTTATTTTCAGAGGCACCCTTTACCGTGAGCATTCCTGAAGGGGTCCGCCGCGTTTCCGGCAACGGAACAGACTGTTTTCCGGAAAGATACTGCCCTGTTATTGATTCCGGATTCCTTCTAATATCCTCCGTGGTGCCCGAAGCCACAACGTACCCGCCGTCAAGGCCCGCACCGGGACCAAGATCCAGCACATAATCCGCTTCCATGATCGTCTCTTCGTCATGTTCCACCACAATCACCGTGTTTCCCACATCCCGGAGGCCTTTCAGGGTGTCGAGGAGCTTGCGGTTGTCCCTCTGATGGAGACCGATACTTGGTTCATCCAGAATGTACAGGACCCCCATGAGGCTTGAGCCGATCTGTGTCGCGAGGCGTATTCGCTGAGATTCACCACCGGAGAGTGTCCCGGCAGCCCTGTCCATAGTGAGGTAATCAATACCGACATTATTCAGAAAGCTGAGGCGTGTGATAATCTCCTTCATGATCTGAAAGGATATTTTTTTCTCTGTATCTGTGAGTGATACATTTTCAAAAAAATCAAGGGACTTCCTGATTGAAAGGGATGTCATCTCATCTATGGATTTCCCCGCAACTTTCACAGAAAGAACTTCAGGTCGAAGACGTTTACCATTGCACGCGGAACATGGCTGGTTCGTCATGAATTTTTCCATCCATGTCCGCATTCCTTCGGAATTCGTTTCCCGGTACCGGCGCTCAAGATTGGGAATGACCCCCTCAAAAGGGCGGGTAAATTGATACTGGTCATCCTTCCGCCGTATATCATATCGAAGCTTCGTTGAGCCGGAACCGTACAGTATTACTTCCTTTATCTTCTTTGTAAGCTTTTTCCATGGCTGGGACGCATCAAATTGCAGATTTTTTTCAAGTGTCTTTATCTGTTCAAGATACCAGTAGCTTGTGCTTTTCCCCCACACTTCAAGGACACCGTCATAGAGTGATTTGTCCGGGTCTGCAACAATCAGTTCAGGATCAAACTGCATAATAAACCCGAGGCCGCTGCATGTCTGGCACGCGCCGTGGGGGCTGTTGAAGGAAAACATGCGTGGCGCAAGTTCAGGAATTGACACACCGCAGTCAGGACATGAAAGTTTCGTGGAAAAGAGCATCTCGCTGTCATCAAACGCGACCACAACCAGCCCTTCAGCAAGATCAATGGCGGTTTCTATTGACTCAGCAAGACGCGACCTGATCCCGTCCTTGAGCACAATCCTGTCCACAACAATGTCTATATCATGTTTTTTGTTTTTTTCGAGCCGGATTTCCTCATCAAGCATGCGGGACTCACCGTCAATGCGGACCCTGAGGAACCCGTTCTTGCGGGCAGCGCCGAACTTGTCCTCGTGCTCCCCCTTCCGTCCCCTCACCACAGGAGCCATTATCTGCATGCGGCTACCCTGCTCCATTGTCATCAGGGTCTCTACGATCTGGTCAACAGACTGGGATGATATTTTTTTCCCGCACTTGTAACAGTACGGGACCCCGATACGCGCAAAGAGCAGCCGCAGATAATCATATATCTCCGTTACGGTCCCCACGGTTGAGCGGGGGTTCCGGTGTGTCGTCTTTTGTTCGATTGATATCGCGGGAGAAAGCCCTTCAATGAGGTCAACATCGGGCTTCTCCATAAGGCCCAGGAACTGACGGGCATAGGCGGAGAGGGATTCGACATAACGCCTCTGACCTTCAGCATAAATGGTGTCAAAAGCAAGAGAGGACTTCCCTGAACCGGAAAGCCCTGTAATAACAACAAGTTTGTCTCTCGGGATATCAACGGAAATATTTTTTAAATTATGCTCCCGGGCACCCCTGATCCGTATATGATCATCGCTCATATTATACTTATATTCATGGAACCGCACATGGGGCAGATAATATCAAGATCATCAATATCCTCTTCGATATCAGTTTTTCTTTTTACAATCACATTGTCCCAGCGGTAGTCACAATCCTCACAGGCATAACTGGTTTCAATTCGACGGGTCGCTTTAGAATCCCATTCGTCATCGTCATCACCTTCATCTACCAGTTCGTCGTCATCGTCATCATCATCGTAGTCTTTTTCGATGCCGTCTTCTTCATCAACCAGTTCCTCTTCGTCAAAATTCTCCTCGTAGAACTCGTCTTCGTATACTTCATCATCAAATTCTTTTTCCACTCCGTTCATCATACAACTATCCTGATTGATAAGATTCGTAACACCCGGCATTTCATGTCACCGCCGGACAGTTACCATGATTTTCTGATTTTCTGTTTTAATACTACATCATTTTGATACTATGTTCAATGTTTTATCAAAGAAAAATCACGATAATTCTGAGATAAATAATTTGTATCATTATTCGCCAAAGTAAGTTCACCCCATATTTTGTCAAATAAATTATTACGCTATTTTTTTAAATACCGCCATGAATTATGGAATTTCCGGATTGAGACAGCAGCTGCAGCCTGACATCTGAATTTTCAAAAATACCGTTTGATACACCTTCTGATCGTTCTTGATGATGTATATCAACAGTAAAAAAAATTATTCTTGAAAATATAGATCTTACCGGATAGAAATGCGCACCTGCATGTGCAGGGACCATCAGCAACGCCTTTACTGACTGCTGCGTGGACAACGGCGAAAAAAATTCCAATGAAACACATCAGGATATTATGAAACTAATTGCAAAGAAACCGGAATTTAAATTTACCCCGGATACAACCATCGTTCTTTTCATAGATGAAGAACAGGCCCGTACTATATCAGCTGTAATTCCCGGAGGACTGGAATTTATTGACACGACCCTTGACCTCTCCTTTGTCCGTGGAAAAGCCGGAGAAGTAATGTTCCTTCCGTTCAAAGATAATCCGAATATTCTCATGTGCGGATTCGGAAAGCCGAAAGATACAACCGCTGAAACACTCAGGAAAAGTGCCGGGAACTGTATTCTTTCCGCGCGGAAGAGAAAAATCAAAAAACTCCACGTACTGCTGCCCGTTGTGGAATCCATGAAAGAGGAGGATGTCCTTACCGCAATTGCCGAGGGGATGTATCTCGCAAACTATTCCTTTGGCAAATACAAGGCGAAAAAAAACAACAGTGAAGCTGATGTTGATACAGCGTATATGTATTCCGGTTCAAGCCTGGCCCAGCAGCTTCTCACGGAAACTGCGGTCATCTGCGAGAACTCCCTCCTCTGCAGGAACCTTGTAAACGAAACGAGCGACAACAGCAACCCCATGGCAATATCGAAAGTTGCGAAGCACATCGCAAAACAAAAGGGCGTTACCTGCTCCATACTGGGCAGGAGGGAAATGGAAAAACATTCCATGGGACTTATGCTTGCCGTAAGCAGAGGGTCCCATTATCCGCCGCAGTGTATTATTTTGAAATATACAGGGAATCCCGGGAAAAAACATACCATCGGTCTGGTAGGGAAAGGGGTCACATTTGATTCCGGCGGCATTAATCTCAAACCCTCTGGAAACATTGAAACGATGCGCAGCGACATGGCAGGTGCCGCGGCATGCCTCTATGCTGTGAAAACAGCCGCGGAACTGAAGCTGAAGGTAAACATTGTCGCGGCAATACCATGCGTTGAGAACATGATAACTAACAGTTCCTACCGTCCGGGGGACGTGTTCCGGGCGTATAACGGTAAGACTGTGGAGATCGGCAACACCGACGCCGAAGGAAGGCTTATACTTGCCGATGCCCTCGCCTATACCATTGACCGGTACAAGCCTGATGTGATCGTGGACGTCGCGACCCTCACCGGTGCATGCGTGGTGTGCTTTGGTGAACTCGTGGCGGGACTGCTTTCCACCAGCGATGAACTCTCGGAAAACCTGTTCCTTGCCGGTGAAAAGACCGGGGAACGGCTCTGGCGCCTTCCGCTGTACAGGGAATACGATGAGGATATCAAGTCCGATATTGCCGACATCTGCAATATCTCCCCGAAAAAGCAGGCAGGATCAATCATCGGGGGCATATTTCTTAAACATTTCGTGAAGAAGACACCCTGGGCCCACATCGATATTGCCGGGACCGCATGGTTTTCGAAGAGACGCGGATACCTTCCGAAGAACGCGACGGGCTACGGCGTGCGCCTTCTAACGGATTTTCTGAAACGCTGCGAATAACCGCGGGCCGCATACCCGGAGTGTGCAATTCAGGATACAACCTCTTTATCACGGAATATCACTGTATTTTCCACAACGGTATCCGGCGCTGCCACCGCGCCGGGAAGAAGCACCGAATTGCGTATTACCGCACCAGCCCCTATCAGTGACCCTTCACCAATCACCGAGTGTTCTATGACAGCGGTGCCGGTATCGACCCCCGGCGCTACTGCCTTTATTTCCAGCCCCAGTATGGTACGTGCCTCACGGGCAATTATATCCAGTTCATCAAGAAGCGCGAGGCTGGCGGTTCGATACGATTCGGCGGTGCCGATGTCATGCCAGTACCCGGGGTGAACATAACCACCGAGACGTGATTCCCCGATTATTCCCGTGTATCCGGTGTAGACGATGCTGGAGAACTCCTCCCGGAGGAAAGGGAAAATCAGCGGACTGCATAATGCCGTACCGGTGTAGATATAATCCGACGGCACTCCGGTCCCCAGAAAATTTTTAAAATCGACAACATTGCCTCCCCGCACCGCCACAGGGCCGATAGCGGCGGCCTTTTCTGTTTCATACAACACGATAGTAGCGGGAACCTCCGCGTTCCGGTGATGCGTTATGAGGGCGTTGAGGTCTATATCAACAATAACGTCGCTGTTCATTATTATGAAATCATCATTAAGGTATTGCTCGCATTTCTTCAGTCCGCCCCCGGTACCGAGGATTTCCTGCTCGTAGGAGAAGGTGATATTCAGTCCAAAAAAATCATGTATTTCAAAAAATTGTATGATATTGTCAGGAAGGTAATGAAGATTGATTACGATGTCCTGAATTCCCGCCTGTTTCATTTTCATAAGCGGATAGCAGATTGCGGGCATATTCAGTACAGGGACAAGGGACTTTGGAATTGATTCGGTTATAGGGCGGAGCCGCTCGCCGAACCCCGCGGCAAAGATAAAACCTTTCACCGGAGTTCCCCGATTGCGCCGCGCAGGAGTTCACAGGGCCTCTCCAGTATTGAACATCCTGTACAATAGTCATGAAGGTATGAAAGCGTGGGGCCGATATATTTCCGGAATTTTTCGCGGCCGAAATGCCGCACCTGATACGCGAATGTCCCGATGGCCTTTACGTTACGCTGGAATGCCATGAGGTTATAGTAATAATCAAATTCATCGGGCCCCATGGAATGGATTCCCGCTTCCTGCGCGCGCATGAAATAATACTGTTTCAGTGAATTCATATCATCGCCCTCAAGGGTATAATAGGAATCGCGCAGAATGGACACAAGATCATACTGCGGAAGGCCGAGACGGGCGTCCTGAAAATCTATGATCACCGGTTTGCCCTGATGAACAAGCACATTCCTGCTGTGATAATCGCGGTGGGTAAACACAAAAAATTCAGGCCTGTTAAGCTCCATTGATATCCGCAAAAACTCATCATGGAGCTCCTGCTTCACGACACTGTCAGCACAGCGGAAATGGCCTTCAAGCGCGTGTTCAATGAAAAAATTACACTCAAACATCAGCTTTTCAACATCAAAGGTAAGAGTAAAAGGAATTGAATTGTCAGACGGTATTGACTGCATCCGAACCAGAATATCCAGAAGTCCTGTATACATCTCCATTCGCGCGTCATGAGAGGCTGTCGCGTTATACTCTTCAAGGAGCATATCACCGCAGTCCTCCTCTAACAGTAGTCCTGTCCTGAAATCAGTAAAGAGTATTTCCGGAACTGGAATCCCCTGCCGCTTCAGCAGCGAATGCACAGTAAGGAAAGGGTAATTCCCTTCGGCGTTCCCTTCAAACGCATGGTCGTAACACAGGATATAGGACGTATTCCCCTGGAGGACCCTGAAATATTCCCTCGTAGAGGCATCACCATCCAGGCGCTGCAAAGAATCGAAATGGCCGATGGACCTTTGAACAAATTCATTTTGTCCCTGAACCGGACCGGTTGTCATATTCTGTACCGTCATTACACGTGTGAATACACATTCCCCGAAATAAAATTCCCGCGGGCCGTTATGTCCGGCCCGCAGTATAGCCGGGGAGGTATTTCAGTCAATTAATCCTGTGATCTCCGCAAGAATGCCGGGATCTCAAGATCTTCTTTTGAGAAATCTCTCATTCTCTGTTTCTCATAATCCAGATTAAACTTGTGGGGTGCCGCGGAACCGACAGCCCTGCGGACTTCGTTTTCTGTTCCCTTATTCTCCACAAGCTTCAACGCGGCCCCTGTAACTTTATCCAGTTCATTTTCAGTTCGCTTTGAAAGCATATTCTGCTTCCGGTTAAACCCGGTCGCAATGACCGTGACCCGGACCTTCTCTTCAAGGGCGGGATCAATGGTGGCGCCGAAAATAATATTCGCTTCAGGGTCAACCTGCCGTGTAATGAGGTCGTTCACTTCATTTACCTCGTGCAGCGAAAGGTCGTTTCCGCCGGCAATGTTGATGAGGACAGCTTTTGCCCCCTGGATGCTTGTCTCCTCGAGAAGCGGGCTGTTTATTGCCATCTGCGTGGCTTCCACCGCCTTGTTCTCTCCGAATCCAAGGCCCACTCCCATGAGCGCGTCCCCGGTTTCCCTCATTACCGTACGCACATCAGCGAAGTCCACATTTACAAGACCCGTAATCATGATGATGTCGGAAATCCCCTGGACCCCCTGACGAAGAATGTCATCAGCAAGCTTGAAGGCCTCGTCTATCGGGGTCTTCCGGTCAATGATCTTCAGGAGCAGATCATTGGGAATGGTAATAAGGGTATCCACCTTCTGCTTCAGGTTCGCGATTCCCTCATCAGCCAGATTACCACGGCGTTTCCCCTCAACCTTGAATGGCCTGGTCACTACACCCACCACAAGGGCGCCGTGCTCCTTCGCGATCTCCGCCACAACAGGTGCCGCTCCGGTACCGGTTCCGCCTCCCATACCAGCGGTAATAAACACCATGTCCGCACCCTTCAGGGCCTTATGAATCTTGTCACGGTCCTCGTTCGCAGCTTCACGGCCGATTTCCGGGTCCGCGCCGGCGCCGAGCCCTCTTGTCAGCTTGCATCCGATCTGGATTTTTGCCGGCGCGAGGGAATCCTTCAGCTGCTGCTGGTCCGTATTCACTACCAGGAATTCAATCCCTTCCATGCCGGTTGAAATCATACGATTCACCGCATTTGTTCCTGCGCCTCCGACACCAACAACTTTAATAGTGGTGTTAAGGTCCCTCTCTTCTTCCATCTTGAACATACACTCCCCCAAATTGTTAGAATTTTTTTATTATATATTGTAAAACATTATGTCGCATTACACACAGGAGCAATTCCCCTGAAAATAACGTTAAACCGGTCCTACAGGTACTGCTCCAGCCACTTCATAAACTTCCCGCCGAATGAAAACACGCCGCCTTTTTTTGTCTTGTCCTTTCCGGACCTGTACTGGTTCATAAGAATCCCGTACTTCAGAAGGCCCACACCGTTTGAATACTGTGCCGTTGCCGCAATATCTTTAAGTCCTGAAATATCACGGGGCGTCCCTATTCTCACCGGCATATTAAACACACGCTCAGCGACATCAACACACCCTTCTATCATACTGCCGCCGCCGGTCAGGACTATTCCCGCAGCGAGGAGCTCTTTTTTGCCGCTCATAACAAGTTCACGGTCAATCATTTCCATGATCTCCATCATCCGGGGCTCAATGATCTGGGAGAGCTCCTGTCTGAAAAGCCTCCTCGGGGCCCTTCCCCCCACCGACGGCACTTCGATCATCTCCGATGCGTCTACGAGATCAACCACGGAACATCCATACTTCTTCTTTATAATTTCGGCAGATTCGAGCGGTGTCCTTAGTCCAATTGATATATCATTTGTCACATGAATCCCGCCCACAGAGTTCACGGATGTATAGGCAACCCCGCCTTCAATGAAAATTATAATGTCACAGGTCCCGCCGCCGATATCGACCAGTGCCACGCCAAGTTCCTTTTCATCATGGCTCAATACCGCTTCCGACGCCGCAAGGGGGGAAAAAATAACATCATTGCACTGATACCCCGCGCGGTGAACAGATTTCACAAGGTTCTGAATACTGGTTGTGGCGCCGGTAATAATATGCACCTCCGCTTCCAGCCGCACGCCGCTCATCCCTATTGGGTCCTTGATTCCGCTCTGATCATCAACAGCAAACTCCTTTGAAAGCACATGGATTATTTCCCTGTCCGCGGGAACCTTAATCGCCTGGGCCGCCTCGAAAACGCGCTTCACTTCACCGGGATTCACATACCGGTTCCTGTTTGATATTGCCACGACGCCGCGCTGATTAATGCCGGAAACATGATGACCCGTTATCCCGACAAACACATCATGGACTTCACACCCGGCCATGAGTTCCGCGTCCTCAACTGATTTCACGATTGACGACACTGTATTGTCGATATTGACAATAACGCCGTTCTTCAACCCTCTGGAAGGGGCCATACCTACACCGGCAACCTCGACTTCACCGTGCTCGTTTAAAAAGCCGATTACCGCACATGTTTTTGTAGTTCCGACATCAAGGCCTACAACAATACCTTCCATCACTTTACTCCTGTGGTAATATCACTTCGTAACGGCCATGTCCCCGAAAATCCGCGCGACTTTCGGGTAATACCGGACCGCGTCAAAATAGGAAACCAGGCGCTTCACGGAATCCATACTGCTTTCACCCGGCGCGACGTAATACCGGGTCGGCCTGTTCCGCAGCATAAAGCTCACATGTTCCGGTTCCGCAATGGATATCTCAGAAAGCTCACGGAAAAAAGCCGGCTGCCTGTTTTCAATATACCTTAGATATCCGGCAAAATTCCTTACACGGGCCGATATATCCCCGTCAACAAGGTCATCATCACTAATCACGATAAGGGGCCGGTCCTCTGCATGTACCCGTCCCACTGAGAGGATACGAAAATTTTCATCCACTTCAAAGGGCAGCACATTCCGGCTGCGCTGAACAGCAAAGAGAAACAGGGGCTCCCGCTCCACAACCGCAACTACGATACCCCCGTTATCCTCCCCTACACGGTACGACTGCACCATGGGCATATTGCCGAGAACATTGTTAAGAGAATCCATGTTGAGGATAAATCCTCCCTGGACAACACGCATTTCCACTTTGCTTACAATTTCATATTTCGATATATATTTCAATCCCCGGAATTCAATCCGGCTGATTTTCCGCACATCCTGAAAGGTATCTCCCGGAGCTGCGTGAAATACAGTAAAAATACACAGTGTTGTCAGAATGGCCCGTTTCATAGTATTATACGAGTGACCCCTCTTTTCCTTTCAGCGCTTCAACAATCATTGGACCAGCTTTATAGATGTCGCCGGCTCCAAGCGTCAGTACCACATCACCCTTTCTAAGGTTCTTTATTATAGTATCGGGTATTTCTTCAAATTTCGACACAATCATTACTTCACGGCCTTCATGGCGCCGGATTGCCTCCTGAATTAATGCCGATGAGACCCCTTCAATGGGACTTTCACCCGCAGGATATATTTCCGTGAGGAATATTTCATCGGCATTGGCAAACACCTGACCGAATTCGTCCCATAGAAACTGCGTTCTGGTATACCGGTGAGGCTGGAATATCACCACAATACGTCTCCCGAGTTTCCTCAGCGCATCCAGGGTGGCGCGAATCTCTGTAGGGTGATGGCCGTAATCATCCATCACCAGTACCGCGTCACTCTCATACACACGCTCGAGCCTTCTCCCGACACCCTTAAATTCAAGGATCGCCTCCTGGACCTGTCTGAACGTCATTCCAAGTTCCAGGGCAACCGCCACAACGGAGAGGGAATTCACCACATTATGGTTTCCGAGAAGATCGATCCTGATTTCACCAAGATTGTCCCCTTTATAATAACAGTCATATACTGTTTTCCCGTCTTTCATACCAACATTCATGGGCCGGAAGTCAGCGTGTTCAGAAAAGCCGTAGGTCACGTAGGGGCGCTCGATTTTCGGCAGAAGCTCTGTAATGGTAATATCATCGACACAGAGTACTGAATACCCGTAAAAAGGTATGCTGTTGATATAGGTAAGAAACGCATCCTTCAGCCCCTCAAAATACTTATAGTACTCAAGGTGGTCAGCGTCAATATTTGTCACCACACCGATTGTCGGAAGAAGGTTCAGGAAGGAACCGTCTGACTCATCAGCTTCAAATACAATATAGTCCCCCGCGCCGGTTCTCGCGTTTGAGCCGAAATTAAGCACCTTTCCGCCGATGATCGCCGTGGGGTTCAGCCCTCCGTGAAACAGCACAAATGCCAGAAGTGATGATGTGGTGGTTTTCCCGTGGGTCCCCGCGACACCGACACCATGCTTCAGCCGTACAAGCTCCGCGAGCATTTCCGAGCGGTGTATAATGGGAATAGAACGCTTTCTCGCCTCAATTATCTCAGGATTATTCGGGTCGATAGCGCTTGATGTCACCACGACGTTATAGTCTTCAATATTTGACGGGAAGTGGCCGAGGAACACTTTCGCCCCCAGGGTACGGAGCCGTTTTGTCTGTTCCGATTCCGCGAGGTCCGATCCGGAAACCTGGTATCCCATGTTAATGAGGATCTCGGCGATGCCGCTCATCCCAATGCCGCCGATACCGATAAAATGCATTTTTTTTGATTTTCTAAACACGGTCAGTCTGCTCCGTTTCGCTGATGGTTTCTGCCGGTTCCGCCGGCGCGGAGAAGTTGAAATCTCCGCAGATCTTTTCCGCGATATCATCCCCGGCGCTCCGTTTTGCCGCGGCAAGTGACAGCTCGGACATTTTATTGAGTTTGATCCTGCTTTCGAGGAGATCGATTATCATGGGCCCCACACGTTCCGGCGTGGCATCTTCATTTGCCACCTTCAACGCGGCTCCCTTCGCGACAAACTCATCGGCGTTTTTGCTCTGGTGATCATCAGCGGCAAAGGGATACGGGATCAGAATTGACGGCACACCCATTGCGGCGAGCTCCATCATGACCCCCGCCCCGGACCTGCTGATGGCGATATCACAGGCACGATACGCGTACCCCACATCAGTAATAAAGGGGGACAGAAATATTGAGCCTTCATCAATTTCCTCATGGACCTTTTTTTTATATTCCGCGTGAGAAAAGTCACCGGTGCTCCATATAATGCCGACATCCTTGAACTCATTGGGGAACGCCTTTTTGATTCCGAATATAAGCTGATTGATCTTCAGCGCACCCTGGCTTCCGCCGATCGCGAGAATCACCTTAGAGCAGTGTTTGAGATTAAAGAATTCCTTTGCCTCATCCTTACTGACCTGGACAAATACATTATCACGGATAGGGTTGCCTGCATACACATACTGTTCATTGTATTTCAGAAATTCCCTTGTTGACTCAAACGTGGAAAAAATATTTACCGCATGTTTGGAGAAAAGCCGTGTGACACGTCCGGGAACAGAATTCTGTTCGCAAAGGTTAATGGCAACCCCTTTCCTCTTCGCCGCCAGCAGCATGGGCGCGGAGACATACCCACCCATTCCCACGACAGTGTCAATGGCAAGACGCTTGAGTATTCTTTTGCTTTTCAGGTACGCGAAGAAAAACCTCAGCACAAAAAACGGCAGCTTGAAAATATTCTTTGTGAATGGCGGCGCTCCGTACAGCAGGAGGTCATCACCCAGGGACTTAATATATGAAAAACGCAGATCACTTTTCCCGACAAGGAAACGCACATCGGCCTTCTTTTTCTTCAGTGCCTCGTACAGCGCAATACCGGGACTGATGTGCCCGCCGGTTCCACCGCCAACAATAAGGACTCTGAGACTGGTCATTTCCATACTCCTTCAGCTAATTTCAGTTCTTCAGGAACAACTTCCCGGTACTTGGAAATGTTCATGAGAATACCAACGGCAATCATGTTTGCCACAAGGGATGACCCGCCGTAACTGAGAAACGGCAGGGGGATCCCGGTGGTGGGAAGACTTCCGCTTACAACACCGATATTAATAAATGCCTGCACCACAATTAAAAGCGTGATACCCACTGACAGGAGGCGCCCGAATTCATCCGGTGCATTTATTGACACATTCATACCTCTCCAGAAAAATACACCGAAAATAATAATGACGAACACCGTCCCCAGCATTCCCGCCTCCTCAGCGATGACAGCGAAAATGAAGTCAGTATGGGGCTCCGGAAGCCTTTTCAGCTTCTGTGTCCCGTATCCCAGTCCGGTTCCAAGGAGGCCGCCTTTCTTAAAGGCAATAAAAGACTGAATAATATGATATCCAATACCAAAACGGTCTTTCCACGGGTCGATATAGGACAGCAGCCTGTCGCGCCGGTATCCCACATTATATATGAGAAGATAAAACATTGGTATGCTCAGGACAAAAAGCATCAGGATATACATAATAGGAAATCCTGACACAAAAAGGATCATTACCGACACCGCGAGGATATCAATCGCGGTTCCGAAATCGGGCTGCATCATGATAAGCATAAAAATTACACCCACAATGAGCATCGGAATAAGAAGCTGGATAACATGGTTCGCGACACCGTCATCTTCTGACGAAAACACCTTTGAGAGATAAATAACAACCACCAGCTTCGCGACTTCAGACGGCTGCAGTGATACGATCCCCAGACTGATCCACCGTACTGACCCTTTCACTGTTTTGCCGATTCCGGGAATAAACACCGCAATCAGAAGCACAAAACAGACAATCAGCATCACTTTGGTGTGACGGATATACAGGCGGTAATCGATCTGCTGAAACAGCAGGAGGGCTGCAAATCCCACCACGCACCATACAAACTGACGCTTCAGAAAATAAAAGGGGTCACCGAAGGTGTTGAGGGCATAATTCGCGCTGGCGCTGTAGCTCATCGCGAGCCCCATTCCCACCATGAGGAACACCGTAATAAAGAGGAAGAGGTCCGGCTCATCTCTCCTTCGTGTATCAATTACGGATTTCAGGTCCACGAGAGCTCCCCCTTCTGAAGTTTTTCGAATGACCGCCGGAAACTGTCGCCCCGGTCTTCATAGCTTGTGAACATGTCAAAAGACGCACACGCCGGCGAAAGCAGTATGGTATCGCCTTTTCCCCCTGTCTTCATTGCGGTTATCACAGCCTCATCCAGAGAATCTGCCGTGACAGGGTTGAAATCCCGGAAGATTTCACTGAAAGACTGTGAGGATTCCCCGATCAGGATAAGGGACTTCACCCTTCCTTTCATTGACGCAGTCAGCCGGGAATAATCGTCGCCCTTCGTGCGCCCCCCGAGTATCAGCACAACATTTGACGGGAAACTCCGGAGTGCCATTTCAAGGGCGCCCACCGTGGTTGCCTTTGAATCATTAATGAAAGTCCTTCCCGCATATTCTCCCAGTTTCTCCATTCTGTGCGAAAGCCCCGCGAATGAATAGCACGCATGGGCTATTGCATTAAAGTCAGGTTTCACCGCGCGCCTGCCCAGTACTGCGAGCACCAGCAGTATTGCGGCCATAACATTGAGCACATTGTGCTGCCCGAGAATTTGAAGCCGTGTTGTATCAAGACACTGTATCAGATTGTCCGCGTACCGGATATAGACATAGTCACGGTCACAATACGCGTCCGCCTTCTTGTTATTATATGAAAAGGACATCTTCTTCGCGTGTATCCGGCCAAATCCCTTTGCCATAACCGCATCATCAAGGTAATACAGAAATGTATCATTTTTGTCCTGGTTCATTGCGATCCGGAGTTTCGCTGAATAATAGTCATCGATACTGTCATACCGGTCAAGGTGGTCCGGCGTCACATTCAGTATTGCCGCGGCATCGGGACGGAACGCTGCAACCGTTTCGAGCTGAAATGATGAAAGTTCTATGACAGAAATAGTGTTATCAGTCATATCATTTACAAGAGTAATAAATGGGATGCCGATATTCCCCCCGATACGGGCATCAAATCCCAGTTCTTTGAGAATGTGCCCCGTAAGCGCCGTCGTCGTGGACTTGCCGTCAGTGCCGGTTATTGCGATAATATTGCCCCGCGCATGGCGGTATGCAAGTTCAATCTCGGAAATGACCGGAATCCCTCTCTTCTGCGCTTCGCGGATCAGGGGTATTCGCTGCGGAACTCCCGGACTGAGCACTATGAGCTCATACCCGTCATCGAGGAGGGAGGGTTCCTGGTTTCCCGCAACAACCTTCACCGAAGGATCAAGCTTTGCAATGACCGGAGCGAGGTCCTCCCGGCTCTTTGTGTCAGTAACGGTCACCAGGGCACCTTTCCCCGCAAGGAAATTACCGGAGGCGAGGCCGGTGCGGTAACCAAGTCCAACCACGAGAATTTTTTTATCTGTATATTCCATTGTTTTCATTATCATAGAATCTTCAAAGAACTCAGTCCAAGAATCGCGAGCACTATTCCGAGAATCCACATCCTCACGACAACTTTCTGCTCCGGCCACCCTGACAGCTCAAAATGGTGATGAATGGGGGCCATCTTAAACACCCTCTTCTTCCTGAGTTTAAAGACACCCACCTGGATGATTACGGAAACCGCTTCAATCACGAACACGCCCCCCACAATAAACAGGAACACTTCTTTCTTGATCATCACCGCCACAATTCCTATAACTCCGCCGAGAGCGAGGGACCCGGTATCACCCATGAACACTGAAGCGGGGTTGCAGTTAAACCATAGGAACCCCACCGACGCGCCGATAAGCGCTGAAAGAAACACTGTAAGCTCTGCGCTTTCCGGAATATAAGGTATACGGAGATACGTGGCGATTTTCACGTGTCCCGTAAGATATGTCATAATCGCGAGGCTCACCGCAACGCTTATTACCGACCCTACCGCGAGTCCGTCAAGTCCGTCAGTAAGGTTCACCGCGTTGGAACTGCCTACAATCACGATTGTGGCAAACACGACCCACATCCACGCGAGGTCCATGATCGCTTCATTCACGAAAGGAAGAAACAGCTTTGTACCGTGATCAGCATTTGACGGGAAGACATACACAAGGACCGCAACAGCGCCCGCGATAAATATTTGAAAGAACAGTTTCATCCTCGCGGGGACCCCGTCCTTTTTTTTCAAAATTGACTTAATATAATCATCAACGAAACCGAGAATACCGAAAAGGAGAGTTGCACCCATGAGAATCAGCAGGTAATAATTTTTAAAATTTCCCCAGAAGAACATTGACACCACCACGGCGCCGAGGATGATAAGCCCTCCCATGGTAGGTGTCCCCGCCTTAGCCTTGTGACTCGCGGGACCAAGTTCCCTGATCTCCTCTTTGAATTTCAGCCCCTGCAGCCATGTTATCAGCATCTTTCCGAAAAGAAGTACCAGGACAAGGGACGTCAGCGCCGCATAAGCCGACCTGAAAGAAATGTACTGAAATATCCTTAAAAACGAAAGGTGATCCTGTAATGGCAGCAATAAATGATAAAACATAGCGTTATCTAATGGACAATCGCGTCCACGACCTCCTCCATTTTCATTGACCGCGAGCCCTTCACGAGGACCACGTCGGATTCAGTAAGTATATTCGCAAGATGCGCAGACAGATCATTCTTGTTTTCAAAGTAATGTATGCTTCCGGAATTCATGCCGGCCTTCTCCGCTCCCGGGACCATGTCTTTCGCCATTGGCCCCCAGGCAAGAAGCAGGTCAAACCCGCTTGCCGCAACCATGCGCCCCGCGCGTTCATGGCACTCACGGGAATGCTCTCCCAGTTCCAGCATATCGGAAAGGACCGCGATTTTCCTGCGGCCGGGAAACACGCGCTTCACCGACTCCAGGGAATACTGCGTCGAAAGTGGATTGGAATTATAACTGTCGTTGATGACGATATAACCCCGGTCAATAACCTCGCTCCTCATTCCCACACCATGAAAGCCTGCCAGGGCTTTCTGAATGACGGTCTCATCCATGCCTGTCTCAAATGCGACGGAAAGGGCCGCGAGGATATTATACACATTATGAAGCCCGTACAGCGGCGCGGTGTAGGATACGCCCTTCACCGTGACAGTAACGGATTCAGCCGTCAGCTGATATGAATCAGGAACCAGATCAGCGCCGCCATGGATACCGAAAGTCACCACACGAAGATTCTTTTCCATTGCACGGGAATGGAGGAAGTCATAACATTCCGTATCGCGGTTGATAAAGACCACGGAACCTTCAGCCATGGCATTCATTATTTCACTTTTGGCACGTGCAACACCTTCAATACCGCCGAGAAACTCAATGTGCCCCTCGCCTACATTTGTTATCACCGCCATGTCCGG
>ERZ795048.1241-NODE-1241-length-23643-cov-9.212099_pt1 | contig 23643 bp, 23 predicted proteins | sample MGYA00375132_ERZ795048 | MGnify/ENA primary metagenome ERZ795048 (study PRJEB30177, sample SAMN05720225) | activated sludge metagenome | isolation source: Anaerobic digester | place: Hong Kong | collected 2014-12-17 ... | reverse complement strand
GGGCGTTGTGGTCCCGGAGCTTTTCGTGATATACATCGTAGAGGTCATGAAAATTAAAGGAGTAATGTTCCGGGATCAGTGAGGTAATATCGGCCCCCTGAACAAGCTCCATTTTCTCTTTTACCTCAGATATCTTCGATGCTATCACCGAAGGTTTTATGGTTTTCGGGTCAAGCTTCATGTCCAGCAGTATCTGTTTTATAACAGACTCCTGGTCGGAACGGTCGTAAATGGTAAAGTTGTTGGGAATACCAATCTCACGGCCGTACCGGCGCAGCAGATATACCGACGCGGAATGGAAGGTCTTAATAAACACACCCTCCCCCGTTGGTCCGATAATATCCACGATCCGCTTTTTCATTTCCTCACAGGCCTTATTGGTAAAGGTCACCGCAAAAATACGATACGGGGGGACCATCTTTTCCTTAACAAGATACGCGATACGGTGCGTGATTACACGGGTTTTTCCGGAACCCGCGCCGGCAAGAATAAGAAGGGGACCCTCGGTATGAAGTACCGCCTCCCGCTGGTTTGTATTCAGTTTTTCAAGTAATCTAGATTCCATGACCCTCAGTGATAGTAGTAAAATGAAGATTCATACTGTTTCCGCCGCTGCGTTCACGTCAACCCTATAAATAAAAAACATGACAGGGCAAACTGGAACACAATGTAACAGCAGCACATTACAGCGCTTATTTCCGGAAACGTGAAAGAATGCCTGCCGAGGCGGGATACATGACCGAGCTCTTCCCGTTTTGCAGGGCTTCCAGTATTTTTTCCGCCGCACCACTGCCGCCGTTCATACCGCTCCCTCCAATAACAGCTGTTGCCACATGCACCTTTGATGCCCCGCGGGACTTCAATTCCGCCCTCAGGGAATCAGCAAATCCTTTCATTCCTGATGATGCCGCTCCCGCAAGGGCGTGAGCGTTTCTCCCCCGCACCGCGGTATCATCAACAGCCACCAGTACACTTCCCCTGTTTTTCGCTCCCATTTCCTTTACAAAATGCCGCATCAGCAGTATCGGCCCCGCAATACGGCGCTGTATCTCCTTAAAGATTGCATCCCCTGAGCATTGCGTATATGGCACGTTTTCAAATGGAGAAGAAATATAAATAAATATATCAATCGTATCAAAATGTCCGAGTATTGATTTTACTGCCCGTTCAACATCCTTTCCGCTTCCCGCATCACAGGTATATCCGTACACCCGTGTCCTGTATACCCCCGCATCCCGTTCAACATCTTCAAGGTCCTTTCTGTTTCCCCCGATCAGCGCGAGATGTGCCCGTTCCTTTCCCATTGCAACAGCAAGGGACCTCCCAAGGCCGGTATCTGCACCATATATTATCACATTTTTCCCCGAAATGTTATTCATTACATCCTCCAGCAAATTATAAGTCTATAGAATACTGCCTGAAATCACCAGTCAGTTCAGCCCGGCCAGCATCCTCTTTGCACTCATATCCCACATTAATATCTAAATAAAAGAAATTTTTTTATAACTGTAAAAAATATTGCATTAATAGTAATTATGCGGCTTTCTGAAACAGATATTAAAATTAATTGCCATGCCGGTTGGCCCAGGGGATAAGTTCTTGACGTTTTTTATCAATATCCGAGTGTAACAGCTGACATTATGCATATACTACCATTATAGCACAGGATTCATGGAACACCCCGATATAAACATTCTTCTTGAAGTTGAACGTGAACTGAAATCAGGGTATACTGACCTCATAGAAAGTATACCCGATGTAATCATGTCCCTGGAATACCCCTCTGGAAAAATTCTCTATATAAACCGTGCATCAAAAGAAATTCTCGGATATGAACCTGAGGAGTTTTACGGAACAAATCTTTTCTTAAAAATAATTAATTCAGATGACCGCAAGGAGATTCTTAACCGGTGGAGAAACGTTAAGGATGAAGGTGACTTCCCTCTTTTTATTTATAAAGTCAGAAAAAAAGATGCAACCTATATCTGGGTTGAGCAGAAGAACAGGACCGTAAAAAACAGTGACGGGAAAGTTATTGCCCTTAATGCCGTGTTTCGTGATATTTCTGAGCGGAAACGCCTTGAAGAGGAATCACACAAAAACCTTCTGTTTTCTGAGAACCTTTTTCTCCACTCACCCTACGCAATTCTTCACATCCGGAGCAACGGCTCCATAAAGCGTTTTAACCCGACATTTGAACGTCTCTGGCATTTAACACCGGAGGATATCGGGGATTACTCAATATGGAAGGATTCCCAGCTTCAGAAAGCAGGAGTAAGCGAAATTTTAAAGGAAGTGCTTTCAGGAAAAGTAGTAGAAGTCCCGGCATTTAAATACTTCATCCCTGTAAAAAACAAAACAAAAACCGTCTATATATCAGGGAAGGGTTTCCCTGACCCTGACAGAAGCAAAGACCGCAGCGGGCTGATAATAATCATTGAAGACGTTACCGAGAAGATACACCACGAAGAGGAGTATCTTGAAATAAAAAAACTTGAAAGCATCGGGCGCCTTGCGGGCGGCATCGCGCATGACTTCAATAATATCCTCGCGGGTATTTCCGGTTATGCGGAAATCCTCATGCGGAAAATCGATGAATCCGACCCGCTCCATAAGTTTTGTGAGAATATACATATTGCCTCAATGAAAGCCTCGACACTTACAAATCAGCTCCTGGGTTTCGCAAGGAGAGGAAAATACAATCCGGATTTTATTGATATTATCAACCCTGTAATTTACGCGATCGGCGCCACACCGGGCCTCAGTTCTCGAATCAAGGTTGACCGGGAATTCAGTAAAACGGACATGTGCGTGTTCGGTGACGTGAACCAGCTGCGTCAGGTCTTTATTGAAATACTGAAAAACGCCGCTGAATCTATCCCTGAAACAGGTACAATTACCATACAAACCGGATACCGGGAAACGAACCGGGTTGTGCAGGATGTCACCGGACAGACCCCCATGAAAATGATTACAGTAACAATTCAGGATACCGGGTCAGGGATACCTGAACAGGTTGAGGGAAAAATATTTGACCCGTATTATACAACGAAGGACAAATCAAAACATGCCGGCATGGGACTCGCGGTCGCCTATGGAATTATCAGAAATCATGGGGGCCGCATAGAAATAACAGGAAATCAAAGCGGCGGTACAACGGTGGTCACATCTTTGCCCGCTGTAAAAAAACCGGGTGATTATATCCGCACAGCAGAAAAGCCCTACCATAACATACTGATAATTGACGATAGTGAAGAGACCCGTTCAATTCTGAGAACTTTTTTTGAGGAAAAAGGGTGTACTGTTCATGACGCTTCCGGCGGCAAGGCCGGCATTGAGCTGATGAAAAACAGCACTTCGCCATATGATCTTGTGTTTCTCGATTTAATTATACCGGACATGCCGGGCCTTGAGGTCCTCGATGTTTTAAGAAATTACAATGAGACAATTTCCATTGTGGTCATGGCGGGCTCCAATACCGAATATATTCCCGAGACCTATATTGATGACAGAAATATACATATACTCCTGAAACCATTCTCCCTGCGGGATATTGAAACAATTCTTTATTTATAAAACGGAAAAACGCATATTCACTCTTTCTTCCTGCAATGAAGCGGGATAATAATTTCATTCTTTCCGGATTCCGTACTGTGTCCGGCACAAGAAACAGGCATGGATATCAGTTTTACAAAACAGGAAAAGAAATTTATTGCGGGTATCGGTATCATTCTCGCCATCCGCACCCTGGGATTTTCTCTCATAACACCGGTATTTTCAATTTATTCAACTGAAATACCCGGTTCCACCGCTACCCTCGCAGGCATTGCAGTGGGGGTGTTCGGAATCACCCAGACCATTCTTCAGGTTCCCTTCGGCAGGCTCAGCGACACATGGGGCAGGAAAGAGACAACGGTTCTTGGTTTTTTTATCTTTCTTACGGGAACACTGCTGGGGGGTCTTGCCTGGAACATTTATATTCTGATCATTTCCCGTTTTATTGCGGGAGCCGGGGCAGTGTCCGCGGTCACCATGGCATGGCTCACCGACGGTATAGACCCCGGCAAACGGAATTCCGCTCTTTCCTATGTGGGCATAGCAATCGGTACTGCGGTGATACTGGGATTCTCATGCAGCCCCCTTATTGCGGGACGTTTCGGGATACCGTTTCTTTTCTATAGCAGCTCTCTGCTTATCTTCCTTTTACTACTCTACATACTATTCGGACTAAAAAACCACAGGCCCCCGTCACCACAGTCTGTCAAACCGGAAATGAGGGGATTCCGTGAACTGCTGCGCCACCGGGACCTTGTACGCCTGAATTTTCTCGGATTTATCGGTCACTTCTGTCTCACATCCATTTTTTTTATTATGCCAATTCTGATCAAGCGTGAGATGGATATCAGCGAAATGTGGAAAATATATGTCCCCGTGGCAATGGTAGGGACAACAGCAATGTATTATTTTTCCCGCAAGGCCGATATCAAGGGCACCCTCCGCATCACACTTGTCGCACTGTTCCTTGCTCTTGCGGGTGTTCTGATACCGGTATTCAAAACCGGAATTATATGGTACCTCACATCGTTTATGCTCTTCTACTCCGGATTCTGCATCCTCTCTCCGGTACTTCCCGCGGCGGTGTCCCGCCATCCGGACAGCCACCTGAAGGGATCCATACTTGGCCTCTTTAATTCCTCCCAGTTTATCGGTTCAGGAGCAGGCGGTATATTCAGCGGATTTATGTTCACACTGCCTCACCAGTATCTTTTCGGTATCCTGGGCATCCTTCTTCTTCTATGCTGTTTCTTTATCATCGGGTATAAAAACTTTGATAATTCAGGCGATATTCCTCTGGATTTTACAGGACACTTTTAATGTATCCCGCCCGTTTGTGCTTTTTTTTGTTTATGCAGTAAAAACAGTTGCCCTTTCTTTATTTGCTATACTATACTATTATCAGAATATGTGCGTGGTAATCATATAAATATAATGTAACAATTCATCCCTTTTTATACCGAATAGGTCATAATATTATTTATTATGATGAACGTGTTACAACAGAAAAATTATGCCAGAGAAAGTATTTCAGACCATAGAAAACATTGAACTCGATATTCTTTCTGATATTGACGATACAGAGATATTTCAATTCATCATTGCCTCCCTCAAGCATGAAACCGACACCCCCTATTCAATTCTGACCCAGGCAATCCTCCATTATCCTCTTCATGAAGCTGAAGCGGAAATAGTGTGGCAGGAAATTCTTAAAAATAAATCACATATGGAATCTCTTCTCGGTAGAAATATCAGCATTAAAACCGCCCTCGTCGATTATTTTACCCGTGAGCGGATATATGAAAAAATTACTATATTCATTAAAGACAATATGATCAATGCCTTTGATACCGCCATGCGTGACAGCCTGACAGGACTTTATTCACATGCGGTAATCCATGCTGAGCTGGAAAAGGAGTTTCAGTCGTCCCGGCGATATAATGTTGATCTTTCCGTGGTTTTCATTGATATTGATGATTTCAAACGGTATAATGATTCTTTTGGTCATATTGCCGGGGACAGAATACTTCGCCTTGTTGCGGCAACATTAAAGGAAAATCTGCGTACCACAGATAAAATCGGGCGATACGGAGGAGAGGAGTTCCTGATTGTTCTGCCCCATACGAACAGGGAAAACGCCTTTACAATTGCCCAGAAACTGCTGCAGTCAATTCAAACAAGCACCGCCGGAAATTCTGCGATTCCCCAGGGGGTAACCGTAAGCATCGGCATATCTCAACTGTCAGAATCGATGCAGGACGGGCATGACCTGATAAAAAATGCCGACATAAATATGTACCGGGCTAAAAAGGAAGGAAAAAACCGGATATGCTGTTCGGAATAACCTATGCTATGCCCGCGCGAACACATCCTCATTTAATGCGCTGAAATGCCCCTTCATGAAATAATGATATCCGATTCCCGCAATCATTGCGGCATTGTCAGTACAGAGAACAGGTGAGGGTACAAGCACTGTCTCACGGGGACGCCTTTCTTCCTCCAGAAGCTGCCGCAGCCGTCCATTCGCCGCAACGCCTCCCGCAACAACTATTGTTGTGATTGACTGCTCCCGGGCGGCAGCAAATACCCTCCGCACCAGGAGTTCCAGCGCACGTTCCTGAAAACTGTACACAACCTCTTCCATCGGGGTGGCGGGATTTTCTTTTATATAATTAATCACCGCAGTTTTAAGGCCGCTGTAGGAGAACCTGGTATCACCGGGTGAATCAGAGAGTATTTTGGGAAATAATTTCTTTCTGTCCTTTGCTGTTTCCGCCAGTTTTTCAATGAGGGGGCCCCCCGGATATCCCAGGTCCGCGAACTTTGCCACCTTGTCAAATGCCTCACCCGCCGCGTCATCAACTGTTTTTCCGATTAGTTCCATCTTTCCTGCGCCTTCAACCCGGTATACCGCAGTATTTCCTCCGGACACCAGGAGCCCGATAAATGGATATGAAAGTACATTGTCTTCCAGAAACGGAGCGTACAGGTGTGCCTCAAGATGGTTTACCGCGATAAATGGAATATCTACCGTGTACGAAATTGCTTTTGCCGACTGCAGGGCGATAAGCAGAGAACCCACAAGGCCCGGCCTGTTTGTGGCGGCAACGTAGTCCAGGTCCCTGAAACTGATACCCGCCTCCATGAGTGCCTTTCGTATCAGGCCGTTTATTACTTCAAGGTGCGCCCGTGAAGCAATTTCAGGCACTACTCCGAAGTATTCGCTGTGGAGATCAATCTGGCTGAAAATACAGTTCGCAAGAACCCGTGTTCCGTTTTGTACTATCCCGACAGCAGTCTCGTCACAGGAACTTTCGAGACCGATGCCGATAATATCATGTTCAGCCGCCATTTAAAACATCCAGTGCTTTTCTGAGCTGTGTATCAAATTCAAGATCATAGAGTGACCCTTTCGTATACCGCATCAGCTCACGTTTCAGGATATAATGCGCACTTGTCTCTGTTACAGGCAGGTTCCTCTGCCGCAGAAGATCATGAAACTGTTTTTTGCTTTCTTCGGTATACTGCCGGTTCTGCTTCACAAATTCCTCAGGGATTTTCGCTTTATAAATCGCGTTCACATTAACCCGGTCGCTATCCGGCACAATTTTAGAGCTCACCTGGATATCGGGCATAATCCCTATACCGTGGATACAAACGCCGGAGGGTGTAAAGTATTTCGCCACGGTAAGGGTTATACCAACAAGGTCAGTCAGGCTGAAGAGGCGCTGTACGGAACCCTTGCCGAATGTTTTTTCTCCCAGCAGTTTTCCCCTGTTATTGTCCTTTATGGCTCCCGCAAGAATCTCCGATGCCGAGGCGCTCCCCTTATTCACCAGAACAATTATTTTTCCCCGGTAAATCGGATCATGACTTGAGCGGTTCTCACGGATATTCCCTGTGCCCTTTCTTCCCTTTGTTGATACTATTATCTGATTTTTTTCCAGGAACATGTCACAAATACGGATTGCATCATCAAGCTTGCCCCCGGGATTTCCACGGACATCAATGACAATTTTTTTGATATTCCTGCTGTTGAAATATTTCAGGGCCTTTTCAACCTCCCGGGTTGTATCGTCCCCGAAAATCTTTATACGAAGATATCCCACCTTACTGCTGTCAATAATATCATACTTCACGCTCGTGGTATGGATAATTGATCTGGTTAGTTCAAATTCAAGGGGCTCTTCGAAGCCGTTCCGTCGTACATGAAGCTTCACAGTTGTAGAAGGACGCCCGCGGATCATTTTTACAATTTTTTCCAGAGGCTTGTTTTTGATTGATACACCGTTAACTTTTATAATAGTGTCTCCTTCCCTGATACCGGACTGCATTGCGGGAGAATCCTCAATCGGGGAAATAACAACAATCTCACCGTTTTTCACGGTGATCTCTATACCGACACCAACAAAATCACCGCTGATGTCCTCCTTGAATTCACGAAATGATTTCTCATCCAAAAACCGCGAGTATGGATCATCAAGGGCCTTCATCATTCCCCGGATGGCTCCGTAAAATATTTCCCTGTTGCTGCTTTCGTCAACATAATCCGTTCTGATGTAATGATACACCTGATGAAAATAATCAAGATACTGGTGCGCAGGTTCATTCGCGGACAGGGTATAGGAAAGATTTACTCCTATAAAAAGTCCCAGAAGGAATGTCACCACAATAACATGGAGCCTTCTTTCTCTCATCTTTTTCAGCATTATCGTTCCTCTTTATTCGTTACTTCCAGGGGTTTATTCGCCTTTCTTCTTACGCAGAAGGTGCATTTTATATTCCAGTGGCAAGTACATTATTATTCCGCGGGGGGTAAAATCCCTTTTTTTCATTGCGGCAATGGTTTTTACTGTATACTTCCCTTCTTTATTTTTTACAAACGTCCTGAACACTGCGGGTATCCGCATATTATCAAACGTCCAGTGCCTGTATTCCTGCTGTCCCATTGCAGTTGTAATTCTTTTCATGACGAAAGAGACAATTTTATTCTCCAGTGATTCCTTCATGTTTGCCACTGCAGTTTCAATATTTTCTTTTGAAGATGTCTCCTGCATTTCACTGTAAAACATGTACTCATCGTATTGTGCCGCATCAAACCCGAAACAGGATGCAAATTCTGCCCGGTTTTCCATATGGTGACTAGCATGTTCCCTGCACAAAAATTCCCCGCTATGATCATGCTGAGGAGTCTTACAGCCTGGAATAATCAGAACAATACACAGCGCCACAAGCATTTTTTTCATAGCACTCTCCTTTTGTAGTAACGTTAATTCTGACAGGAAAAATCTGATATACACATTTATTATACGGCAAGTCTGCAGACATGTCTCCCAAAAATTAATCCGCTTCAAGGTAACGGTCAAACAACGGCATCATATATCTTGGCATTGTCCTCCAGAAAGCCCAATTATGATATTCATTTCTCCTTAGCAGCATATGAAACTCATAGGGGCGTCTTCCGCCTTCTTCCGTTGTTTCCTGACCGCTCTTATCTGAACATTTTCCACGCAGCTGAAGAAGCCTGATAGCCAGAAGCCTGGTCTGGTCATAGGGCACCGTTGTATCATCTTTTCCGTGTGCCAGTATCAACGGAATGTCCTTCAGGTTTTCTGCAAGGCGGATAACATTATCTTCATCCTTCCACCTTTTTTTGAATTTCTTATACTCACCATATACCGACCACAGGAGCCTGCTGTCAGCTGCGGCAAGAGAATCATAGGCACCGGAAAATCCAGCGGCCGCACCAAAGAGCTCCGGATATGCTGATGCAACAAGAACTGCACCCCGTGCACCCGTTGAACAGCCGAATATACCGGTTTTATTTTTATCAAGGGCAATCCCGAATGACTGACGAAGATAAGGAACAAGTATTTCCGCAATCCACCTTCCCCCGGGAATCCTGTTCCATTTCCTGGTGGTTTCAGGAAAATATTTAGTTTCATACAATGTCCCGGGCATGTTTGGGCACACCAGTATATAATTATGACGTTCTGCGTAGTCTTCAATCCTGGTAAAACGGGACCAGCTGCTCATACTGCCGTTAAGGTCATGGAGCCCTATGAGGGTCCGCATATTCCGTCCTCTGCGATAGCTCCGGGGAAAATATATCTGCACAGGAACACTTTCCTGTACTCCATCAACCGTATAGGTAATCACAATACTGCGGTTCCAGCTCCCCGCAGAGACCGTTCCCTTATATTCCGGAAACCTGTACGCGCTTCCTCCGGCAGGAACCTGTGCGGTTTCACAGGACAAGAACACCCCCAGCATCACCGCAATGACAACACCGAAAACATAAGACCCCTTCATCATCACTCCTCACTGCAATTATATAGTCACTCTATACTCCTGGAACTATAGATTACATAATATATTTCGTCAATACGAAATTCCATGATACCTTCATTTATAAAACAATTCATATACACTATTTTCTTGACGTAATCATTATAGTCCATCAAAATTGAGGCATTGCAGCTGCATAATCAACAAGAGCACACTGAAATGAAGAATAACTACCCGAAAAGAGGAGAATCCATGTATTCAGTAAACAGGGAACGTCTCATAAAAACTTTTACAGACCTGGTAAAAATTTCCTCCCCCTCCTGGAAGGAATCAGAAGTTATTAACTATATCGTGAAAACACTGAAACCGATGAAAATCACAGCGGAGAAAATACCCTGCGATGGTTCCTACAATCTCCTTGTACGCATTGACGGCAATGAAGACAGGAAACCGGCACTTTTTTCATGCCATACCGATACGGTGGTTCCATGTGAAAACATTATTCCCGTGATCACCTCATCACGGATCACTTCAGATGGAACAACTATCCTCGGTGCTGATGATAAAGCAGCTGTTGCAGTCTTCATTGAGGCAATTACCTGCATCAAAGAGAGAAATATTCCTCACGGCCCCCTGGAATTTCTTTTTTCCTGCGCGGAAGAAGTCGGCCTGCACGGCATAAAAGGTTTTGACATGTCCCTTTTACGGTCCAAACATGCATTTGTTTTTGACAGCGCAGGAGAAATCGGTAAAATCATAATTAAAGCACCATATCACATTACCATTGACTGTACCGTAAAAGGAAAATCGGCACATGCCGGGATGGAGCCGGAAAAAGGTGTCAGTGCAATCAAAGTCCTGTCTGAAATAATATCAAGACTTCCTCACGGAAGAATAGACAATGAAACGACTGTCAATGTCGGGCTGATATCAGGAGGAAGCGCGACAAATATAGTTGCGGAAGAAGCTTATTTTAAACTTGAAGCACGGTCCGTTGACAGCAAAAAACTGAAGTCCCTTGAGGACGATATTCGTCTGATTATTACAAGTACCGCAAAAGAATTCAAGGCAAAAGCAAAAATCGACAGGAACCTTGAATACTCCGGTTTTTCCATTAAACAGAATGACAGCATACTGAAAACTGTCCACAATGCCCTTGGGAAAATTCAGATTACTCCGCAGCATGAAATATCGGGCGGTGGAAGTGACACGAATATCATTAACCGTGCCGGTATTAAAGCGGTTAACCTTTCCATTGGAATGAGAAATGTCCATACGAAACAGGAGCATATACTTATTAAAGATCTAGTGAACGGCGCCCGGTTTGTACTGGCACTTGTGGATTCATTATGAATCACTGCACATAATGATTACAAAATCGTTCAGTTACCGGATGGAGTTCTTCCGGCCGGAAACAATATCCTTTATTTAGAGAGTAAAGACGGGCATGATTTTAAAAAGGAATATCCCTCTTTTTCTTTTTCCTGCATTTGTATGTCTCACAGTATTCTGCTATTGCGGCAATGCCCGGGGTAATGAAAACAATATTTCAGATGATACAATCACAGAACAGCACTTCTGTATGCCTGCTGCGGTGATCACACAACCTGATATCACAGATGCAATGAAACAGGCCCTGCGTAAGCAGGCCCCGTGGGTAGGCAACAGAAAGATAATCAGAATAACTGTGAAAGAAAACTGGCGTGTACAGCGAAATGAATTCACCGGAATACCGTCATACCGCACCGTATTAGCTGATGTGATGCTCAGCTCCTCTCTTCCGGATTATTACATTGTGGTCCCCTGTATATTTAAACAGAACGCAGCATTCATGGGATTGCGGTATACTGATATTACATACCGGATGCGTTATTTGTGGAGTATATATAAAATTTCTGTTACTAATATTAATACAATTTGTGATAAATAATATATTCAGTGTCCCGTTCCGGGTTACAGTATGTACGTATGCAGGAGCTATATATGAAAGCATTACAGCTTTTCTTTACAGCAGCTATTGCCATTTTCTTTGGGATACTATCATTCCATTGTGCTGAAGATTCAAAATTATTTTCTCATCAGAGAGGACTCTGGGAAATAGCACCATACAAAAACCAGAACAGATGGATCATCATTCACAATCTTGACAAAGCCAGAGATGAGGGGATTTTCCACATTGAGATTATAGCCAGAGAAAAGGGGAAGAAGGTATGGGAAATATTGCGCATAAGGAAACATATGGCAATCACCATTGACGCCCTGGAGAGGAGTGTAAAAAGGCCAATCGGCACCGGAGATGTGTATCCTGAAAGTTTTCTTGATGCCTACAGCCAGTGGAAAAAAAATGCGGCACAGGGAATAAAAACTATTTGCACCACATCTGTCGACGAATGTCTGCGCAACGGCAGTAAATAAACGGCATTCTGAGTCTATCTGATACAGGAAAGCTTCGTAACAAAATATGCCCCGCAGAAAAGGGTAAAGGGAAGAGTAAGAAAATATGATATTACATCCTTGAATGTAGTTGTATTGGGGTGATACACTTTTTTCCCGAAGGCATTGAGGTGGTAGTTTGCCGGGTCTTTCCTTTTTTTTATAATATTTCTGGTGATTCTCACCTTTATATATATCATCACCACAAATATTACTCCTGACTCAATAAAAAGAAGACGGTCAAGATTAATGTCCCGAAGCTGACGCGGAAACATAATAATGAAAATGGAAATAAAAATTCCCATCGAAATATTAATAACTGTGGTAACAAAAAAACCCCTGAAATCCCTGTCCTGGCCTTTTGATAAAAAATTTACCAGGAAATAGACATGGATTATTACTGACATCTGCAGTACAATTATGAAAAAAAGAACAATCATGAATTATTCGCGTTCAGAGGATATGCAGCATCCCTCAAACAATACCACCCGGGTTTTATTATTTACACGAAAAAAGCCCTCCATATGCAAGAGAGCCTAACTCCTGTGAATAAGAAGTCTATTGCCTGATTTCATTCCCGTCAACTAAAAATTGGTCCGTTGTGGTACACAGTAAGTCTATGCAACGATGGTAGAGAAATGATACATAAAAAAGGAATTGACTTTCAATTATAATGATATGCTATTTTAATCTTATACAGTGTGTTCCTCACATATACTGTAATATTGAGCGGACGCAATGATAATACGGCAAAGGTGAAATGGAAAACAATCTTTACCACCTCATAGAACAATCCGCATCTGAATATCCCGATAGAGTCTTCTTCCGCTATAATGGTACTGCTGTAACCTATAAACATGCACTGAACTGTGTTGACCGTTTTTCCGGATATCTCAAGGAACGAAATATTGAACCCGGAGACAGGATTTTTCTTAACATAGGAAATACTCCTGAATTTATCTACACCCTTCTCGCCGCTTCAAAGCTGGGCATTATATCGGTACTGTCAAATCCCGCATACCGGCGTTACGAACTTCAGTACCTCCTTAATGAAACACAACCAAAACTGGTCATCACGACCCATGACAACACCGAAAACTATTCAATAAACGGGAAATACTTTTTTGACACCGCAAGGATCATTACTGTTGATAAAGGTTCCTACTTCTCGTGGTTTCATGATATCATTGCGGTTGGGCGGGAGCATAGTTCTCCGGAACCCCTTGATCTGCAGCATCCGGCTGTTATAATATATACCTCCGCAATGAACGGACAGCCTCTCGGGGCCCTGATTTCTCACCGGGCAATACTGGAAACGGCAAAAGCCACAACTGAATTCATGGTGCAGTCCAGTGATGTCTTCATGACGGTATTGCCTCTCTTTCATTCTTTCGGCCTTACGAGTTCTTTTTTTGTTCCGCTTTATAACCGTACTCCTTTTTACCTGATTAACCGGTTTTCACCACGAACAGTACTTCAGCTCCTCAATGACCAGGCTGCTTCTATACTATGCGGAGTACCGCGCATGTTCGAAATACTGTACAGAATGATACCGGAGGGTTCTTCGTTTCCCTTTATGCGGTCATGGATTTCAGGAGGTGAAGCAATCCCTATAAGTCTTCAGAAAAACTATAAGGAGCATTTCAACATTGATATACGCCAGGGATACGGACTCACTGAAGCGTCCCCTATTGTTACCTGGAACATGATAAATAAACCCAATGTGTTTGGATCAATTGGAACCCCGATGCCCTATAATGATATAAAACTGATTGGCAGGGACGGAACAGAAGTATCATACGGCGTCGAGGGTGAGATACTTATCCGCGGAGTAAATGTTATTTCCGGCTATTATAAACAGGATAACGCTACGAGAAGGTCTTTCATGGGAGAATGGATCCGGTCAGGAGATCTTGCACGTCAGGACCCTTCAGGATACTATTTTATCACCGGACGGATTAAGGAAATGACAATAAAAAACGGCTTCAATGTGTACCCCCGGGAGGTTGCGCGGATACTGGGAAACCACCCCTCCGTCGCCGGTGTTGAAGTCCTTTCACAATCAAGAATGAATAACGACGGAACCTTTGATGAAAGCCTTGAGGCCCTCATTCACCGTAAACAGGGCCATATACTGGACGATAAATCCATGATCCAGTGGTGCCGGGAAAACATCTGCTCATACAAAATACCTGATACCTTTACCATAGTGTCATAAATCAGGATTTACTTTGATCCTGCTAATCACGAAACTCATTCTTTTTATATTTGCGGTCATTCCTTTCCTGTCGTTTGATAGTTTCCCTGAAAATATACCGGTAATCATTTGATTTAGTATTATCGAGCTGCTCAAGTGGTACCCTGTTCTCCGGAGCCCTATCACCGCAGGATACAGCACACATGAACAACAATGTCAGCATACCTGCTGTAACAATTCTGACTTTTTCCATGAAACATATTCCTCCGGCAGAAATCATTGCCGCATTCAACTGTATAATGAATACAATTATTTTATGCGGCTTGCAAGACAAATTTATTGACATATTGCTCTGTATCAATAGTATTATTAATAGATTCAGGGAGGGATCTACAGTATGAAAATACAATCCAATATTAACGATTCAGTATCGTTACGGTCACGGAATACAGGAGGTGATGCGGCACAAAGGGCAGGCCGCGCCGCCTCACAGGGGTCACGGGCACATTCGTCGAACACACAGGCAGTTATTTCACAACTGAGCACTCAAAGGAACCTGTCAAATGCCCTGAGCATTGCGCAAACTGCGCAGAATCTCGTAAGCAGGGCGCTTTCAGTATCAGCACAGCTCCGTAATATGGCAAGTCAGGCGCTTATTACAGGAAAATCAGACCCGGATGAACTGAACCTGATTATTTCACAAATAACAACATCAATGTCAGAGGTATCTCGGGAATCATCAATTCCGGTCCCGCGGCCGGCAGTAACACATACGACTCAGGGAACACAGCAGCAGGTTCCGGAACTCCCGTCATCAGGGGATGAATTCGCAGCTCTGAAACAGGCAGCAGCGGGACTTCGCGCCGGTACTGCCGTTGAACCGGAACAGTTTGACGCAATTGAGCGTTCCCTTGTCCGGAAGTCCGGGTTGATTGACAGTTACATTGCCGCCATTGAAGGCCCGATACGTGATTTTATGAGCCCAATTCAGGGCAGTTCACCGTCTGAAGCATCAGCAATGACCGGGGAAACGGTGAAATCCATCATTGCAAACCCTTCTGCCGCGTTAACTGCCCAGGGAAACATACGAAGTGATATAGCAGGCAACATTCTTGCTTAATGCGGTATTGGCGTATAAACCGGTACCCGTGAACCACACTGGAAGAGAAAGGAGAAAACGATGGAAGTTTTTGACGGATTTATTGCGGCCATAGCGGCGGAGTTTAAAATCAATTTTCACAAAGATGACGAAGGTGTGTATACAACGAACCTTGAATTTGACAACGGCCGCTCCCAGCAGGTGCTTATTACACTGACGAAGGATGAAACCGGGGACAGGGTCATAAATTATTACACCATAGTTGCGAAATTAAAGGATGATTATTTCGACCTGTATAAATACGCACTGCAGCTTAACACAACGCTGATTTACGGGGCCCTGAGCCTGCTTAACAGTACATTGATTATCAGGGACACCCTGCTTCTCAGGGATTGCGACCCTCAGCGTTTCATGAAATCCCTTACCTATATTGCCGCAAAGGGTGATGAACTGGAAGAACTGTTTATCAGCAAGAATATTTACTGATACATCAGCTCCATCAGAAACACAAAGGGCGGCATGTATATGTGCCGCCCTTTTTACGACACAAAAAAATCCTGGAGTCATTGTCATTTATGTATTTACGTGTAATATCTCTGTACTATATTTCTGTCATGGAGGCCGTGAATGAAGCTGAGTAACGAGGCGCGTGTCGGCATGCTGGTGACAGTAAGCTTTACTGTTTTCATTGTCCTTGTGGGGGTACTTGCAAAAATTAATATCGCCCAGTCAGGATATAACCTGCGGATCCACTTCGGATTTCTTGGTGACCTGCGGAAAGGCGCACCGGTAAAGATAGCCGGAGGCATCAATATCGGACAGGTTGTCGATATTAAACAGAGCGGGCAGAAATCTGAAGTAAAAGTATGGATTGATAAGAATTATAAACTCATAAAAAAAACCCGGTTCGCGATTTTTACCACCGGTATTATCGGCGAGAAATATATCAACGTCTTTGTCCCACCGTCCGTTGGTGCTGAGGAATATTTTCAGGACGGTGACATGGTATACGGTATCGACCCCCCGAGCTTTGACCAGATGATGCTCACCTTCCAGGGATTTCTCGGTAAGGAAGGAAGCCAGATACTCGCGGAGATTTTTGAGAATTCCAATAAGTTTGTGGGCAACCTGAATAAAATGACCTACGACAACCAGAATGACATCCGCCATTCTGTCCTCCTTATAAAAACCATGATGCAGGGACTCTCAACAAAATCCCTGGTGCTCATGGACCAGCTCAACCATTTCACAAAAAACATGGCGGATATTTCTGAAAGAAATAAACAGGATGTTACAATTGCCCTTCAGCAGCTTTCAGAAACCACAAGCAACATGAACAAGATTATATACCGCATTGAGCATGGACGGGGCACCCTGGGAAAACTTCTCACCGACGAAGAGGTGTATAACAATCTCAGAGAAGCCTCTCGTTACGCGCGGGACCTCTTTTATTCACTGAAACAGGATCCCTCCAAACTTTTCTTCAGGCCCAAACAATAATATGGCAAAAAAGAAACAGCTGTATACATGCCTCTCCTGCGGTGAGGAATTCGGAAAGTGGAACGGGCGCTGTACCGCCTGCGGTGAATGGAATACCATAACTGAAGTGCAGCAGAAATCCGTTTCAGCAGCCCCTGACGCCCGTGCGGTGCTGCTCCGCGATGTTGGATCGGAAACCCTTCAGCGGACCATGACAGGCATTTCTGAATTTGACCTTGTGTGCGGAGGAGGCCTTGTCCCGGGATCGGTGATCCTTGTGGGAGGTGAACCGGGCATTGGAAAATCGACACTCGCCATGCAGATCGCCGGATCATTCCGGACCCTGTATGTTTCCGGCGAGGAATCCGCACCACAGCTGAAGCACCGCGCGGACCGGCTCGGGTGCGGCAGTGCGGAAATCACCGTCTCCACAGCCACCGTCGTAACACAGATACAGGCGCTCATTGACAGAGAAAAACCGGAGTGCGTAATAGTCGATTCCGTACAAACCCTGTATGTTTCCGACACAAACGGAGTGGCCGGCTCCGTAGGTCAGATCCGGGAATCAACAGCACGCCTTGTGGAAACCGCGAAAACCTCCGGCATCCCGATACTGCTCATAGGCCATATAACCAAGGACGGCCTCATTGCCGGCCCGAAAATGCTGGAGCACCTTGTGGACACTGTCCTCTATTTTGAAGGGGACTTCTCACGTGATTACCGGATACTCCGCTCCTTTAAGAACAGATACGGGTCGGTAAACGAAATCGGACTGTTCCGCATGACGGGAGAGGGGCTCATTGAAATAAAAGACCGCAACAGCATCTTCCTTACGCCCTACACGCACCACGCGCCGGGAAGCGCGGTATCCGCCGCGATTGAAGGGAGCCGCATCATCCTCTTTGAAGTGCAGTCCCTTGTAACCTTCACGAATTTCAGCAATCCCCGGAGGATGTCAGACGGCTTTGACCTGAACAGGACGATACTGATCGCTGCAGTCCTGGAAAAGCATGCCTCTCTTAAAATCAGCAGCTTTGACGTATTCATTAATGTTGCCGGGGGGTTCACCATACGTGAAACTTCCGCCGATCTCGCTGTTGCCGTCGCCATTGCATCGAGCCTGAAAGAACAGCCTCTACCTGAAAGAACAGGTTTTATCGGGGAGATATCGCTCTCCGGTGAAATCCGCCCTGTTCCCCAGTGTCAGAGAAGGGCAATGGAATTCAGCCGTTCAGGATTTACCAGACTGTACGTCTCTAAACAGGATGCCGCTGAATCGAAAGAAGTTTTTAAAGGAGAGGTAATTGAAATAGGAACACTGTCACAGGCTGTTGACCGCCTGTTTGGTGACTAAAAGCCCCCCCGGCAGATCCTGTATCATGGACTGCCGAAGAGAGCGGATACACAGATACTACGTTATAAAATTACCGTTTTAGTGAGATGCTGCTTCACTCTGCTCTTCACTGCAGGTATCTTCCTTTGCACAGGTATCAACCTTCAGCAATTCATACAGCGGGCAATATCCCGTGATACTGCTGTAGAGCATTGATAGAGCCAGGACAACAAGAATAACCGTAGCCATAACCCCTGTATTTAAAGTAAAAATGTTCAAAAGGAATGCCACGCCAAGAATAAAACGGATGAACCTGTCTGTTTTTCCAACATTTTGCTTCATAATTTCACCTTCTTCATTGCATGATGTTTCATCTTTACAGGTACTGTACCCGAATGTATCGTAAAGAGAACAGTAACCCTGAATACTGGTATAGAGCAGCACAATGCCTGCAACAGCAAGGAGGCTGGAGACCAGCGGCCCTGTCTGCAATGCAAAAATATTCATAAGGGCTGCAAGACCAAGAATAAACCGTACAAATCTGTCATGGAGACCAATGTTTTTTTTCATGCTACCACCCTGAATAATAAAATAGTATAACAAACGCCACACACTGCACACGATGCATATTCACACCCTTCATTACATCACATATCGAAATAATATCCTTTCGCAATAGTACATAGATGACCAATTACATTTATGAAAGTCCACGATGAATATGTCAATATTTTTTACCGAAAAGGATTGTGTGAGAAAAAATCATAAATTCATGATACCGGCCGGGCCGTTAACCATATCCCTGCGATAAAAAACTACACTGAATAATGAGAAGATGTTGCAAAAAAATACATCCTGTTGTATCATATAACCACGATTGATCAAAAACAAAAGCAGCAGTGTACAATCACAGGGCCTCTTATAAAAAGAGGATATTGTTCGGTATGGTACTAATTCATAAGTAAAAAAGTGCCCCGGGAATTCATTGAAATGTTATGCGGATAACGGGAAGTGATGAAACTTGACATTTATAGAGACGATAATCTTGTCATTATAAGAATAATCGGAAGGTTTGACATCAACGAGGTCCATAATTTCGAGACTGCGTTTACATCGCAGGTAGAATTAAATCCGGACACAATTGCAATTAAACTGAAAGACTGCACCTATATCGATTCTTCAGCTATTGTTTCATTTGTACGCTTTATGAATCTCGCCCGCAGAAACAAAATTGAAATTGTGTACTACAGCCTCAATGATAACATCAACAGAATTTTTAAAATCTCCAAACTTGACACATATCTCAATGTGCTCACCGAAGAGGAATTTCTCGAAAAATACTCACAAAAATAAGTAACAGCGTACTGAGTTCTCCTCACATTGTATTTCACGTTCCGGGAAACAACAGGGGAGTTCTTTACATGTAATGTAATCCAACACGGTCTTTCACCAGGTCAAGGGTTTCCGCTGCAACCTTTCTTGTTTTTTCCGCGCCCTTTTTCATAATGGCATGGATTTCACCGGGGTCCTTTGCCAGATCTGCGCGTTTTTCCCTGAAGGGCTTGAAATAATCCCAGATCATGGCGAACAGTTCCTTCTTCACCTCACCGTATCCAAGTCCCCCATTTTTATAACGCTCCTTCATTTCCTCCTGCTGATTTTTATCAGCAAAAAGCCGGTACATCGCAAAAAGATTGCATGTGTCCGGGTCTTTCGGCTCATCCACTCCCCTGGAATCAGTTACAATCTTCATCACCTTTTTTTTCAGGGACTTTTCCTCTTCGAAAATATTCAGGGTGTTACCATAGCTTTTTGACATTTTCTGTCCGTCAATTCCGGGAATAACAGCGATATCGTCAGAGATCATCGGCTCCGGAAGCACAAAAGTCTCACCGTATACATGATTAAACCGCTCAGCAATATCCCGGGTAATTTCAATGTGCTGTTTCTGGTCCTTTCCCACCGGGATTATTTCCGCCTGATAGAGGAGGATATCGGCAGCCATAAGCACCGGATAGGTGAAGAGACCGCAGCTTGGCTGAATTCCTTTCGCAATTTTGTCTTTATAACTATGACTTCTTTCAAGAAGGCCAAGGGACGTGTGGCAGCTCAATATCCATGTAAGTTCTGTAACCTCAGGGACATCGGACTGTATCCAGAAATGGGTCTTTTCCGGATCAAGCCCAAGGGCAAGGAAATCCAGCACTGCGGAAACGGTATTCTCCCGGAGTTCATTTTTATCGTGAAGGGATGTCATGGCATGATAATTCACAATAAAACAGAACAGTTCGTGGTCCTCCTGAAACTGTATCATCTGTTTCATCATGGCAAAATAATTGCCGATATGAAGCACTCCGGAGGGCTGGATACCCGATAATATACGTGACATAATTATTACCTCTTGTTTTACAATACAGCAGCGCTTTCTGCATCTGTGTTCCGGCATGGGAAGGGCCGTTCCCTGTGACGGCAGACAAACAACGCGGGTTGCAAGTTTTGGGGAAATAACGCTGAATATTTATTCTTTTGTCAAGTATGTTGTCCTGAAAAGCATCTCTTTTATTAATACTGCTTCCATTCAGCATGTTCACACCTGAATAGCTATACTTCCGTCATATTTTATGTTTCTGTTTTCTTTTGTTATAAATGCTTGACATCTGAAGCAAAAAACCTGTACATTGCATTTAATAAACAATGCCCTGCATTTTGGCTTGTTATGCATCTGAAGTTTGTTCCGCGACCGTTAGTATGCTGAATCAGGAGATACGGAATGGAAACATATAGTGTTTCTTTGGACATCATGGAAGAAGTACCAATTCTTGTCATCGAGGGTGACATGACATCTGAATCAGATAGTGATGTTATGAAAGCATATAATGATATAAAAAAAGAACACTCTCCAAAGAATATTATAATCAATTTTGAAAAAACAAAGTATATTAACTCCGCAGGTATTGCATCACTAATCAATATTATCCAGGATCTTCAGGAAAGCGGAGGTAAAATATCCTTCGTCGGACTCACAAATCATTTTCGCAAGGTTATGGATATTGTCGGCATTTCCGATTTTGTGGAAATTTACGACCTCAATAAAGAAGCACTTGAGAAAATTAAAACCAGTTAATCTCCCCACTATCCCGCTGACACTTATATTATAATGTTGTAAAAATGTCCTCAAGAAGTTTCATTTCCGGGGGATATCCGTTTTTTAATACCACATTTTTCTTCATCTCTTCCATCGTTTCCGGATAATCTGTGTTAAAGTGAAGACCCCGGCTTTCTTTTCTCGTCATGGCACTGTCGATAATCATGGTTGCCACCGTGGCAAGATTCCGCAGCTCCAGAAGCCGGTATGACAATGTGCTTCGCCTGTAGTAATCCTGAATTTCCTCATTTAAAAGCCGTATACGTCGATACGCTCTCTGGAGCCGCAGGTCAGAGCGGACGATTCCGACATAATCCCACATGAGCCGCTTCACATCCTCAATATTGTGCTGTATCAGTATCCATTCCTCAAGATCAAAAGTCCCCTCCTTGTTCCATTCAGGGAAAGCCGGCTTTTCTTTCTGAAGATATGCGGAAAGGTTCTGTTCAATATGCTCTATAGCACGGTGAGAGAAGACAAGGGCCTCAAGCAGTGAATTACTTGCAAGCCTGTTAGCTCCATGCACTCCTGTACAGGCGGATTCCCCCGCAACAAAGAGATTGTGAATGGTCGTCCGCCCATAGAGATCCGACACCACACCTCCGCACATGTAATGTGCTGCCGGTACAACTGGAATCGGGTCCTTTGCAATATCAATTCCCTCCTCAAGGCATCGTGCGTAAATATGAGGAAACCGCTCCTGCAGAAAGTCTTTTCCCTTAAAAGAAATATCAAGGAGCACATATTTATTCCCGTATTTTTTGAGCTCCCTGTCAATTGCCCTTGCAACGATGTCACGGGGCGCCAGCTCCTTCATGGGGTGAACAGTCTCCATGAACCGTCCCCCGTTCATATTCATAAGCAGCGCCCCTTCACCGCGCACCGCTTCGCTGATAAGAAAGGACCTGCCCTCCTGGTTTTCACAGTAGAGAGAGGTAGGATGAAACTGAATGAACTCCATGTCAGCAATGAGAGCACCCGCGCGGTATGCCATGGCAGTACCGTCACCTGTAGCAATTTCAGGATTGGTTGTATGAAGATACACCTGGCCCACGCCGCCCGTTGCCAGAAGCGTTATCCCCGCATTAAAGGTATGAACAACCCCTGTCGCGTTTTCAAGGATATAGGCGCCGTAGCATGTAACCGGCTCCCCCCCGGCATTTCCACCGGACGTGCCGGTATGAAACCCCAGCTGGTGCTCCGTGAGAAGGTCAACGGCAGTATGGTCTTCGAAAATGGTTATATTTTTCAACCCGGAAATTTTATTGAGGAGCGCTCTCTCAATCTCTGCCCCGGTTAAATCTTTTGCATGGACTATTCTATTGTGGGAATGCCCCCCTTCCCGCCCGAGGTCAAGGATTTCATTCCCCTTGTCATCGACACGGGTGGAAAATTTCGCCCCCCATTCAATAAGCTCCCTGATTCGCTCAGGGCCGTTATCAACAAGGATTTCAACGGCGCCTTTATCGCATAATCCCGCTCCGGACTTCAGGGTATCTTCAATATGGTTTTCGAAGCAGTCAGTTCCTGAAATAACAGTGGCAATACCCCCCTGGGCATAATTGGTGCTGGAATCGTAGTCCCTTTTTTTCGTCACAATGTTGACCGTACCATATTCCGATGCCTTGATGGCAAAGGAAAGACCCGCAATACCGCTGCCGATTACAAGAAAATCTGATGTGTAGACATCTCCGCTCATTGCACTCTCCGGATACAGGATGATGTAGTATGTAAACCTGCTATGCTCACTTCGCGCCGCATACTGCCAGAAAATTCCGGTGTACCGCATCTTCAATGGAGGATAGTGTTTCACCCCGTAATTCCGCAAGGAATTTATAGGTATGGGAAACATAATGAGGACGGTTTTTTTTACCGCGGAACGGCACCGGTGTCAGAAACGGCGCATCGGTTTCAAGGAGTATCCTGTCCAGGGGAACATATCTCGCCGCATCATGAAGTTCGTGAGCATTTTTGTAGGTAAGGTTGCCGGCAAAAGAAATGTACATACCAAGGTCCAGTATTTTCGCCGCGGCTGCGCTGTCTCCGGGAAAGCAGTGCATTATTCCCTTTTCAGGTTTCAGCCGTTTCAGGATACTGATGGTATCATCCATCGC
>ERZ795048.1240-NODE-1240-length-23690-cov-37.840872_pt1 | contig 23690 bp, 19 predicted proteins | sample MGYA00375132_ERZ795048 | MGnify/ENA primary metagenome ERZ795048 (study PRJEB30177, sample SAMN05720225) | activated sludge metagenome | isolation source: Anaerobic digester | place: Hong Kong | collected 2014-12-17 ... | reverse complement strand
AAGCGCTTCGAAGAGATGCGTATTGACATGAATTCAAGGTTTGAACAGGTCGATAAACGATTCGAAGATATGCGTACAGATATGAACGCACGGTTCGAACAGGTGGATAAACGTTTTAATATGATGATGTGGTTCATGGGGATCGGTTTTACTCTTGTTACAACCATAATTACAGGGGCCTTTGTCCTGCTGAAATAGGGAGGCCCCCTCCGGCAGTATTTTTCTTGACTTTCATCCTGCTTTTATATGTTCTTTTTTATACAAAAGATCCACAGGAGACCATAAATTAATGTATAAATTATATCTCAGGGGGATTCTCCTCCTTGCGGCGTTTTCACTCGTTACCTCATGCGCAAAAACTCCGGAAAGGGTTATCTCTCCATCCGTAAAAGCGTCAGTTGTGCAGGGGGAGGAGAAAAGCTGGTCCATCTTTTTTACCGGTGGAATTAAAAATGAAAATGACTCAACAGCTTTTATAAATATAGAGGGGAATATTTTACTGGTTAACGATTCCGGAGAAAAAATAGCTTCAGTCCCTTTTAAAATACCTGCAATCCTCCCCTTTGAAACAGGGGTGATAAAAGAGAAAATTGATATTAAAGGTGAAACAGCTGAGAAGGTTTTCAGCATGTTATCAATATCCCCTGATAAATTAGGGACTCCTGATGAACCGGGAAACAGGTTTCTTGAAGACAAAAATGTAAAATTAGACTCTATAAAATTTGAAAAAAAAGATATCGTTAAACTCCTTGGCGAAAAGGTTAAGTAATGGAAAAGATAAACGACAGTAATCTTTATAAAGTTTTTATAATTGTACCCCTTGTAATCGCTCTTTTTACCGGAGGAGTATCACTTTACTCAAAAATATCCGTTGAACCCGCTGCGGCAAAACTGATCTCTTCTGCTGAAACAATGAAACAGGGATATGTACTTCTACGTGAACCTCAGCTCTTCGCGGGCTACAGGTACTGGGACTCAGACGGGACAGCAGTCAAGAATACAATCAGGTATTTCGATTTCATGATCTTCAGCGGCGGGGAAATTAAAGAGGAGGAGAAGGTCTACCTTGAGCTTCTTCTGGACAGGCGAAAATCCGGTTCGATGTTAGGATTGAAAACCGCCATGTTTATGCTTATTATTTCAGCAATGGGGGGTGCCGCCCTCTATCTTGAAAACAGGAAAAATATTACTGAGTAAGAGGCTAATCTTTTGAAATTTCTTTTTTTTATCAAAGATACGGTTAAAAAAACAGCAGGGGTTATTCTTTTTGTTTTCGGTGTGCTGATGCTGCTCATATCAATTTTCGGTTTTATCACCGATTACAGCATGAATAAACCTGAAGGTGTTGCAACTGCTGTTATTTTCATGGGCTTTTCAATCTGCCTGATTATCCCGGCGGTTGCTCTTTTCAGAAGCGGGCAAAAACATACTCAACGTGAGGAGAGGCTGAAGCAGCTTGTTTCTCTTATTAAAGCATACAGGCGGATAAGTATTGCAGAGATAAGCCGTAACCTCGGCATAGGGGAAATGGACGCACGGGAACTTGTTAATACAGCGATCAGCCTCGATATGATCAAAGGGTATATGGACCGCAACACAGATGAATTCTTTATTGACGGATCAGAGTCTGAAGTCAGGACGCTTCACACCTGCCCTAACTGCGGTGCCCGGGTTGAACAGATCCTCCACAAAGGGGAGACCGGAAAATGCAGCGCCTGCGGAAGCATCTTCCGCTGAAAATTTTTATCTGTGTTCATCTGTGTTAAGTTTCTTTTCCTCTGCATCTTTGCCTGAAAATTTTTAATCTTGACCTTTCCGCAATGTCCTGTTAATATCTGAATATCAGGAATAATTAATGAAAAAAAGAATTCTCCTTATTGATGATGAAGCCCAGATTCGGGACTTCATGAAAAAAATCCTCACCAGGGCCGGTTATGTCGTGTTTACTGCCCAGGACGGGCTCGAGGCCATCGAAAAACTTGAATCACTTTATGTTGACCTGATTGTTCTCGATATGTATATGCCTCACATGAACGGTCTTGACGTTCTCCGGCATATCAGGAAGAGCAATATAACCAACAAACCTGTGCTAATGGTATCAGGGAACCACGATGCCGACCTCCGCATTGAAAGCTATAAGTTAGGGGCTTATGACTTCATCACCAAACCTGAACAGACAGAGGTTATGCTTAAAAGGATTGAAAACGGTCTCAAAATCGGGGAGATTCTTGATTTTAATGAATTCATGAAAATTGAACTCTTCATGGCGCATAAACTGCAGAAGTATATCTTCCCTGATCCCGATTATATTTCAGATGACGTCGATATCCACTGCTGGTCACAGCCCCTCTCTGACATAGGCGGAGATCTTTACGACTATATCCATTTCCGTAATGACAGTATTATGTTCTTTGTTGCGGACGTTTCAGGTCACAGCATCTCAGCATCGATGTTTACAGCCATTGTCAAGATGGTATTCCGTAACGCGGTGAAGGAGACAGAGGACCCGGGAAAGATTATGACTATTGTGAACCAGGAACTTGCCGCAAACCTCCCTGTTGAATCCTTTGTCACAATGTTCTGCGGCATCATTGAAAGCGCCACCGGTAATCTGAAATACGCCAACGCCGGGCACCCGAATCCTTATATTATCAACACCTCGGGATATAGATCCCTGCCCGGGAGCGACCCCTTTCTCGGGCCCATTAAAGATGTTGTTTACCCCACATATGACGCAGTTCTGGAAAAAGGGGACTCACTATTTATTTTCACCGACGGTCTTGAAGATGTAATTGATGATAATTACCATAAAATTGAACTTGATGAATTCCTTAAAACACTCACAGAAAAACCTGTAACAGGGAGAGAATCATTTCTGGAATTCACTTCTGTAATTTCCGAGCAGAAATATATCCGCTCAGACGACTGCACAATAATGGTTATCAGAAAAAAATGATCAGAAAAATTCTTGTTGTTTCAGATACTCACGGCAGAAGGGAAGTTCTACAGCGCTGCATTGAGATCTCCGCTCCATTTGATATTATTATTCACTGCGGTGACGGTATTAAGGATATAAGAAGTGCAGAAATACCGGGAAACAGCATTGTTCTTGCTGTGGCGGGCAATACAGATCTTTATTCTTCAGCGGATGAGGAGAGTCTCCTTATTGAAAATATCGAGGGTAAAAAAGTGCTGATTACCCACGGGCATTTATACAATGTTAAATCAGGACTATTCTCTCTTTCAAAATATGCGGATGAAATAACAGCGGACATTGTTTTTTTCGGACATACACATCAGAGCTTTTTAAGCGTTAATAATCCCGTACTCTTTAATCCGGGGGATCTCTCCACCGGGAGTTACGGGATTATTACTATCATGGACAACAGGGAATGGATATTTGAACATAAACGCATCATTTAATGATGCGGGGTATTACTGGTTCTTCTGCTTTTTAAGCGTCAGTTCGCCGAGTTTTTCCTGCAGTTCCGGATCTTTCTGAACCTTATCATAAAATTCCTTATACTGCTCATATGTATAACCGTACTTTGACGCCACTGCTCCCACCCTTGCAGGATCAATTTCAGGATCAGGCAGTTCCATTTCACTCTCAATTTTTGCGTAATCCTCTATGGTCATTACTTTATTTTTACTGCCACATCCGGCTGATAGTGAGAGTACAAGAGCAGCCATAATCAGAAAATTCCAGAAACGCATAGTTTCTCCTCCACAGGTTGGATTTCATTTTATAATATGCACAGAAAAATTACATGTCAAGAATAAATCATGAAAGCTTTTTATAAACTCCATTAAGCCAGTCATTCATATTGTTTTTATACCATTTTGAAAACGGCCTGTCGCAATTACCGCCAGGCATATTGGTAAGGAGTTCTGTTCCTGACATATCAGCAATAATCCTGCACGAGGGGCTGAATGTCGTTGTTCTTCCGGCGGATTTGAATATCTGCCCCTGTGTTACAGTGGCCCTGTTCCCCGGAAGTTCAACAGGCCCGTAATCAAGCCCTATAAAAGATGGAAGCTTGTCCCCGAACAGGAGGTGTTTAAAATAAAGTCTGCGGGTCTTTCCGTAAGGTCTGACTTTTACCCTCAGCCCTTCATCAATCGCCATCCTGAGCACATCCTCCCTTGTGCCTGTTCTGAACCAGGCTGATTTCCTGTTGAATATAATATTGTCAAAATTACCGAAATAATCGTTAAAAATACCTGTCTCATCAAGGAGATAATTCAGGGCTTCACGCCCGAATCCATGATCGCCGAATACCCTCAAAAGTATTGCCCTGTAGACATTTTCGAAAAGTGAAGCTCCCTCCGAATTTGCGTTATATGTATAATCCCACTCCTTCAGAATTTTTCCCTTTGAAGTGTCTGAAACCAGCGGCGCAAGAAACTTCATGAACCGTTCAGCCTGCAGAGAGTAAAGATCATAATGTATCTCCTGCATATATTCCGCATCGAGCTTTTTCCTTTTCTTAAGCAGCTGTTCGATCCTTTCCGCGCGGTATGGCGCCATGGGGAGGTTTATAGGTTCGGACTTCCCCAGGTGGTTCAGGTCCTGGTTTGCTGTAACTATCATCCCTTCAGGGGGATTATATAGAAATGGAAGAGATGTTTTAGGAACAAATCCCCTGCTGTTATATTTACTCTCCCACCCGGGAAGGGGAATCAGGCCGCTGACGCCCCTGGGCCGCGCAAAGAGCCTGCCGCTCATCTGGTACCCGATGTTCCCTGAGCTGTCTGCCATGAGAAAGTTAAATGAGGCGGAATCGAGGTTTCGGTAATGCTTCATTGCCTCGCGGACAGTTTTTGACTTCATCACATTATGTATTACGTTAAGCTCCTGGGCGCCGCAGCCCCGCTGCGCAGACCATGAACGGACAAGATAAAATCCCGGTTCCATAGGATTTCCCTCAAGTATGCCGTGCTCATTTTCGTAGAAATCGACCTTTATCTCCTCCCCTTTCTTTGTCCTGATTACTTCACGCCGCACATCAAAAGGTACCCACCGGTTCCCCCGTCTGTACATGCCGTCCCTGCACTCCTCAATCCTGAAGTCCAGCATATCCATGAAGGTATATGTAGGGGAAAAGGAGAGTGTCCTGTTTCTCCCAACTACAATGCTTGGAGTACCTGGCAGTGCAAAGCCGATATATGTATCACGGGGGAGCTTTATCACTATCTCATGCCATATTGCGGGCATCCTGTTTACTTCAAGATGGGGATCTCCGCATAACATAGGTTTTCCGCTCCTTGTATGCATGCCGTCCACTACCCAGTTATTGCTGCCGGTAAACCTGGGTACAGCAGAGAGCCACCTCAGGGCTTCCGGTACAACGGGTGGAGCGAGTTTAACCTTTTTCAGAAGTTCTTTATCAATCTCTTCTTTCAGATACGGGAACAGTTCTTTTATCTTTTTCTCATCAATATCATTCTGCACCATCTGTACTATAAGCTTCTCCATATTCCCCTGGGCATCAGCAAGCCCGAAATAGGCAAAGACCTTGGCAAGCATCATTGTATCCTTCAGTGTCCATGGTTCAGGCCTGTATTTAAGGAGCCTGAATTCAGGAAGCGCAGCAGTATTCTCCAGGTACCGGTTAATCCCCTCAGTATAACACCGGGCACATTCAAGCACTTCCGGCTCAAGACGCCTGGCCTGTTCTTCGATGTCAGGGTATAGATTGAGGGAACGGATATATTTATCCGCTTCAATCAGTGCAGTGTCCGCGGCAAGTTTTTCAGCGGCCCGCCCCTCAAGTATCACCCTGGTAAGCATCATCTGGAGCTGCCTGTCATTAGCATGTACCCATCCCAGGGCAAAAGCGCTGTCCCGCTCTGTCGCTGCTTTTATTTCAGGCACACCGTAACTGTTACGCATGATTTCAATGCTGCCGTCTTTCCCGTCCAGCAGAACAGGTTTATCTTTCAGTATCATTCCGTGTCTCCTTTAAGCTCAGTAATCTCTCTCTTCAGCAGATCTCTTTTTGTAATATCATTCTGTATCATGGGATAGACGCAGAGATTTGATACCTGGTAACAGAATGCAAGAATGAAAATATAAATGCCTCCACGTTTTGACTCACTGAGTATTCTCTGCCCTGCTATTCGTCTGATGAGCGGTGTATTAACAGCAACTCCCCTGAGTATAAAATCCGCAAAAGGAATACCCCCTTTGTCAGGCTCGCCTGCCTCCGGCAGAGAAAGGGGTTTTGCGGCAACAGCCGTTCCATCCTCTGTAAATATATGTCTGTGATATACCTCGTGAAGCTTTTTCCCGAAAGCATAAAAGACACTCCCCCCTTTATAGATAAGTGTCTCAACATGATCCATGGAGGAAATTTTTTTAAGCATAATCTTCTTCACTTCATCGTCAGAGATCTTTAATGTAGGGTTGTGGTTGCGGAATGTAAAAAAAGTATCAAGAAGTGATTCCAGCTCACGGATCTCCTCACGGAAATAATCCTGATTAAAAATAGCCGCCTCCCTCTGTACACCGTTCTTTTCCAGCAGAAGAGGGCTCCCGTCTAACACCTGTAAAAGGAGGTCCCTGAAATAATGAACAGCACCCTCAAGATATATTATAAAGTTTTTTTTCAGAGAATCAGCTGCATCCCTGTTTACACGGTCTGCGAGCTTCCACTGTTCTTCAACTGATTTTGTTATCAGGTTCTGCCCGTTTTCATCAATGTTGACAAGCCTCGAAACAGTATCAAACCACTGAAGATCCCTGGTGAGCTTTTCGATTCGTTTCTTCCTCTTAGATTCAGGATCTTTACCGGAAGACTTAAGCTTTTCAGGACTGCAGTCCCATATTTCGCTGCTCACGGCAGCCGGCCTGATATCGTAATAATCACGAATCTCTGTAATGGCAAAGGGCCTCTGGAAGACAAGTGCCTCCAGCGACATGTTTATGAATTCTGTAAGAGAGTATATATCGTACCGTTTACGCAGTTCCGCAGCAAGGAGGCTGTCATTCTCGCCGGGGATTGTGACAAAAGATCGCATGGCACCCATGTAATCATAAATCTCCTTCTCCTTCCGGTAGTTGCTGTTCTCCTTCCTCGCAACTGTACCCTTATCGTCATCTTCAGAAATTTCCTCTTTCAGCAGATCAGGCTGTTCTCTCAGGAGATTTTCCGTAAATGCGAGAAGTTCCTCTCTCTGCTTTAATTCAATTTTAAGGAAGGAATAATGGTTCATGGTAAACCCGCGTAATTCACGTTCGAATCCCCACTGCTCCATCCACTTTATCCTGTGAGGCTGTACAGATGCGAATGGAGTTATGGAAACCCAGCGCCTGAGCATCTTGAGGTAGTTGTATTCTACAGGACTATCGATATCTTCACTTTTCAGAATTGCATCGAGTAATGACGGGAGCCTTGCGAGAAGGGTTTCCTGATAAGAACGGATTAACGAAAAAATCTCCATGAATTTCTTTGCAGGTATAAGCCGCTTGTTGAATCCGAAACCGAACCAGTTATTTCTCTCAACAAGCCTCCTCTTCTTATAAAGCCTGAACCTTCGGTATTTAATATAAATATCATCTATGTAGAGAGAGGTTTCTGTCGGGCCGTTTACAAAGGGTCTTCTTGTATCAGGGATATCCGCGTAGGAATCGCTCTTCTTCTCTCCCTGTGTTTTTAATTTAGCAATCCGGTTTTTTTCTTTATATACATCCGGATTAATAGATACATTTGCAGCCGTATCATCCAGATCCAGGATCTCCCTGTCGGGAAGTTTCCGGAGAAGCCTTATCATTGATGTATATTTCTCTTCAGGAGAAATATTTTTATCACGCATTATTGCGTTGAGCCTGTCTCTCTCCTGCTGAGATATTTCTTTTAATGTCATGAGGCTTCTGGCCTGTCTTTCAAGGCGCTTTCTGTTCTCTTCGCTGCTCATATACCGGGCCCGTTTTTCTTTTCCATCTTTTCCGCCTGCCGTATTTCTTTATCCGGAACCTATAGCTACTGCCACAAAATGATTATCGACAGAAAAAAAAATTAGTCAAGAAAAAGTGGAATAACTTTATTAAAACAGCGATGATATAATCAGAAAACAAACCCGATATTAAAATACCCGGAGTAATCTCTCTCCCCGGCTTTTCTGAAAACCCCTGCCTGCATAGGACCCAAGGGAGTTCTGTAACCTAAAGAAAATCCGTAACCGGCATCTGTGTCCCTGTAAATATAAAGATCATTAATATCATCAACAACTTTGCCCTCATTCCATTTCACAGTCACAAAAAAATCACTGAAGGGTTCATACTGAATATCAAGGAAGTAAACCCACCCATGCAGCCCGTTTTTCTCCATAAGTTCATACCCGTTCAGCGGATATATCCAGTCCTCGTACCTCTGATATCCCCCCATCGCAAACCAGTACGAAGGAGGAGCCACATCTTCCGTCAGGGAACTTGCGGAAAAACCTGACTGGAAAGAGAACTGTCTTCCAAGAGGTATAGCTATTCTTGTGACAACCATATTCCGCTCAAACGCCTTTGAACCGGACATTCTGTCATAATATGAAAAATCAGTAGTTACATAATCAGCCTGTGCGCGCAGGAAAAAACCTTTTCGTGGAAAAGTATAATCATCCAGGGTATCAATTTTCATCATTGCATAAAAAGAAAAAACATCAAACTCATACCTGCTCCTGCTGCCCGGATCAATAATCTCACCATCAATAAAATAGAACTCCTTGCGCATGCCGAATGAAAGTAATATCCAGTTTGAATAATAAGTATTCAGACTCACAGTGGATGCCTGATGCCAGAAATCATAAACCTCCCTCAGCCTCCCTTCTGAATAATAATTGAAATCAAGATTATATACGAATGAATTCAGTTCAATCCAGACCCCTGGATCAATAGGCGTATATACAAGGTATGACCCTTCGAATCTGCTGTAATCACCGAACCTCCCTTTAAGAATCAGTTCGCTGTTTTTAAACCCGGTGTTATTGAACTGCAGACCCAGCAGTGCGGCTGCGTTTACATCTGTATCGTATGCAACACCGAAGTAAAGATGGCTTTCAGGTCTCTCTATAAAATATATATGCAGGGAATTGATTCCCTTTTCACTTTCAAATTCATACCTGATCCTTTCAAAAAAATTGAGGCCATAAATTGCATTTATTCCATTATCAATTTTATCAGGAGTAACGGTATCACCGGGCTTAATGTCAAGATACTGTTTAACAATGCTTTTTGAGACCCTGTCAAGTCCGTGGAGATATATCCTGTGCGCTGTTATCTCCACACCTCTCTCTTTTTTTTCATTACCGGTTTTTCCGGTATTATATCCCTTCAGCTGCTCAGAGAGCTTAATCAGCTTCTCCATCTGGATTTGCGTAGCCTTTTCACCTCTCTTTATAATTTCATCAGTTCTGCCGAAATCCTGTGCCCCCATGTCATTAACCTCGGGGATTATCAGTATATCGCACAACTTCCGCTGCTCCATGGTCTTTCTCTCCCCAAGGAAGCTGATAGACTGTTCCATAATTTTCGGAAGTGAATCAAGGTCATCCTTTTTGTAAAGCCTTCCGCTGACATCAATACCTATTATAATGTCAGCACCCATCTCCCTGACCTCTTTGACAGGGAAGTTGTTAACAACACCCCCATCGAGGAAAATTCGATCATCTATCTCAACGGGATTAAAAACCGAAGGTATAGCCATGCTTGCACGGAGCGATTCAGCGATGTTTCCCTTGTCAAGGACAATGCCCTCACCCTTCTCAAAATCGGTGGCCACGCAGAGAAAAGGTACAGGGAGTTTGTGAAAATCCTTAACATGCTGATACTCCCAGGTGAGACGGGAGAGAAAGAGCCCAATCCTCTGTCCGTTGACAAATCCCTTAGGTACAGATATACCCTCAGAACTTATATCAAAAGTAAAGGGGAACTCTTTAAAATAGAGTTTCTGCCGCAGGCTTTCATTTTTCCTGTCAGACCTGTTCTGAAAATAGTAGTACCAGTTTGTATCACGGGCTATCTTTTCAAGCTCATCAACAGTGTAACCCATGGCATAAAGAGCAGCCACGGTACTCCCCATACTTGTACCACCGATATAATCAACAGGGATATTCAGCTCTTCAAGGGTTCGAAGTACCGGTATATGGGCAAAGCCCTTGGCTCCCCCTCCGCTTAAAACAACACCGATCTTCGGCCTTTTGCCCGGCTCTGCTCCATAAAGAGAACAATTACCGGATATTAAAAGCAGGCAGATTGAATAAATTACTGCAACTAACAGAACATTTTTCATTATAATTTAAAAACCTTCACTACTGGAGATACAGAAATTCTAAGAACTCTACTTGCGATAATATGTTACATATTCAATTACAGGATCAACCTGAATTCATTAAATTACCGGTATTAACTCATAATTCTTCCATTTTCCGCACGAAATACCGATAAATACTTAAGGAACTTTTCTTTAATGCCGGGCATGGACAGGTACCAGAACCAACCCCATGAATAAAAAAAGTATGGCATCTAACTGATCAATATAAAAGTTCCCATGGAGAAATGATAATGAAAAAAATACTATATATTCTTTTTTTAATGATACCGTCTGTATTGTCAGCTGCTGATGCGAGGATTGAAAGGTGGAACTCCCGTATTGAAAAAATTGTAAAATACAGGGATGAAGCTGCGAAAATACCGGCATGTGATCCTTCTTTAATAAAGCTCTTTAATGATGAGATCAAATCCGCAGAGGAGTTTTTAGCAATTCTTGATAAATACCGCACCGGAAACGGTTCAGTAAAGTCGGAGAACAAAAAATTTACTGTTGAGGAGATTGAAGCATTAACATCTGAAATCGCAAACCCTGTTATAGCTATCCGCTATACAGTTGAAATAATCCGCAGCTGCGCAAATCAGGAAATCAAATCAGCTGTTATGGATGGAATAAACAGCTATGCATCGTTGAATGGGCTTCCGCTTTTACAGAAGAACCGAAGTTCTGATGTACTGACGGAAAGATATATTCTGCAGAAATATCTGTCAGGTTATGAAAAATCAAAACAGCAGGCTTACAAAGAAATACTCGGCATTACTGAATATGAACTAAGCCGTACAGGTTATAATTCAAACAGTATTAATCTGTGCAGGGTCATTCTCAAAGCTGCGGAAAAAGTAACTGAATCCCCTTTAAACCGTGAAACAGTTTTCAATAAAGCTTATATCATTTCTCTGCCTGAATGGCAGGCTCTTGAACATGATGCTGATTACAGGAACCTTGAAATAAATACCGCTGCAGAATTCGCTGTGAAACATGGAAGAATAATAGCAGATGATGACAGGGCGAAGGGAATACCACATATTGAAAAAATCATATTTCAGCCGGTTCGTCAGTCACTTGTGGAGATGTGCAGCAATACCGAGAAATCCCCTTCAGCAGGCTATAACAATCCCGTGTATGAAATCCCTGATTTCAAAAGAATAATTACAGCCATTGATGATATCGACAGATACAGAAAAGCTGTTTCAGAATCAGTCCCGGCAGGGGATCTTAATAATTATATAAGCAGGGTAAAACGTAATAATACAGGTATTGCTGAACGTTATTTAAAGCAGTACGAAAATTTATTTAAACGGGAAAAGTTGCGGATAGCAGGACTGAAGAGTAAAAGCAGCAGCACAATTGTTTATAATGAGGAAATTTTTAATGCCTCTGAACGGCATTTTAATGCAATCGCAGAGAAGCTTCAAGCTTATGCGGAGCTTTCAGGCGATTACTCTGAATCTATTGTTGCAATACACAAATCCGACCCTGCTCTCTTTCTCAAACAATACTCAGATGAGACAGAAAAAAAACTTGAGCATGTTTCATTCCTTGAACGGCTTACTGCTGATGCTTCAGAGGCGGGAAAAACAGCAGACACAGGGCTGAATAATCTCTATCGCGGATCTGTAAAAGAGCTGTTTACTATGATGAAAAAGTTATACGCTACAGGGGGTATCCCTCCTGAAATACGGAATACAATGACCAGAGAAGACATAAAAAAACATGCGGGTATAAACGCTAATCTCAGGATAAAGGGGACCGCACTTACATCTTCAGCAAGAAAGAATTTTGAAGCATTTGCCGCATTATATTCTGAAACAGTAAAAGATCAGAAAAATGAAGAAATCAGGTCAGAAATAATTATCGGACAGGATGAGGTCGACCGCCTTATGAACTGTGCAAACAGATACTCAGAAGCAGTCGCGTCTCTTTCCTACACAGAAACCGCCCTGAAAAATTACTGTGACAAATATAACCTTATAACAGAAGATGTGCGTGAGAGCAGGGACCTGTCCCGGTATCTTGAAAAAATAAACAGCGGCAGCATGATCCCCCTTGTTAATGATTTTTCGCAGGATAAAATCGACAGCGAAATGAAACTGAGAGACATGCTTTTGCGTGAAGGTACAGAATCATTAAGCGGCGCAATCACGCTCATGCAGTATTACAACAGACGGGGTTACACACTAAAATACATCTATACCGCTGAAGATATAAAAGTGATAAAAGAAAAATTCAGCCATACCCCTGAAATAGCAGTGGCGTCCTGGAAGATGAACGGAAAGAACTACAGACTTGTTGATTTAAACTGTACCGGGAATTTACAGAAAATGATTAACAGAAAAGCATGGCACACCGGTACTGCGAATGAAACAGGGGAACTGAAAGAAAAATTTTCTCCGGACGGCAGGATCAATTTTTCATTATCTCTTCCTGACGGGTGGAGACGCACAGTCAGGGATGACGACCGGGGAGCTTCACTGTCTATTATTTTTCAGAGCCCTGATCTTCTTGGAAAAATTATTTTACGTGCGGTAAAGTATGATACTGAAAGTATACAGTCTTATTCTGATGAGTTGAACAAAAGTACTAATTTCATCCCGGTTGCAAAAGAGTGGGGAAAACTAAACGGAACTGATTACCTGATGACAGTCTCAAAAAACAGGTACAACAGTATTATGGAATCATATATAATCAGAAAAGAGGGATACGTGATTCAGATAACAGGGATTGCTGACAAGAAAAAGCATGCTGTAATGAACAAAAGTCTGAAGCATGTTTTCAGCACCCTTGAGATCTAAGCTCCTCTGAGGCAAGAACCGGATCAAAGAGACTGCTGCCGCCCCAGTTCCCTTTTATGGTCTCTCCGGCAAGGGATTTCCTGATTATCCCGATAAACATATCTCTCGGCATTTCGAAAGCCCCCAGGCTTTCAAGATGCTCTGTGTGCACCTGACAGTCAATTATATCAAATCCGTTTCTCCGGAGATTTACGGCAAGAGTAATGAACGCGGCCTTGGAAGCGTTGCTCTCCCTTGAAAACATCGATTCACCGAAAAAAGTCCTCCCTAAGGAAACGCCGTAAAGTCCGCCGGCAAGGCTTTCACCCTTCCAGGCCTCAATTGAATGGGCATACCCTATTTCGTGCAATTTAACATATGCTTCAATCATATCATCAGTAATCCATGTACCCTGTTCATGCTTTCTCGGCAAGCTGCATGCTGTTATCACGTCTCTGAACGCCCTGTCGAATGTTATGCGGAAAACTCCCCTTTCAAGAACCTGTTTCATGCTGCGTGAAACTTTTATCTCACCGGGATAAACAACAAACCTGGGATCAGGGGACCACCATACAATGGGGCTGTCATCGGAAAACCAGGGGAATATGCCGTGACTGTAGGCTTCAAGGAGTCTTTCAGGCGCGAGGTCGCCCCCCACAGCAAGTATGCCGCTCGGTTCAGCATAATGGACCGGAGGGAAGAGTATTTTATCTGTAAGGTAGAATACAGGCATGAAACTATTCCGGGATATTGATCACAACATCTCCGTCCGAAATATCCGCAACGGCGTGTCCCCCGTTAGTCAGCCTGCCGAACAGCACTTCATCAACAAAGAATTTTTTCAGTTTATCCTGAACAAGGCGCCCTATCTCCCGCGCTCCGAATTCCCTGGAATAACCTTTTTCAGCAAGCCACTTTCTGCATTCAGGAGTAACCTCAAGAGTTACATTTTTATCTGCAAGCTGCGCTGCAAATTTATTTATCTCTTTACCAACTATATCTAAAATTATCTCTTCATCGAGATCATTAAATGTTACTATTGAATCGAGCCTGTTGCGGAATTCAGGAGAGAAGATCCTTTCTATTGCGCTGTCAATTGCATCCTCTTTCACATGTCTTTCATCAAAACCAACCTGTTTCTTGCCGATCTCCCGGGCACCGGCGTTTGATGTCATTATGATAATTACATTCCTGAAGTCAGCTTTTTTACCTGTATTATCTGTAAGTGTCGCATAATCCATCACCTGCAGAAGCGTGTTGAATATATCCTGATGAGCCTTCTCTATCTCGTCAAGGAGAAGCACGGAGTACGGTGTTTTCCTTATGGATTCGGTGAGCAGCCCTCCTTCATCATAACCGACATATCCAGGAGGCGCCCCGATTAAACGTGCAACAGTATGTCTCTCCTGGTATTCACTCATATCGAACCTGTGAAGTTCAACACCAAGGCTGTACGCCAGCTGCCGCGCCAATTCAGTCTTTCCGACTCCGGTAGGGCCGACAAACAGAAGCGATGCGATAGGCTTGTCCGGGTTGCCGAATCCCGCCCTGCTCCTCTTGATGGCATCAACAACAAGATCAATGGCTTTCTCCTGTCCGAAAATCTCTTTCTTGAGATCAACAGAGAGATCCTTCAGCCTGTGTTTTTCTGAAGAGGATACACTTCTTTCAGGGAGTTTTGCAATACGCGCAACAACCCTCTCCACATCCTCGTGTGTTATCTCAAGAACTCCCCCTTCTGATGCCCTGTATATTTTCGCGTATGACCCGGCTTCATCTATAACATCAATGGCCTTGTCAGGGAGATGACGATCATTTATATATTTGGCTGAGAGTTCCGCTGCTGCTTTCAGAGCCTCATCTGTGTACGATACAGAATGGTACTCTTCATACCTCTCCTTAATCCCCTGAAGAATTTTTACTGTATCTTCAATTGACGGCTCAGGGATTTCGATCTTCTGGAATCTTCTTGAAAGAGCCCTGTCCTTGTCAAAATACTTTTTGTACTCTTCATAAGTTGTGGAGCCTATACATTTTATGCTCCCTGCCGAGAGAACAGGCTTCAGCATATTCGACGCGTCCATTGAACCGCCTGAAACAGCCCCGGCTCCCACAACTGTATGTATCTCATCAATAAAAAGAATTACATCCTTCATCTTCTTAAGTTCAGCTATGACACGCTTCATTCTCTCTTCAAAGTCACCGCGAAACTTTGTACCGGCAAGGAGTGACCCCATGTCAAGGGAATATATTTTAAGTCCCTTAAGGCTCTCAGGGACATCACCGTCAGCAATACGCTGTGCAAGCCCCTCAGTTATTGCAGTTTTACCCACTCCGGGATCACCTACATGCACAGGATTGTTTTTATTTCTCCGGCAGAGAACCTGAATTGTCCGTTCAAGTATATCCTCTCTGCCGATAAGGGGATCTATCTCGCCGTTAAGCGCTTTTTCTGTAAGTTCAGTTGTATAAGCTTCAATTATTTTGGTATTACTTTTATCCGGCGCATCCTCCCTGATATCGTCATCAAGATCATCATCAAGACCATCTTCAAAAGGCTCTTCAGGAAAAACCGAAACACCGTGTGAGATATATTTCAGAAGCTCATATCTTGTGATACCTTCAAGGCTCAGAAAATATGCAGCAAAGGACTCCTCCTCATCAAGGATCGACACAAGAACATCTCCAAGATCAAGCGTATTCTTCTGAGCTGAAGCTGTGTGCCATATGGCCCTCTCCATTACATTCTGAAAACCGGCTGACTGCCGCGGCTCCTCAACATCTGTCTCTTCCATCTTTGATGAAAAATAATCCTCAATATTCTTCCTGAGGCTGTGTATATCACCGCCGCTACCCTCTATTATTTTTCTCCCCTCCTCAAAATTGAGTGACGCATAAAGAATATGTTCAGGGGTAAGATATTCATGCTTTTTATTTTTTGCTTCGCTGAACGCTGCCATGAGGACATCGTTTAATACGGGATTAAGTTCCATAATCAGTCCTTTTTTTTATTCATGCTCTTTCGTATGTACACCTTAACGGATACTGTTTCTCCTTGGCCAGGAGATGAACCTCCTCAACCTTGGTTACTGCAATATCGTAAGTATATGTTCCGCAGATTCCTGCGCCTTTTTTATGAACATCAAGCATAACCTGCGTTGCTTTAGCCGCAGGCATGTGGAAAACTTTCATGAGAATCTCCACCACAAAATCCATAGTGGTATAATTATCATTATGAAGGATAACACGGAACAGCTCCGGCTCCTTCACCTTCTTCCTTGATTCAAGTTTGACCCCGCCGTCGTAATTATCACCTGAACCCGCAGCCATTGCTGCACCTCCATAATCTGAATATAAAAACACTGAATCAATATTTCAAATAAACTTATACTCTTAAAAATATAAGATTTATACGCCTGTAAAATGATAAAAGATTTTTATAATCTCCCCTAAAAAACTTTTATCTTCCCGTACCTGGCAATTGCCTTAATCAGAAAAAACCCGAAAGTCGGAAGCTCCTCACCTTTTATCAGGTATATCCTTTTTATTATAAAGGCACAGGCATACTGCTTCATGTCAAGACTTTTGACAATTCTGAAAACAGTGCTGAAATTCTGTTCAAAAAAAACAATAAATACCCTTGTAAGAAATTCATCAACATCATCCTTCACGTCAGGGAAAAACCTGCTGAAGGGAATCCGTTTATCATTATAAAGAAAAACTTCTGTGAATTTTTTTATACCGAAATCCATACCGAGAAGATAATATACAAGAGACATGCACATTTCAATATTCTGATTCATTGAAAGAGACTGCGGCAAAGCGTTATAAACCTGGTAAAGGGAAGCCACAAGAGTTCTTATACCCTCTTCATCTTTATCCAGAGCTGTTATCCTCTCATTATTAAAAATATCCGTGATTATAGCGTCTATTCTTGTTCCATACTGTTTTCCGAAAGGTGTCATCAGAAGCTTGTCAGAAAACTTTATGCTGCTCTCATCATTCCTGATGTTCTCTACAGCCCTTGCCTCCATGGCCTCTTCGGCCTCAGCCTGCCGCGCTCTGAGCCTTGCAGCAGCGATCTCCTGAAAAAAATTAAGCACAGCCTTCATGTTATTGTGTATCAGGAATAGCGAGAGACGTTCTGCCCGCGTGACAAGGTTCAGGTTTCTCTTTGACGAATCATCCTCGTTGAAAAAATATTTCATGTAGGTTCTGTCATCCCACCAGTCTGTCCTGTTCAGGATGGTGAGATATGCGTCATGCAGTGATGCTGCAACATATCCATGCTGTGCCTTATGAGATATGGTAATATTTCCGGAGCTTAAGTCCCTGTATGTCTTTACATGTCCATGGAGTTCATTTATCGGTATGGACATGGTTGTATTGCTCTTGTTCATGTTCATGTTATACTGCTGTACCTGGTGGTTCAGCCTGTTTTCCAGCAGGGTGCGGAGACTTATATACGATGAAATTCCTCCGGGGTTATTGGGATCTGAAAAAATATTGGATATGAACTCCCCTTCGAGATCTCTTTTACCTTTCTGGGCAATTGTGTATATTCGTGAAAGAGCCTGAATTTCAAGGAGAAGATCAATAATCATATTACTCTGGGTACTGTTAAGGCTGTAGTTGAAATTAATAATCCCTGAAAGTTTTCCCTCTGTAATGACCTCGGCATAATCTGTAAGCTTATTGAAAATCCTGCTTATAGTATTATAATCCATAAAAGGTGTAATACTTTTCAGCTTATTAGTAACTTCCTTGCTTATTACAAATTCATCCATCAGAAATCCCCGTTAATTCATAAACGTATATGATTAAAGTATTAAATAATGCGGTTATTTAATACTGAATGTATTATCATTGATCGCAATTTTTTATCAAGCACTTCCCGCAGAATAGATCTTTTTATTATTTTACCTGATAAAAACTTCAATTTTGCCCTATTTAAGTGTATTTATATAATTAATGAAGAAAAAATTTGCATTTTTTTGAATTATTTAGCATATTAAAATTTAATTGATTATCTTTAAATTAGTAGATTTGTTGCGAAACTATGTCCCGCAGGGAGCCCCTGCGGGGGGATAACAGGGGGTCCGACCCTTGACACATTTAAAAAAATCAGATTTCCAATAAGTCTATTTTTTACAGCATTGATATTACAGGTTCTGGAGACCGGGAGTCCGCAAAAATGATCGATATACTCATTGTAGAAGACGATAAGCCATCGGGGCTGATCCTTAAAAAGCTGCTGCTCAAATCCGGGTATAATGTTCTGGATACAGTGAGTACAGGAGAGGAGGCAATCGAGGCAATAGACAGTAATAAAATTGATCTTATACTTATGGATATCTCTCTCCCCGGATCTATTGACGGGATTGAAGCTGCGGAGAGAATCTACAAAGAACATCAGATACCATTCATCTATATAACTGCCGGGGCAGACGGTCAAACATTTGAAAGGGCAAAAAGATCCATGCCCCTTAATTATATCGTTAAACCTTTCAATTCCCAGATACTCAGTTCAGCTATTGAGATAGCGCTGTTCAAATTTGAAATGGAAAAGAAGCTCAGGGAGAGTGAGGCGCGTAAAAAGAAAATTCTTGATGCTATACCTGATATAATTTTTGAAACGAAGCAGGATGGTTCTCCACGTACAGAATCAGACGCGGAAACAATGAATAAACTCTGGCCGGGAGAAATAGCAGAAAGGGCAAAACCTGAAATTGCAAAAGCTTTTGAAACTGATTCCCTTGTAAAATATGAATTTGAACTTGATACGGAAAAAGATGTAAAATTCTTTGAATCCAGAATTACCTCCCTGTCAGAGGATACTGCCCTCATTACCACACGGGATATTACTGAGTATAAAAAGCAGGAGGCCCATACTACCGGACAGCTGCATCAACTTGAAGATATGGTCAGGGAGAGAACCGGCGAACTCCAGAAGCTGAACAGATCTCTTGTCTATGAAATAGACAAGAGAAGTCTTGTGGAATCTGAAATTAAACTTTTCGTTGATGTTATTGAACAGAGTCCTCAATGTGTTGTAATATTTGAAAAAAACGGAATTGTAAAATACGCCAACAAAGCATTCTCTGAATTATCAGGTTATTCTAAAAGTGAATTGACCGGCATCAATGTTATGAAAACTCCAAACCCCATTCTGCCTGAAGATTCACTGCTGAAACATATAAAAGGCGTAAAGACCTGGGCGGGGGAAATTTATAATACAACAAAAACAGGCGAACTCTACTACCTCGACGTTACCATATCAAAAATAAAAAACAGCGAGGGGAAAACCACATATATTGCTGTCACCGGTGATGACATTACTGCAAGAAAGCGGGATGAAATTGAACTGGACAGGATGAAAACCAGCCTTAAGGGTTCTGCATCAGATGCAATAGATAAGGAGATGGACTGGCAGTCATGGAAAGAGAAAATGCTGAACAGAAACATCTCCAGAACAGACAAATCAATATTCAGCAACATAAACAACAGCTTCACCCAGGGTGCAGGATTCGGTACCCTCATAACATTCATGGAGATGATGGCAAAATCATCAGAGGAGACTGACGACAAGAGAATTGTTGACGCCCAGCTTTTTAACGAAGCAATGAAGAATGTTAAAATTGCACAGGATGCCTTTAAAATTTTCGCCGGCATAGACTGGATTATATCCAACACCTTCGAACTTGAACTTAAAACAGTATCTGATCTCTACACACTTCTGAAAGGTGTTATAAGCAAAAACATGAAATTTGCCTCTATCAACAAAAACAGGATTATAATCAATGACCTGCCCCGCGGAATGAGAAATAAAAAGATCAGAATAAATACACAGTATCTGTCTGAAGCTGTTTCAGAAATGATTGTCAATGCGCTGAAGTTTTCAAGAAACGGGACAAATGTACTTGTCATGCTCTATTCCCAGAATACAAACGTGAGGATCTCTGTAATAAATGAGCCCCTTAAAACAAGCGACGGAATACTGGGTATCCCCCCTGAATATGAAAAGGTAATATTCGAGCCCTTTTACAGAATATCAAAACTTGTTTTTGAAAGATATAACACCCTCGATTTCGGAATCGGCCTTACTTTTGTGGAAAAAATCGTAACACGTCACGGAGGGGAGATCTTCGCGGAAAATATCCTTGATTATTCTGACGTGAAGAAAGATCCTATAACAAAAGTAAATCTTATGATGTCATTCCCGCTTGCAAGGGATTAATGGAGGAACCATGCCTTATGTTAATGTAAAAGTCGCAGGGCCGCTTACAAAGGAGCAGAAGTCAGCACTTGCTGACCGAATAACATCAGCTCTTGAAGAAATTGCGGGTAAGCATCCGAAGTCAACCTATGTTGTGTTTGAGGAGATAGAGAGAGAGAACTGGGCTGCCGGCGGAAAGCTTCTCACGGAGATATAGCAATGCTCCTCACTGTAAAAGATTTAAATAAAAGCTACAGGATCGCAGGGAGCAGGATAAATATTATAAAAGACCTCTCAATGGAAATTGACCACGGTAAAATCGTAGCCATTACAGGACGCTCAGGCTGCGGCAAAACATCTTTCCTGAATATAATGACAGGGATAACCAAGCCTGACAGTGGTGAGATCAGATTCAATGGAAAGAAGCTCCACCTGCGCTCCGACTTTTTAATGTCAACAGTGAGGAACAGGGAGATCGGGCAGATCTTCCAGACATTCAGACTCCTCGATGATGAAACTGTTATGTCAAACATTCTGATGCCAGCGAGGATCAGGGGGAGAGCTGGACGCAAAGTAAAATTATACGCATGTGATATACTTGAGAAAGCGGGGATACTGGAATATAAAAATACACGAGCGGGACTCCTTTCAGGCGGGCAGAAGCAGCGTGTGGCAATTGCACGCGCAATGGTTAACAGGCCGTCACTTATACTTGCTGATGAGCCCACTGCAAACCTTGATGCTGAAACTTCCATGGATATCTTTATCCTTCTGGAGGAACTGAAAAAAGAGGGGAAATCAATCATCATAGTAACCCATAGTGAATACATGCTGCGTATCGCAGACCACTCCTATAAAATGGAAAACGGCGCACTCACTGAACTCTCACTTAACAATAAAAATTCAAAGAAAGAGATTCAAAAGCGTAAAAAAAATGTTAATGATAAATATATACCATGATAAATAAAATCTACCTGATAATTAAAGAGCTTGGCGGAGGGAAATTTATATCCTTTGTGGTCTTCTGTGTAATACTCCTTTCTGTTGTTGCTATCCTTTCTTTTTCAATTCTTTCTGACAATTTCAATAATTATATAAACAAAAACTTTGCATCGGCAATACCTCCGGATGAAATAAAGGTAAAACCGGGCGAAAGTAAAAGCATTTTCCTTTTTTCAACAGGAAGCGGGAAGGAGATCAATGCCGCCACAATAAAACGCCTGTATAGAATCAGCGGTGTTTCAAAAGTTGATCCCGTCATGGCTGTGACAGTTCCATCTTCAGCGACAATATACTTCTTCTCCTTCCAGTATAGAACAGACCTTATCTGCGCAGGGGCAAGCTATAAATTTGTTGAGAGCGATCTTAAGAATAAAGAGATGCGGAACGCCTGGGCTAAAGGGACTCACGAAAAAGGGATACCTGTACTTGTACCGAAGGCATTAATTGATTCATATAACAACGGCTTAGCTGCTGCAAACGGCCTCCCCGAGATTGTACCGGAAAGATTATCAGGCCTGAAGTTCAAACTCTCTTTCGGAAAATCCAGCGTAGCATCATATGAAGGGGCATTTGACTCCTCTTCTGTTGTATCAGGATACACTGATAAAGTTAATATAACCGGCCTTGTTATACCACTGAAAGCAGCCCGTGATATAAATAAGAAATTCGGCAAAACAGACAGATACATGTTCGCCCTTGTGAAAGTAAAGGACCATAAAAACATCGAATATGTAAAATCACAGATTAAAAAAATGGGCTATGTCATAGAAACCGGAGAGAGCCTCTCAGCTGAAATACTGAAGCTTAAGAAAACAGTAAACGCTTTTATATTAATAATGATGACACTTGTATCAACCCTTGCGGCAGTTACAGTGGCGCTCTGCTCAGTCACCGCAGTATGGGGAAGGATCGATTACTATAGGATACTCCGCACACTGGGGGCATCGAAATTTTTTATAGCTCTGACAATACTGGTAAAATTTGCAGTTATGGGATTCTTCGCATCTATTGCAGGAATTTATACTGTAAATATTATGAAAGGTTACGCTGCGGCAGCAGTCACGATTCCCGGGGTAAAACTTATTCTTGATATCAGCAGAAACTACATGGTATTCATTTTAACAGCAGGTACAGTGATACCTGTACTCTCGTCACTCCCTGCGATTATAAGAATGTTTGCGGTGAAGCTTGATAAAAATTAAAAAAAATCCGGCGATTGCCGGATTTTTTTATGATGACTGGTATCTGATAAAATCAGCCTGCTGAAATAGCATCAGCGGGGCATACGCTTTCGCATGAACCGCAGTCAATACATGTATCGGGATCGATCTCATGGACATTACCCTTTTCGTGTATCGCTTCTACCGGGCACTCTGCTGCGCAAGCGCCGCAGTTTGTACATGCGTCTTTATCAATTTTATATGCCATCTTTTCCTCCAGATGAGAATTATTGTTCCTTTAATAGAGTCCAGCAAAATGCTAAAATTCTTAATTTCAGGAGCAGACAACCTATTTCAAATCCTGAAAAAAATGTCAAGATTTTATGCATTTTTATAAAAATTCAGGATAAAAAGTACCGGAATATCTGATTAAGATAAAATAGAGGGTCAGAGCCTCCTGTTTTAACTACCAGACCCAGCCTGCAGTGATACCGATTGAGTATCCGTTATCGATATAGTAGGATGCCGGGATATCTATAAAAGCAGGGCCTATACTGAAACCGAGGTTAGCAAGGATTTTAGGCCTGAAACTGTCTGATTCAATACCGGAGGTTTCTGCATCAACAGTGATCTTACCAGTTTGTCCTATATAATTTGTGCCAATATTTTGATTTGTTATAACTACATCTCCCGCGCTGGACAGTTTAAAATCAGTCCTGCTTAAAAAGACGTAATCGAACCCGCCACCAACCCCAATATTAAGGAACCAGAAAAGTCTTGCTGAGGTATATATTTCTACAGGGATAATATTACCCTTTGTATCAAGTTCAAAGTTAACTGAAGGGTCTATTTCATATGTGATATCTACTCCAGGCCCACCACCATCAACTTCTGTTTTAGTTATTTTATCTATCTTATTATAAAACTCAAGTGAATTATCCGTATGAATAAACCCGGCCCCTATTGAAATTCCTCTCCAGAGAAGAGCCCGTGCAAGGATAGATTTTTCTTCAATTAATGAATAATTAACATGTCCTCCAATAAGATTGGCATTATGTTCTATTTTAAAGTCACCTTGATCAATATTGGTTTTCAGCTTTCCAAACATAAATGAAACATATAATCCCTCAAGAAGAAAGTCCAGATTAATACCGGCCTGTACAACAAGCGGGGCTAAACCAACACCAGCGTATACATCCCCCTTATCCATTTCATCCTG
>ERZ795048.1239-NODE-1239-length-23716-cov-6.348591_pt1 | contig 23716 bp, 19 predicted proteins | sample MGYA00375132_ERZ795048 | MGnify/ENA primary metagenome ERZ795048 (study PRJEB30177, sample SAMN05720225) | activated sludge metagenome | isolation source: Anaerobic digester | place: Hong Kong | collected 2014-12-17 ... | reverse complement strand
CAAACCGTTTTGCAAGATTACTGAATCCGTAGGCTATATTACTGGACTATGAAGATAATCTGTCTGTACATTTCGCACAAGCTCTTAGGAATGCATCAAATGTGCGAAAAATATATTTTCTTATTCTTAGCAAGTGATTCGAAATATGAGGGCACACCATATAGATATGTACTTCTTTTTAGTTGTATATTATATTCAGACACTAACACTTGATATAAGCAGGTCATTTAAACAAGAAAAAGTAAAGATTTTTGCAAAATAAGCCTTTGTAAATTTGCGAGTAGATAACAAAGTCCTTATATTTGCATCGCTTTTGAAAAAGCATGGGCGAATACCAGAGTGGCCAAATGGGGCAGACTGTAAATCTGCTGTCTTTCGACTTCGGAGGTTCGAATCCTTCTTCGCCCACATTAATATGTCTTGATCCTCACAGATCAAGACATATTATTTTAGGTACCCCTACATAATATCTACACGCAACTGCAAAACCTCATTGATCATCAAAGACGCAGCTCCTAAAACAGCCGCTTGATCTTTCAAAATGGATTCAGTTAAGGGAATTATTCTATCGGTATTACTTAATTGATTCCTTTCAAATTGTTCACAAATACGTGTTATAAAATTCTCTCCAAAAAAACCGACAACACCACCTACAACAACTGCTTCAGGATTAATCACATTGGTTAGTGTAGCAATAGCAAGTCCTAAACTATCAGCAGCTGTATTCAATACATTCTGTGCCAAATCATCGCCACTACTTGCAGCCTGTGACAGGCTCTGCACACTAATATCCTCTACCGTAGACAAGATGGACTCTGGATAGTCTAGGAGCAATTCTTTGGCTCGTTCAACAAGGCCATTAGTCGAAGCATAACACTCCAAACAATCTGTCTTGCCACAAGAACAGATATGTCCATCTTGCTTACCAGACACACGAGTATGCCCTAATTCCCCTGCATATCCATCGAATCCTTTAAAAAGAGTACCATTAATAATGATTCCCGCTCCAACATTTTGCGCAACATTGACAAACACAAAATCTTTGACTTCTTTTCCAATACCATACAATAGTTCTCCTTGAGCCATCACTTGGGACATATTGCCAACCAATACTGGAACTCCAAATTCAGATTCCAAAGGATGCTTTACATCAACATCTTCCCAGCCAAAGCTAGGAGAGAACCCCACTTTGGTTGTCTCTTTTTTTATGTATCCTGCAATGGCAACACCAATACCCATAAGACTATCAGAAGGTATAAGTGATTCGATGATTAATCTACGTATCAAAGCTATTAATTGCTTCATATCTGTCGTAAAGTCACCCGAAGCTCCAACATGTATATTGATACGCTTAATGACCTCTCCATGCAAATCTGTAAGCACTCCTAATATATGCGTATGTCCCCAGTCAAGTCCAATAACATAACGATCACTTCCTTTAAATTCAAGGATCACAGGAGGACGTCCACCTTTTGAATCACCTCTTCCGACTGTTGAAACAAGTCTTTCCGTATGAATCAAACTATCAATAATACGTGTCACTGTTGGAGCACTAAGTCCAGTTAATTGTACAATCTGAGTTCTTGAAATTTGACCATATTGATGCAAAACATTCAAGACTTTAATCTTGTTCATTCGATATATAAACTCAGCATTCCCGTTCTGACTAGTGCAATTTTTAGTTACTTTATCTATATTATTCATGACATATTCATCATTAATTGTGGCACAAAAATAACAAGATGCAATTAAGTGACCAAATATTTATTACGCTTAAAAAAAGAGCCACCTATTGAAATATATCCAATAGATGGCTCTCACATATTTTATCAATACACTTACGTATTTGAACTAGTTTATCGATTCACTAATAGATGCATGCATTGCCGCCGCCGCTTGACGTCCATCTCCCATTGCCAAAATGACTGTAGCACCTCCACGCACAATATCACCTCCAGCATAGATTGTTGGGATAGATGACTGCATATGCTCATCTACAGCAATCGTCCCTTTTCGTCCAAGTTCAAGTCCCTTGATCGAACTAGGCACAATCGGATTGGGCGATACACCAATACTAACAATAGCCAAATCAATATCTATAGTTTCAATAGCTCCCTCAATTGGCACTGGTCTACGACGGCCACTTTCATCTGGTTCACCGAGTTCCATCTTTTGTAAACGAACAGCTTTCACTCGTCCTTTATCATCAGCTAGGTATTCGATAGGATTGTGCAAATTCAAAAATTCTATGCCTTCCTCTTTGGCATGTTTCACTTCTTCCAGACGAGCAGGCATTTCTTCTTCCGAACGACGATAAATAATCATAGCACGCTCAGCTCCTAGGCGTTTGGCAGTACGTACCGAATCCATTGCAGTATTTCCACCACCAATTACAGCGACATGACGGCCAAAGGTAACTGGAGTATCTGAATCCTCACTTGCTGCATCCATCAGATTGACACGAGTTAAATACTCATTAGATGACATCACATTAATCGCATTTTCACCTGGAATATCCATGAAATTAGGTAAACCAGCACCAGATGCGACAAACACGCCTTTATATCCTTCTTCTTGTAGTTGCTCCACAGAGAGTGTTTTACCAATAATGGTATCTTTTACAAACTTCACACCCATCTTTTCTAGATTGAGAATTTCCACCTCCACAATCTCATTTGGAAGACGAAATTCAGGGATTCCATATTTCAATACCCCACCGATTTCGTGCAATGCTTCAAAGACAGTTACATCGTATCCATATTTGGCCATATCACCAGCAAACGCAAGTCCAGCTGGTCCAGATCCAACAACAGCAATTTTCTTTCCATTGCTTTCAGCTACAGCTGGGATAGACATTTCACCGCTAACACGTTCATAGTCAGCTGCAAAACGTTCCAAATGCCCAATAGCCACTGCTGGCTTACCCATCTTGAGATGGATACACATGCTCTCACATTGTTTTTCTTGAGGACATACGCGACCACAAACAGCTGGCAATGCACTTGTCATTTTCAAAACACGGGCAGCCCCCAAAAACTCGCCACGCTCAATATTTTTTACAAATGATGGGATATCAATACTGACAGGACATCCAGTCACACATGTAGGGTTCTTACAATCCAAACAACGACTAGCTTCCACAAGAGCTTGATTTTCAGTCAATCCTAGATTGACTTCTTCCTTACGGCTATGACTACGGTATTCTGGATCAAGTTCTGGCATTTTTGCACGTTCTTGTTGTGTGCGTTCTTTAGCCTTCTTCAATTTACGAAGGGATTCACGCCATGCAGAATCTCGACTAGTGAGTTCCTCATCAGAAACAAGCGCCAATTCAGCAGCTGTTTGACAAGGGGCATATTCTGGTAAAGCATGAGCTATTTTCTCTTCATCCTTTTTGGGTTTACCGTCAGCATCAAGACAATGGCACTCTTCTTTTGCAACAGGTTGTGTCATTCGTGCATGTGCATCTTCAAGTTTCTGCGCTTCTTCAAGTTCTATATCTTTGAAAGCTCCCATACGTTTGAGCATCTCATCAAAATCTACTGCATGTCCGTCAAATTCTGGCCCATCTACACACACGAAGCGTGTTTTTCCACCGACAGTGATACGACAAGCTCCACACATACCAGTACCATCAACCATAATCGTATTGAGAGATACATCAGTAGGTATTTCATACTTCTTTGTAAGCAGACATACAAATTTCATCATAATTGCTGGACCAATAGCAAAGCATTTATCAACTTTTTCGCGTTTGATAACCCCTTCAACCCCATTAGTCACAAGGCCTTTTTCACCATAGCTACCATCATCGGTCATTATGATCACTTCGTCGCTAGAAGCACGCATTTCTTCTTCTAGTATAATCAACTCTTTTGAACGCCCAGCTAATACAGTAATGACACGATTGCCAGCTGCCTTCAATGCTTGTACAATAGGTAACATGGGTGCAATACCGACACCTCCACCAGCACAAACGACAGTTCCAAAATGTTCAATATGCGTAGCTTTTCCAAGCGGGCCTACGACATCATCGATCATATCCCCTGCATTCAAATCACATAGACGCATAGAAGATACCCCTACTTTTTGAACCACAAGTGTAATCGTACCTCGTTTTTGATCAGCCTCAGCAATAGTTAAAGGAATACGCTCGCCCTTCTGACCAACACGTACAATCACAAAGTGTCCAGCTTTGCGAGACTTCGCTATCAGCGGTGCTTCGACCACAAATTTGAAAACTTTCTCAGACAACTGAGTCTTACTTACTATTTTGAACATGATTTTTAATTATTTATTTTCAGATATTACAAAAGTATTGGGTTTATTTGGACCGACCAAATTTTCAGTCCAAAACAACATCCACCATTAATTACGCTTAAGGACTTTATCTTTAAACCATCCTGGTAATAAAATAAATCCTCCAATCAAATAGATATAATAGGTCAAGATACGCCATAGACATGCTAAGATTAAAATATCTCCTCCTGCTGAAACATAATCTGTGTAGTATGTCTTAAACAAATACTCACTAAACCCAGCTCCACCTGGAGATGGAGAAATAGTCATAATAATCCAACACATTAATTGACGTACAAAAATAATCAGTTGATCGCTAAAATTAGGTGCAAACGTCCAGAGCAAAGCACAAACAACAGCATAACGAGATGTCCAGTTGATAGCTGTAACGCCAAAAGCTTTTACCCAAAACCAAAAAGAGTTAGTCTGCAATTGTTGACTGCTTTCTACGAGGTTATCCCCAAACTCTATTAAGCCTTTGCCAAAACGTTTCAAAGGGCCATGAACAGCTAGGTAATTCAAGATTTTACGTATATGCACTGGTGCAACGAATAAAGCTAAAAACAAGACAATAGTCCATGCCAAAAGCAAGAAATAAACGCCCTTAAGCAATCCTTCTACAGTAGGTCCTATTGACGAAGATGCTCCCCATAATTCTTCTGGGGGAAAACAATAAAGCATTATCGGGCACGTCACAACAAAAAACAATTGATCGAGAAATAATCCTGACATCATCACTGCGGTGCTTCGTCCTAAACTGATGCCTTCTCCTTTAAAAAAAGCAACAACTAAACTTGATCCTCCTACAGCAGACGGTGTGACAGCACTCGAAAATTCAGTCAATAAATTTATTCGGAAAGCCTGTAACCAAGAGAGATGTTCTGGACGAGTCAACATCCGAAATCGGTATATATTCGCCAAATCACGGATCCCCATGCATATTAGCCCCACAATTGCAGATAAAGTAACCCACCAAGACATCTCAAAATGAAAATCTTTCTGGCTAGCAAATTCATGATAAAACATCCATACAGTAGCTCCTAACCCTATCACGATAGGAATCATTAATCGCCACACTTTAAACTCATTCATACCTTTGGCGGTAGCTACTTGCGTTATTTTTTTTGACTCTTTTATCTTCTTTTTATCAGGTGAGCTTGTTTGCATTGTCGGTAAATTAAAGCATTATATCTATCGATGACCTCCTCGACGACTTCCTGCCAAGAATGGGCCATATTTCGTGATGCAGACAATCCTGCCTCACTCATTTTTTGAGGATTACTAAATAATGTATTGATACAGCTGGCAAAGGCTTCTTCATTATCTGGAGCAAAAAAACCATCTATATTGTTTTGAACTAAATGGGATGATGTCGATCCTTGAAGCAACAAGGAAGGTGTGTGTAAAGCAGCAGCTTCATAAATCACTAAGCCCAATGTGTCGTATTTTGACGGGAACAGAAACAGATCAGCCGCTGCATAATATTGCTTTAAAACCTCACGTTCATACACTGGCCCCACAAAAGTCACTTTATCTTGTAAACGATATATCTCAACAGCTGCTTTCAAAGCTTGTTCGGCATCTCCACGACCAATAAAATACATTTTAAACTTACCTTGTACATATCGCAAAGAGTCTATCAAAAACGGTAAATTCTTCTGATTGATATGCTGACCGACATACAGTAATACATGTTCATCGCTTTGTAGCCCTAAGTTACTTCGAGCTTTCAGTCTGTATGATTCATACTCTGACTCATCAATTGCAAAATCATTGCCATGAGGAACAACCTCAATAGGACCTTTGTATCCGTAATCTCTCAAGACATCCGCCACTGCTGGTTGCGCAACCCATACTTCATCGACATTTTCATAAAAATCAACAACTTGTTTCAATAGCCTATCTATTAAAGTCTCTTTCAGTCCTAGAGGACGTAACCATTCGGGAATACTTTCTTCAAAATCATCTCTATATTTAGAATGAAAAGTTGCCACCAAAGGAATGCCTTGACGACGTGACACTTCCATGGCCAATTTACCAGACGAAAAAGGACAATGTGCGTGCACTAATCCAAAATCATACTGCATCAAACGATTACGGTAACCAGGAGAGCATGCTGGCATGCCCAAGCGATACGGTGCTCTGCCTGGTATAGGCAAGGAAGCATAAGGAAGTATTTCATATTTTTCCTGATAGACATGTTTTGGTGCTTGAGGTGTAATTACTTTAACAGCTCCCATCAACTCATGGAGCCACTGTGCATAGTTGTGCACACAGACAGAGACACCATCCATGATAGGAGGAAACACATCGTTAAATTGTCCGATTAACGGCTGATCATATGATATATTGCCGGTATTGGAAGAAGACTTCAATTGTATATTCATTTATTTCTCTTTCAATATCAAAAAAATGAAAGGGCATTTCAATCCAATACTGACACCTTTCATATATAATACCATGCAAAGATAGAAAATTATTTGCTGACTCGCATTTTTTCAGTACATTTGTAAGTATAAATGTACTCAACAATACTATTAGAAAACCATGGAAAAAGATTATTTTAAAGTATACCCTAATAAAGAGGGCTTCTTCCAAGAGTATGGTGGATCATTTATTCCACCAGAACTGCAAGAAGAAATGGATAAGATAACAGCAGCTTATTATTCCATCAGTAAATCACATAAATTTATTAGTGAATTGCGTAGTATACGCAAGCACTATCAAGGACGCCCTACTCCAGTGTATTACTGTAACCGTTTAAGTGAAAAATACGGAGGTCGTATCTACTTAAAACGTGAAGATTTAAATCACTCTGGAGCGCACAAGCTCAATCACTGCATGGGGGAAGCACTCCTTGCCAAGTATATGGGTAAGAAGAAGCTTATCGCTGAAACGGGTGCAGGTCAGCACGGTGTAGCATTAGCTACTGCGGCAGCCTATTTTGGTCTTGAGTGTGAGATTCACATGGGCGAAGTAGATATAGCCAAAGAACACCCCAACGTAGTACGCATGCAAATTCTAGGAGCCAAAGTTGTTCCTGTATCTCACGGCCTTAAGACCCTTAAGGAAGCTGTTGATTCTGCTTTTGAGGCTTATTTAAAAGATCCTATCAACTCAATATACTGTATTGGTTCTGTTGTTGGTCCTCACCCATTCCCTATGATGGTTCGTGATTTTCAGCGTGTTGTAGGTATTGAAGCTAAAGAACAATTTTTTGACATGACTGGTGAACTTCCAGATAGCGTTGTTGCTTGTGTAGGTGGAGGTAGTAATGCCATTGGTATGTTCAGTGCCTTCTTGGATGACCCTTGTAAACTATATGGTGTAGAGCCAGGTGGACTATCACTAAACCTTGGTGAACATGCTGCTACTGCTACATTAGGTCAACCAGGTACTATACACGGTTTCAAGTGTTACTTACTACAAGACCAAAAAGGTGAACCTGCTCCTGTATACTCAGTTGCATCTGGCTTGGATTATCCTGGTGTAGGACCCGAGCATAGCATGCTAAAAGATATGAACAGGGTTTGTTACGAACCTATCAATGATCAAGAATGTATAGATGCGTTCTACGAACTCAGTCGACTTGAAGGCATCATTCCAGCATTGGAAAGTGCACATGCAGTAGCATATGCCATCAAACTGGCTCAACAAGAACCACGTACTTCTATCTTAGTTAATCTAAGTGGGCGTGGAGATAAGGATATTGACTTTGTTGTTGACAAGTACGGGCTTCCTGACTAAACTCAGATAACAAGGTCTAAACCCCAAGATTTAGGCCTTAAATACTGAAACTCCTGCCTTGAATATTGACATTCAAGGCAGGAGTTTTTATCTATATTTCTTATCAAGAATACCCCTAATTCGCAAGCGCTTGCATATTCGTATGCAAGCGCTTGCGAATTGCTATATATCAGGATGCTAGTCATTTTGCAAGCGCTTGCAAAAATGACTAGCATCTATGTCATATAATTCATCACCTCTTAGGCTGTAGAACTCTTTTTAGTCGATAATATCGAATCCTGTATATGGACGCAATATCTCAGGAATCACGATACCTTCTGGTGTTTGATGATTCTCTAACAATGCAGCCATTATACGAGGTAAAGCCAAGGCACTACCATTCAAGGTGTGACATAATTCTGCTTTTTTATCTTTCCCTTTGTAACGACACTTCAAACGATTAGCTTGGTAAGATTCAAAATTAGAAACAGAAGATACTTCCAACCAACGTTCTTGTGCAGCACTATATACTTCAAAGTCAAATGTAATAGCCGATGTAAAACTGACATCACCGCTACACAAACGAAGAATACGATATGGCAATTCCAATTTTTGAACCAATCCTTCTACATGAGCAAGCATCTCATCCAAAGATTCGTAAGAATGTTCTGGAGTATCTATACGTACAATCTCAACTTTATTAAATTGGTGTAGACGATTCAAACCACGTACATCTTTACCATAGCTACCAGCTTCACGACGGAAACATGCTGAATAAGCACAATTCTTGATAGGCAACTGACTTTCATCTAGAATCACGTCTCGATAAATATTTGTTACAGGCACTTCAGCTGTAGGAATCAAATATAAGTCATCTGTTGCATCATGATACATTTGTCCTTCTTTATCAGGAAGTTGTCCTGTACCATAACCCGAAGCTTCATTAACTAAATAAGGCACTTCTACTTCAGCATAACCAGCCTTAGCAGCCTCATCCATAAAGAAATTAATCAGAGCACGTTGAAGACGTGCACCTTTACCCTTGTACACTGGAAAACCTGCACCTGTGATTTTTACACCTAATTCAAAGTCGATCAAATCATACTTCTTAGCTAATTCCCAGTGAGGCAAAGCATTTTCTGGAAGATTAGCAGGATCGCCTCCTTCACGTTCTACCACATTATCTGCATCTGAGTGGCCCTCTGGCACACTTGCATGAGGCACGTTGGGCACAGTGTAAAGCAGTTGCTTCATATCTTCCTCTGCTTGATTCATTGCTGTTTCAAGCTCTTTATTGCTGTCCTTGTAAGCAGCTACTTTCTCACGAATAGCAGTAGCTTCTTCTTGCTTACCTTGTTTCATCAACATTCCGATTTGCTTAGCCGCTTTCTTTCCTTCAGCTAATTGCTCATCTAGTTGTGCTTGCGTTTTTTTACGCTTATCGTTAAAGGCTAGAATCTGTTCAATAACTGCCTCTGCATCAGCAAAATGCTTCTTCTTCAATCCTGCGATAACAGCCTCTTTTTGGTCTGTAATCTGTTTGATGGTCAACATACTAGTATATTGTTTTAATTGATTATCTTTCTAGAAGCGCAAATATAATAGTTTTTTCTGGGCCGAACAAATCAACCCTTGCTTTTGTATCACTTACAACACACCTTTGGTCGATGGAAGTTCATACTTGTAGATATCCCGACGTATAGCCATCTTCAGCGCACGTGCAAAAGCTTTAAATACACCTTCAATCTTGTGGTGTTCATTCGCTCCTTCGGCTTTTACATTTAGGTTCATCAAAGAAGCATCACTAAGGGATTTAAAAAAATGCAGAAACATTTCTGTTGGCATATCTCCGACCATCTCTCTTTTAAATTCAGCATCCCACACCAACCATGGGCGACCACCAAAATCGAGAGCAACCGCACAAAGACAATCATCCATAGGTAGGCAATAACCATAGCGCTCAATACCACGTTTATCTCCTAAAGCTTTTTTGAGGCACTCACCAAGAGCCAAAGCAGTATCTTCAATAGTATGATGTTCATCTACTTGTAAGTCACCTTGGACACGTATCGTCAAGTCAATACCACCATGTTTGCCTATTTGTTCTAACATATGATCAAAAAAGCCAAGACCAGTCGAAATATCACAAGTGCCATTTCCATCAAGTCCTACCGACACATAAATATCTGTTTCTTTTGTTGTGCGTTGTACCATAGCGGTACGCTCTCCTGCAAAAAGGAACTGTGCAACCAATGCCCAATCCGTCGTAATGAGTGCGCATGTATCAGTCAAATGCTTATCTGCTAAATGTTGACGAGTATCTGGATTGTCAAGTTGCATATATATGGCTTTGCATCCTAGATTCTTGGCCAATTGTACGTCTGTATAGCGATCACCTATAACAAAACTTCCTGCCAAATCATAGGCTTCATTATCGATATATTTGGTCAACAGACCTGTTGCTGGTTTACGCGTAGGGGCATGCTCTTCTGGCATAGTCTTATCAATAAAGATTTCGTCCCAAGTAATGCCTTCACCAGCTAGTGTTTGTAACATCAAATTATGTGGTGGCCAAAATGTATCTTCTGGAAACGAATCAGTGCCCAAACCATCTTGATTCGTTACCATTGCAAATTCAAAGTCTAGCTTCTCACGAATAAACCCTAGGTGTTTCATAACCCCTGGGACAAAAGCTAATTTTTCCAAGGAGTCTAATTGATAATCTATTGGAGGTTCTACTACAAGGGTACCATCTCTATCTATAAATAATACTTTCTTTTTCATGCTCGTTTATTTTACAGAATATGCTTCAATAGCTTTCAACAATGCGGAATTTTCATGAGGAAGTCCAACTGTAATACGCAAACAATTCTCACAGTGCAACTGTTTATGACGATTACGGACGATTACGCCTCGACCAATCAAATAATCATATAGTGCATTGGCATCTTTTACACGCACTAGTATAAAATTGGCATCTGTAGGGAACACCTCTTCCACCTCATCCATATGCTCTAAAGCTTCAAGCAAACGACTACGCTCACTCAAAATCTCATCCATTTGTACTTGTACTTGATCAGCATTCGCTAAAACTTCAAGTGCTTTTTTCTGAGTAAGTAAATTGACATTATATGGGTATTTCACTTTGTTCATCAATTCAATGATCTCCTTAGATGCCCATGCTAAACCAAGTCGCATAGCTGCTGCTCCCCAAGCTTTGCTAAAGGTTTGCAGCACAACTAAACGTGGATATTTCTCCCACAATCCACACCAGCTACTACCTTCGGGGGCAAAATCGATATAAGCCTCATCAAGAATGACTATACCATCAAAACCTTCGATGATATTAAGCACATGTTCTCTTTTCAACAAGTTTCCAGAAGGATTATTGGGAGAACATAGAAAAATCATTTTAGTATGAGCATCGCAAGCTTTCTGCACTGCCTCAACATTCAAAGAAAAGTCATTATTCAGAGGCACTTCCTTTAATGCCACATCATTAATGTGTGCACATACAGCGTACATTCCATAACTTGGATTGATGGCCACAACATTATCTAATCTAGGCTCACAAAAGACACGAAATAATACATCAATTGCTTCATCGCTACCATTGCCAAGGAATAGATTATCTGGATGTAGCCCGCGTTGACGCCCAATCTCTTTTTTTACAGTTATTTGTCGAGGATCAGGATAACGGTTTATCGCAACCTGTTCTTGTTCATTAGGATTCTCATTCGCATCAAAATAAACATAATCCATCCCTTCTTGAGCTTGAAATTCATCACGAGCTGACGAGTAAGCTTTTAAAGCCAAAATATTAGGCCTCACTAATTGTGCTAGAGTTCTCTGCATGATTATTTGTTTTGTTGCCTAAGGCAATTATTTCTATTTCTTATTCAACCGAACAGTCACTGCATTCTTATGCCCCTGTAATTGTTCTGTAGCTGCCATCAATTCAATAGCTGGCCCAATGGTATTGATTCCTTCTTGAGTCAATTCTTGAAAAGTAATCTTACGTATAAAACTATCTAAGTTAACCCCACTATATGCACGAGCATATCCATTGGTAGGCAAAGTATGATTTGTACCTGAAGCGTAATCTCCAGCACTTTCACAACTATATGGACCTAAAAAGACTGAACCCGCATTGATTATACGTGGAACTATATCCATATAATTTTGAGTTTGCACGATTAAATGTTCGGGTGCATACGCATTGGTCATCGCTATAGCTTCGTCCATATCATGAACCAATAAGATTCGACTATGACTCAAAGCCTGTGCAGCGAATTCTTGTCTAGGTAGAACATCTAGTTGTTTGGTGACTTCATCTTGCACTTCTCGTACTAGTTTTTCAGAAGTAGTTATCAGTATAGCCTGACTATCAACACCGTGTTCTGCTTGTGATAATAAATCAGCTGCAACAAAAACGGGATTCGCCATTTCATCAGCAAGGACTTCTACTTCAGAAGGTCCTGCTGGCATATCTATAGCGACATCACGCAGACTTACGTATTGCTTAGCAGCTGTTACGTATTGATTGCCTGGACCAAAAATCTTATAGACATTAGGGATCGATTCTGTACCATAAGCCATAGCGGCAATTGCCTGTACACCGCCTGTTTTATAAACCTTGGTAACACCTGCCAAAGTTGCAGCATACAAAATGGCTGGATGTATCTTTCCTTCTTTATTAGGAGGGGTACACAAAACTATCTGGTGGCAACCTGCAATAGCTGCTGGTACGGCAAGCATTAATACAGTGCTAAACAAAGGAGCAGTACCACCTGGTATATACAAACCTACTCGTTCGATGGCTCGTGCTTCTTGCCAACAACGAATACCCGGTTTATTTTCCACGACAACAGACTCGAATACTTGTGACTTATGAAAAGCAACAATCTGTTGATGCGCTATTATTATAGCTTCTTTTAGCTGTTGACTTATTTCCTTTTCAGCAAATAGAAATTCTTCCTCTGTAACTGCTAGGCTTGTCAATGTACATCCATCAAATTTCTTTTCATAAGCTATCACTGCCTGATCACCCTCTTTTTGTACATCCTCTATTATAGGTTGCACAATAGACTGCAGATCTTTGCTCGCTAAAAGAGGTCGAGCTAAAACGTCTTGCCACTGTGATTTCTCAGGAAATCGTATAGTTTCTATCATTTCTTCTTGTATATGTGTTATTCTATTCGAGCAATAATCTGAGATCGGTATAAATCTCCAGCATCTTGTACTGTGTGACCGCCCGAAACCTCATTGACATTCTTGGTAGCTAGGTTTACTTTTTGGGTAGCTCCCATTCTACACCATTCATATTCGACATCCACGTGCCCCATATCCAAGGACTGGTACCCCAATTTATGTAACTCGTAAGCCAAAATAGTAGCCGCAGGGCCTAAGGCCAATATAATCAAGACGTCTTTGTTGAGTTTACTCGCTTCACGAATAATTTCATTTCTTTTTTCAAAAGCATTTTGCGGAGGACCTATAATACGACGAATAGTGCGTGCATTATCAAACAAATCGTTACCAACTCCCAAACGACTTTTGGCACCTTCGATAAAAACGACATCTCTATCTTGCCATATTTGCTTCATATGTTGAAACCATTCCAAACTATGAGAACGATCAGCAAAATCCATATATGGACGAGATACAAAGGTATTGTAATATTGCTTATTGGGATTTAATCTATCCAACCAAAGATTTTCAAATAAATAAAAGTGAGTACGCCAAAAACGTCGTGCTTTTCGATTGTATCTATACAAATCACAAAAAACATCTGATAAACCAATCAAATGTCCTTCTACATTAGAAGTCAACACCTCAGTCAATTTGGAAGCCAATTCTTCGCTTCCCACTTGATAACGTATATTTTTATGCGATAATGTAAGCATGACTTCTCCATCTCCGAATCGGCTAATAGAGCACTTGTCTTTTATTATTTTGTCGATAGTCTCATCAATTGAAGCTATTTTGGGAATATACACATGCTTCTTTCTTGTAAGCAAATACAAAAAGTTAAACCATTCGACTTGGGTACCATAACGAACTTTATACCGGATTTTAGCTAGTAGGTCATTCAACATAATGGCAAGATTTTATAAATAACTAGATCATTTTTTCAATAGGAAGTACCAAAATATCTTCGGCACCTAGTTCTTTCAGTTTACCAATAATTTCCCAAAAGCAATGCTCATTTACAACGGTATGTACCGAGCACCAATCTTTATCAGCTAGCGGCATAATTGTTGGGCTCTTCTCTCCTGGTAGTGCCGCTACCATATCTTCAATTTTATTTTTGGGTAGATTCATCATGACATATTTCTTATCTTCAGCACGTTTCACACTGTCAAGACGAAACATCAATTCATCTAAAATAGCTTGTTTATCTTCCGACATTCCTGGATAACCGATCAGTAAGGCCTCTGATTGCATAGCGACCTCTACTTCTTTTAATCTGTTACTCACTAACGTGGAGCCTGAACTTACAATATCAAAAATACCATCTGCTAAACCAATGGATGGAGAGACTTCAACAGAACCTGTTATCACGTGAATTTCACAATCCTTTACTTCGGCTTGATCCAAAAAACTTCTCAAAATAACAGGATAACTTGTTGCTATTTTTTTACCTTCTAACCACTCTGGCCCTGGGTAATCAATACTGTTTGGAATAGCAATAGACAAACGACACTTGCTAAATCCTAAACGCTTCACAATAGTCGCATTCTCTTTCTTTTCTGCATATTCGTTCTCTCCCACAACTCCAATATCAGCCATACCTGTAGCAACTGTTTGTGGGATGTCATCATCACGCAAAAATAAAACTTCGACAGGGAAGTTTGGTGACTGCACGAGTAATTTACGTTTAGCACTGCTGACTTTTATATCAGCCTCTTGAAGCATGTTCATCGTCTCTTCGTAAAGACGTCCTTTGGCTTGTACTGCGATACGCAACATAGTCTAAATATTTAAATGAGTAAATTTATCATTACATGCCATACATATATAGCATAACATAGGGGCACAAAAAAAGGAGAGACATCCTTTCGGTTGCTCTCCTGAGATCTTATATGTGTTGTTGATATTGTCTGTAGACTGCTAAGATAAGATGCATCACGATCAGCTCCCGAATTTTATTCGTGAGAATGATGATGATGATGATGTGAAGCAGTATAAACCATATCTTCTACTTTTATATCTTAACACTGGCAAAAGTAACACATATCTTTCACATTGGCAAATATTTCACTGAAAAGATAAAAAAAAGGATAAATTACGAGCTGCATTCCTACAATTCAATACTGATATACTATATCCAAATAAACAGGTAAATGATCGCTATATCCACCGTGATAGCATGGTCCTATATACGTTCTATTAGGTCTGGTACATCCACGAGCATCTTTTTCCAATAGATAGGAAGTTCTCCAGATGCCACCTTGATCGATTCTATTCATTAAATCTTGTGAGACCAATATATGGTCTAATACACTCCAACGCCCATTATAATAATGAGTACCAATATCGGTCTTTTTTTTCGTACAACGAGTGACGCAATCAACCAAATGGCATTTATTTATAAGCTGTTTAAGTGCTGGGGCTTTGCTTTCTTCATTATAGTCACCAAGGACTAAGACATTTCTATTAGGATGCTTTTGAATGGTCGCTGAAATATCTCTCTGGAAACATTTGGAAACAAACAGTCTTTTATATTCTGATGCCCTAGCTCCTCCCCATTGACTAGGCCAATGACAAAGATATACTTCTAAGGTATCTTTGGACGACATCACTCCTGTAGCATGCAAATAATCCCGAGTAAGCATTGTCTCATGGCTCACACTGACTTCTTTAACATCCAGTATAGAAAAATATCTTGGATCATACAACATGGCCACTTGAATGCCTCGTTTATCGTGCCCATGTGTGCAGATGTATTTATATGGTGCCAAGTTGATGAGTGTATAACGTATTAAATCACGCAACGGGTCCTCTCCTTCTACCTCGGCTAAACCGACAAGACTAGGAATGGTATCTCCCATGGAAGAAAGCACTTTTCCTATTTGCCATAGTTTTTTATAATACCTATGCTTTGTCCAATGTTTTGAAGCGTGGGGCAAAAATTCGTCATCCATTGCTAAAGAATCATCTTCACAATCAAATAAGTTTTCCACATTCCACCACAGAATTCTTACTCGGTGTTGTTGAGCTGTGGCACTAAAAGTAATGAGAGCTGTCCCATACAGTATGAGACAGCTCCATATTATTTTTTTAATCACTTTTTATTGGGAATATTTTTCAACACATCCAATAAGTGTTTCCACCATTTTTCAACAGTAACAATTTCCATACGTTCATCAGGAGAATGTACACCTCGCAAAGTCGGTCCAAAGGAAACCATATCCAAGTGTGGATACTTTTCTAAAAAGAGTCCACATTCTAAGCCTGCATGAATTGCTTTTACAGCCGGCTTACGCCCAAACAAACGCTCATAACTTTCAACCGCGATGGCTAAAATTGGAGATTCTGGATTGGGTTTCCATCCTGGGTACCCATCACCATGTGATATCTCAGCACCAGCCAACTTAAATGTAGCTCGAATCGTTTCAGCCATATTATCTCGTGAAGATAAAATACTACTTCGTTGAGATGTTTCCACTTGGATGGTATTTGCTTCTTTCATCTTGACTGAAGCTAAATTACTGGAAGTTTCAACCAATCCTTCAATATCTTGACTCATCATAAACACCCCGTGATGTACAGCATGTAAAGATAACAATAATTGATTGGCAGTATGGTCATCAATACAAGTTGATACAGCATCGTGGCTTTCCAACTCTAGGGCCATACGAGGTTCTGTAACGTGATACTCAGCCTCAACCTCTGCACTAAAGACATTCAAGTCTATACGTACATCATGCTTATATTCAATTGGCACAGCCACAACAGCATAAGCTTCACGAGGAATGGCATTACGTAAGTTACCACCATTTATCTCACAGATCTTAACATCATGCTTACTGCGTAAAATATTTAAGTAGCGAACCAATATTTTATTGGCATTAGCCAGATTTTTATTGATATCGTCTCCTGAGTGTCCGCCATTTAAGCCTTTGACAGTCACTTTAAAATAAAAATAGCCAACAGGCACTTCATGCGGAGTATATGTAAAGGTAGCTACAGTATCAATACCACCAGCACACCCTATAAATAACTCTCCTTCGTCTTCTGAATCCAAATTCAACAGGATATTCCCATCAAAAAATCCAGATTTTAAGGCGAATGCACCAGTCAGGCCAGTTTCTTCGTCTATAGTAAACAAACACTCAATAGGGCCATGTTCAATAGTATCACTAGCTAAAAGAGCCAACTCTGCTGCAATCCCAATACCGTTATCGGCTCCAAGAGTTGTACCATTAGCTTTCAACCAGGCGCCGTCAATCACTGGCTCAATAGGGTCTTTTGTAAAATCATGCTGAGTCTCTGTATTCTTCTCACAGACCATGTCTACGTGAGATTGTAGCACAACCGTCTCCTTACTCTCATATCCAGGAGTTGCTGGCTTTTTTATCAGCACATTACCGACTTCATCAATACTTGTTTCGAGATTGTGTTTCGCACCAAACTCTTTAAGATATGCTATTATTTGTTCTTCATGCTTCGAAGGACGAGGCACTTGACATACTTCATTGAAGTAATAAAAAACTTCTTTCGGATCTAAATCTAGAATGGTTTTCATATGGATTTTAGTTTTATTATCTATCCAATCTTTCAAGATAGATGGTAAACAATTATCTTTGCACCACAAAAGTAATGATTATGATGAAACAAGTACTTATTTCGGTGTTAATTGTTGCTATTAGCATGTTATTCCTAGCAATCAAGATGATTTTAAAGAAAGGGGCTAAATTCCCCAACGAACATGTTAGTAGTAGTAAAGCACTACAAGATCGTGGCATTAGCTGTGCTCAAACTCAAGACAAAGAACTTAGAGCAAAAAGTCGTCATGCCATTCCTGAGCGTCGATAATAAAACTATTCAGCATTCCATTAACAAATGTACATAACCTCAAAGTAAGTAAAGAATATATGAAGAAAATTACTGCCTTATGTCTAGGCTTATCTGCAACAGCATGCGGCCTACTTTTTACTCAGTGTCAAAACCAATCTCACGGAGAATCTGTTCCACCAGCAGGTACGACTCAGTCTATTAAAATTGCTTACGTGGAAGTAGACAGTTTGTTGACTAGTTACACATATTGGAATGATCTCAACGAAGCAATGATCAGTAAAGAGGAGAACATCCGAGCTACAATCAATGACAAAGCCAAGAAGCTGGATCAAGCAATGCAATTATTCCAACACAAACTTAAGAATAACGCTTTCTTAACTCGTGAACGTGCAGAACAAGAAAACAACCGTTTGCTGAAGCAACAAAAAGATCTACAACAACTTCAGCAACGACTACAAGCTGATCTTATAAAAGAGCAACAAGACAACAACCGTCAATTGCGCGATTCTATCAATGCATTCATTGAAGAATACAACAAAAAAGCTGGCTTTGACTTCATATTTACAAATACAGGCTATGATAATATGCTGTACGCTAACAAGGCATATAACATTACTGGTGAAATTATTAAAGGATTAAATGATCGTTATATGGGCGGCTCTAAAAAGTAAAGAGTTAATCATACATCATACAGAAATATTGAAAAAAGCATGTCGATTATTCGACATGTTTTTTTTATGCCATAAAATAAAAGAAGAATAATTTTGTGAGTTAAAAATCAATACATACCTTTATGACAACAACAACTAAAAGGTATGAAAAAGGTATTAGATTTTCCTTTATTATCAACGAAAGTTCCTAGGTTTAGCCATAGGTATCAACAAACAAACATCCAAGTTATTAACAACTACTCGGATGAGTGTACTTTAATACTCATCACTGTACATACTAAACTAAAACATATAGTAAAATATAACAACTTCATTAATAAAAAAAATTAGACAAAGATGAATCCCAAAATTTGAGATTCATCTTTTTTTATGGGATTATATGAGTACACAATGTCTGACACAATTTAAACATTATGGATACAAGTTAGAAAATAACACTTAGTTAAAATGCCCAAAGGTCTACAAGTCTTTACAGCATTTTAAGCATGCGTATTGGGCATGTAGTTGACTGTTTCTATTAAGCATAAACTTGCTTCTTCTGTTTTTAAGATATCGAGTATTTTATAACCAAAAAAATATGCATTATGATAAACAAATTGAATGCAATAAAAATTGTGCTATTACTCCTAAGCCTAACAGGCTGTACTGCTGGAGTCATCCCTACTGGAGAAGTTGATGATCAACAAGACGATAAAACAACTTCTAAAACACCAATTACAATACAAACATCTAGTATTCACAATACAACAAAAGTTGATACTTCTGGCGAATATTTGTTTCAAGAAGGTGATCAAATAGGCGTGAGTATGATTGTAGACAACCAATCTGCGGTAGTTAACGTACCTTTTACATTGACTGATGGAAAATGGATTCCACAAGAAAAGATATACTACCCTGATCATGGTAAAAAAGCAACACTCAATTTTTATTTCCCTTATAGAAAAGATATGATGCCTAATAATGACCTTAAAGGCTATATTTTCCTAAACACTAACCAAGACAATCTAGGGAAATTGGAACAGTTTAGCACTTGTGAATTGGCAAATGTGAGTGAATCTGAATCTCCACTAACCATAAGTTTAGAACTTCAGTTGATAAAAATATACTTCCAGATACAAGCAGGTGTTGATTATTCTTTAAACGATTTACAGGCTGCAAACTTGGATTTAACCAACTGCTTCACACATGCTGTATACAACTTCATACCTATGGCATTTGATGATTACTATGGATTAGATATTATTAATCCAGCTGGAGTGTGGAATATCAATAATGAAAAAGAAGTATTAGAAGGAAAATATTGCCTGATTTTTCCTAATGCATTATCTGATATGACAGAAATAGTACATCTTGGAGATCAACAATTTTCTGCAATTGTTCCAACGAAGACTCTATCTGGTGAAAATATTCAAGCAGGACATGCCTATACATTTAAGATGGCTCCTGACAATTCAAATAGAACCTATAGCCAATCCACAGTAGGAATAAAGGTTAGTTTGACAGATTGGGTATATCATGATTCAGAAGATGTAGATCTTATTGACCATGAAGCAACCAATGGATTAATCGCTAAAGAATTAGACTTTAGTAAAAGTCACATTTTATCTGTCATGTATGATGAACAAGAAGTCGCTATTTTGACCAAGGAACTAGAAATTGATGACACAAGTAACATGGCTATACAGCACATCAAAGCTTATCCTATTCAAAATGGAAACATAGCATGGGGAGCCGGACTAAATTTACAAGAAAATGGGCTCCCCGATGCAGCAACTGTTTACTTAAAGCCAGACAAAACATTAAGTAGTTTTTACGTTAATGGAGGACTACCAATATATGCTGAGCCAAAAGTATTGGTAGATGCACGCAATGGGCACACATATCCATTGGTACGCGTAGGTAATCTCACTTGGACAGCAGAAGATTTGCATGAAAAAATGACGACAGATTATACCCTACTCGAAAAAACTTCAACAATTCCTCCAAATAGTCTAAATCCCCTATATGTTACTTGGGCAGACGATACATCTTATGATCATTACTTCTACCCTATGGCTACTCTTAGCAATTATAACATGGCACCAAGCGGCTGGAGATTACCATCCCAGAACGACATCATTAACCTCACTAAACTATTCAATAATCCCGAATGCCTATTGAGGTCTAATTCAGTAAATAATTCCAATGAAAGTACAGGATTGAATTTAAACCAATCAGGTTACATAAAGGAATCAACACATGTTGAAGAAGGGCAATTCACAGGATTATGGGTAGCTAGTCAAAATAATTTCTTATTATTTACTATCGAACCAAATACAACGGGAGGATATACATACCATCTACTCACAAGTCAAACAGAACGCTTTGATTTCAATACTTCAGCAATGCCTGTACGCTGGGTGATGGAATAGAAAACAAAAAACACTAATACATTTCTTATCTATTAAAGCCCGAGTTTTTATTCTGCATAAACTGTACAAACAAATACAGAATAAGTCTCGGGCTTGCTTATCTCATAGATTTTTCGTATATTTGTGTGGTTTAGCCAATGGACGAAATTAGATTACAAATAAAAGATTATAAATATATTAAGAAAGGAAAAGTGCTGATGAAACAAAAAGATATTTTGTATCTTACCCCTAAGCAACTAAAGGATGCTTATAAAAAACAACTACCTAATCTTTGGAAATTCGCTCAAGAGAGTGCCTCTTTAGAAAGCTTCAAAGAAGCCATTACAAACTACATTTCAAGACCAGAATATCAAGAAACAGCTGCATCGAAAACAATGCACAGACTTCTTAGTCATGACAGCAAACCGGTGTTTGATTTATCCACAGAACAACAAGTAGCTATAGATACGTTTGCCCACATTTATCACTTCCTAACTTCCAATATTACAGAAGATCAAACATCCGAGACCATTACAAATTACCATCCACATACTCGTATGGAAAAATTGGCATCGGCTGATAATACAGCAACCGATCTTTTTATTGATTTTTTCTTTCAATGGATGCAATTAGATTATCCTGTAGAAAACACCCTTACAAAAGGCCAAGCTTTAGGAGCTATGAAACGCTGGCCTACATCTATGAACTGTGAAGTCGAAACTATTTGCAAACAAAATAAAGCACGCATGATTCCTTTGTTAATTGCAAAGGTAGCCAAACGCACACCTGGCAATAGCAAATACTATTTTACAAAAGACATGAGTGAAGCAGAAAAGGTAATCTCCATAGAAAACTGGTGGAACGACTACTTATTTCAATTAGCTATGGCTATTCGATCTCCAGAAGAATTAAATCTATTTCTCGGGCATTCACTCAGCAAAGAGATGATGAACTTACTATTGCTTGCAAAAGAAAAGGGTATCCCAACTTTTGCTACTCCATATTACCTAACATTGCTCAACACTGGTATGGATGGATATGATGATAGTAGCGTACGTAGTTACATCCTCTATACTCGGGAACTTGTAGAGACTTTCGGCGAAATCCGCGCTTGGGAAAAAGAAGACATTGTAGAAGCTGGCAAACCAAATGCTGCTGGATGGATTCTCCCTGGACATAACATTCACCGTCGTTACCCAGAGGTGGCAATTTTAATCCCTGATACAGTAGGTAGAGCATGTGGAGGGTTATGTGCTTCTTGTCAGCGCATGTATGATTTCCAAAGTGGGCGCCTCAATTTCAACTTGAAAGATCTACAACCTAAAGAGACTTGGGCAGAAAAGTTGACACGTTTGATGGATTTTTACGAAAAAGATCCACAACTAAAAGATATCCTGATTACAGGTGGAGATGCATTAATGAGCTCTAACCGTAGTCTAAAGGAGATATTTGATGCTGTAATCAATATGGCTGAAAGAAAACGCGAAGCCAACAAATCGCGCTCGAAAGGAGAAAAGTATGCGGAAATGAAACGTGTACGATTAGGCTCGCGTCTTTTGGCTTACCTTCCCATGCGTATCGACAAAGAATTGATAGAAACTCTCCGCAATTTTCGTATCCGTGGAGAAAAAGCTGGGATTGAACGTTTTGTTATCCAAACACACTTTCAGTCCCCACTTGAAATTACGCCACAAGCTGCTGAAGCGGTACGCATGATCTTAGATGCAGGATGGTATATCACAAATCAATTGGTATACACTGTTGCGGCATCTCGTCTAGGTCACACGACCCAATTACGCCACGAATTAAACAAAATTGGTATTCTTACTTACTATACATTTTCCGTAAAAGGTTTTCGTGAAAATCATGCTGTATTTACTCCTATTGCGCGTTCTATGCATGAACAAAAACAAGAAAAAGTATATGGAAAATTAGAAGAGAGAGAGAAATCAGATTTGTTTAATAGATTGTATATTGAAAAGGAAAATCCTCGTATAGCATTAAACTCTTTTATGCAAGAATTCAATGTACCTTTTCTTGCTACTGACCGTAATGTACTGAATTTGCCCGCTATTGGCAAAAGCATGACATTTAAACTCATTGGTTATAAAGCCAGTGGTGAGCGTATCTTAGAATTTGATCATGACCATACGAGACTTCATAGTCCAATTATTAACCAATTAGGCAAGGTAAACATAACAGAAAACAAATCTCTAAGTGCATATCTCCGTCAGTTAGATGGAATGGGTGAAGATATATCACTCTATGAAGACATCTGGCAATATAATGAGGGAGCAACAGAGAAGGTATTTGAATTGTATAAGTTAGGGTAGTCCAACTATTCATAATATATCGACAAAAAGGTAGTGGTTTTGAGAAAAACTACTACCTTTGTTGTGTTTATAAATCAACTACATAAGACAAGAATTATGTTAACAAGTTTAGCTCTCACCTTTCTATTAGGATTAGTATTAGGATATGCATCTGTGCGAATCAAGTTGCCAAGTTTAATAGGTATGCTATTAACAGGTATTATATTAGGACCTATATTAGGCCTTATTGATCCACTTAGAGCAATATCAGTAGATCTTCGACAATTGGCATTAG
>ERZ795048.1236-NODE-1236-length-23796-cov-10.246199_pt1 | contig 23796 bp, 22 predicted proteins | sample MGYA00375132_ERZ795048 | MGnify/ENA primary metagenome ERZ795048 (study PRJEB30177, sample SAMN05720225) | activated sludge metagenome | isolation source: Anaerobic digester | place: Hong Kong | collected 2014-12-17 ... | reverse complement strand
GGAAACGCATAGATACCCCAGCGCCGCAGTGCCTCGCCATCGTTGTCCATCAGGACCGGGAACTCCACCGGCTTGTCCCGGAGAAAGGCCTCCATGGTTTGTGTGCTCTCGCCGACGTCGACGGCCAGAATCTCCAGACCGCGGTCATGAAGACGCCGATAGAGTCGCTGAAGCGATGGGATCTCGGCGACGCAGGGTGGACACCAGGTGGCCCAGAAGTTGACCAGCACCACCTTGCCGCGCAGGTCGGCGAGGTCTGTCGGGCCGCCGCGCAGGCTTGGCAGTTGCAGCGCCGGCGCCGCCCGTTCGCCCTCGTAGGGGCGGAGCAGTTCGCTGTTGTGCGGCGCCTCCGGTGCTCCGGCCTCGCCTTGCAGTGGCGCGGCCTGCGTGGGCGCGCCACCATAGGCACCGAGCATTTCCATTGCCTGGTCGAGAATCGCCGGCAGCCGCTGCGTCATTGCCGCCTCGGTGTCAGTGAACTCGGGACGGGCATAGAAGCCGTCTGCCACGTCCGGCAGGCGGTGCAGGAACACAGGGCTTCCACCCTTCTCGAGTTGTTCGATATCCTTTCCGACGTGCCAGAAACCGCCCGAATCCTCCGGCTGGAGCAGGTAGACCGGCAGATTGCTGGCACTCGCGATCGGCAGGTACTCGGCCTCTTCACCTCCCTGTGGTGTTCTCACGAACAGTCGCGGGCTGATCGCCAGCAGGCCACCCAGCGCGCCGCTGACTGGCGTCGCTGATTGCCAATGGCGCACGCCGCTCAGGGCGAGGGCGACGCTGCGGCCCTCGGCCGCGAGAAACACCTGTTTGCCACTGCGCGAGATGGCGTCGTCCAGCAACGCACTGATGGCTGCCGGGTCGATGTCGTTCAGGCTGTAGCGTCCGACCGGCAGGAACCACGCGGCATGCAGGTCCGGCAACCAGACCTCCACCCCGCGGTGGCTCAGTGCCTCCGCAAGCGCCGTGCGGCGAGGCGTGCTGCCAAATTCGGCGGACAGCCAGACGATCAGACGATCTCCCTCAGCCGGAAAGACCTGTGTTGGTATCTCTTCGCTGCCGGCGGTGACGACGAGGTCCTGCGCAGGCGCCATGCCGGCGCTCGCAAGCAGTAACAACAGGCAGAGAAATCGGCGCATCCGGGGTCACTGGAGAAGGGCAATCGGGGTGGCGATTATAGGGGAACCTCTGAAGAAATCGTGGCCCCGATCCTGGCGCCGGCACTCGCCATTTCATCATTACCGATCTTCGCAATAGCCGGCAGTTGGCTGCGGTTTTGCCTCGAACTGACGATTTCTGATCGCCAAGTTTTTTGGCCCGGGCTTTCCCACCGGTTCCCAGGGGATTCCCGCGAACGTCACGGGTTGATAAGCGGCGTCGGCGCTCGCAGCATGACGGCGCCATGAAACGCCTCGCCGACCTCACGTTCGACAACAGTTTTTCCCGTCTGCCGGCAGGGATGCACGCGCGCGTCAGGCCGACGCCTTTGCAGGGGGCACACCTGGCCAGCCTCAGTCCGGCTGCGGCCGCACTGCTGGAGCTGTCGCCGGACAGTCTGCGTGAGCAAGAGGCCGTAGCCGCGCTGAGCGGCAGTCAACTGCTGCCCGGCATGGACCCGATCGCGATGTGTTATGCGGGCCACCAGTTCGGTCACTATGTCCCGCAGCTCGGTGACGGCCGCGCACTGGTGCTCGGCGAGGTGCTCACGGCAGGGGGCGCGCGCTGGGAGCTGCAGCTCAAGGGCGGCGGGCTGACGCCGTTCTCACGCGACGGTGACGGCCGAGCCGTGCTGCGCTCGACCATCCGCGAGTACCTGTGTTCAGAGGCGATGCACGGCCTGGGTATTCCGACGACGCGCGCACTGTGCCTGTTCGGCAGTGACGAGGAGGTGTACCGCGAACGGATCGAGCGCGGCGCGCTGCTGGTCAGGATGGCTCCGAGCCATGTGCGTTTTGGCTCGTTCGAGGTGTTCTACCATCGCCAGCAGTACCGCGAGCTGCAGCAACTCGCCGATTACGTCATCGATCACGACTTTCCGGATCTGCGCGATTGCGAGCGGCCCTACCTGGCGCTGCTGCGCGAGGTGGTGGGGCGCACTGCGCGGTTGGTGGCACAGTGGCAGCTGGCCGGTTTCGCCCACGGCGTGATGAACACCGACAATATGTCGATCCTCGGATTGACCCTCGACTACGGGCCGTTTGGTTTCATCGACGCCTACGACCCCGGTTTTGTCTGCAACCATTCCGACCATCGTGGGCGCTATGCATTCGACCAGCAGCCGTCGGTTGGCCTGTGGAACCTGACGTGCCTCGCCCAGGCCCTGTTGCCTCTGCTGGATGCCGATGACGCCGATGCCTCCGTTGAGCAGGCGCGCGACGCGCTGGCGGACTACGAGCCGGCGTTCGCCGCATCCTACGTCAGCGGTATGCGCGCCAAGCTCGGGCTGCGCGAGGCGCATGCCGATGACCCGGCGCTGGCGGCCTCCCTGCTCGACCTGATGGCGGTCAGCGGCGTCGATTACACCAACCTTTTCCGTGACCTCGCCGCCTTGTGCCTCGATGAGGCCGCCAGCGCCACGCCGCTGCGCGATCGGTTCATTGATCGCCCGGCTTTCGATGCCTGGGCCGATGACTACCGTGCCCGACTGCGTGCCGAGGGCAGCGGGGACGCCACACGTGCCGCGGTGATGCGTTCGGTCAATCCACGCTATGTGCTGCGCAACTACCTCGCGCAGCAGGCGATCGAGCGCGCGGAACAAGGCGATTATTCGGAGGTCGATTGCCTGCTGGACCTGCTGTCACGTCCGTTCGAGGAACAACCGGAGCGACAGGGCTATGCCGCCGAGCCACCCGATTGGGGGCGGCGCCTCGAGGTGAGCTGCTCGTCCTGAGTCGTGTTCTAATTCCGTTTTGTCGCCGCAATCCAGCAAACGCCATGGCCATCTCATTCAGTCAAAGACCCGGTCGTCACGAACGCCACTACCTTCGCAGGATCGGTAATCCGCTGTTTCCCGACAGTCCGGCAAGGCCGGATGACGCGGCCCTGCTCGAGGCGCAGCGCCTCGACCATGAAGAGCTGCTCGCGTTTCTTGGGGACCTGCGCGCGACGGTGCGGCGTGCGGCGGAGTTGCAACCGAACGAGGGCAGCGAGGTGATCCTCGAAATCAAGGAGCACCTTGATCGTCTGTACGAGATGTCGGCCGGCCTGGCCGAAGACCATGGCCACAACCAGGCGGCACTGGCACAGCTGCTCGAAGTGATCATGCGCAATGTCGAACGCGGTGCGGCCGGGGACCCGCAGGCGCTTGAAGAGCTCGCGCAGGAAAGGCTTGCGCGAGCGGCACATTTTGCCTTGCTCGCCAGTCCCTTGGTCGCCGATCTGCTGCATCCACAGAGTGCGATCGGTGCCGCGGACCTCGCCCCCACGCTGTTGTCGGCGACCGAAGACGAGCTCGCGCCGGCATTGCAGCTGTTTGACCTCGAACAGACCATCCAGCTGTATTCAGATGCCCGGGAGTGCCTTGCCGCACATGCCCAGGCACCGGCAGCGGCGCGCGACCGCTGCGCCCAGATCGAGGCACGAATCGCCGAGCTACGCCAGCACGCCGTGCTCAACTGACGGCAAGGTGGGGCTCAGTCCTCGCTGAGTTCGATCTCGCCGCTGACCGATACGGTCAATTCCTGGGTGCCGGCCTCTATGGTCGCCGGCGCAACACTGAAATCGGCCGTGGCCGCCTCCATCATCATGCCCCGTGCAAGCGGCATCGGCCGGTTGCGGCTGTCGTTGATCTGCAGGTTGACCAGCCGAAACCCGGTCCGCCCCAATGCCCCGGCGATGTGTTTCGCGCGCGCCTGGAAACGCGTGATCGCCGTGGCGGTGAGCTCATCCAGATGCCCCCGGCGCTGCTCGTCGGAGACCTCGTAGCCGAGCGACTGGACGTGCAGTTGTGCCTGCAGCTTCGCGACCAGGTCACCGAGCAGGCGGTTGTCGCGACTCTCCAGGCGCAGCGACTGGCTGACCCGCCAGCCGCGGATCTTGTCCTTGTTGTAGACCGCATGGGTCTGGTAACCCAGCGTCTGCAGCTTGACGTCGGGATGACTCCTGCTCAGGTTGACCGCCCAGTCCATCAGGCGATTGACCTCGTCTGCCGGCGCCGACGCATCGCGGCCCTCCGCCTGGGCGCTCAACACGACGACCAGCAGATCGTTGTCCACTTCGGCGCGGGCGGATTCGTCGAGGTGGACGCGGTTGTACTGTGGTGGCTCGTTGTGGGCGATTGCCGATGTCGCGTACAGGGCGATCGACAGGGCGGTGATCGGGATCAGGCGCATGGGTTTCCTCCGGCTGGAATCGGGATGATCAGCTTAACGTCGAACGTCTGACCACGACAGGCGTGAGGAGTTGCAGATATGAAAAAACCCCGCACCGGGGTGCGGGGTTTTTTTGACCGCCGGAGCGGCCGGCAATTCGCCGAGAGGCTGAATTACTTCGCGACTTCTGCCTGCGGGGCAACCGGAGCCGGCGCATAGCCGTAAGGGGCGTAGCCGTAGGCCGGTGCGGAGTAGTTGTAACCACGGCCCCAGCCGTCGCCTGCGCCGTAGCCATTGCCGTAGCCACGCATGTTGGTGTTGCCGCGGCCAGAGAAGCTCATGCTGAAGGTGCCTTCGCCGGATGCGTCGCCGGTGCCGTCGAACACGCCGTTGGTGTAGCCGTTGCCTGCGCCGTTACCGGTGTTGTAGCCGTTGTTGTAGCCGTTGTTACCCCAGAATGCGGAAGCCTGTGCGGTAGCCAGAACAGCAGCGATAGCGATGATTTTCTTCATGTCAGTGTCTCCAAGTTTTTTTGCATGGGCCTGTGCCCGGTATGTATTCAAAATCGTTGCCGCTTGTGGAGGCGGCCGGCGGTACAGCTTGCCGTTGATGTGGTTAGTATATAAGCAAATACTAAAATGTCAATATTCTTTTTCACCGGGCTGTGGAATGCATCAATGACGAGGCCGCAAGAAACCTCATTGGCCGCTTTGCGGCGTGGCCGCTATTCTCCGTGACATCAGAAAAACTGGAGGTTGTTGCATGAGCCAGGTGTTTGATCTGCTGATCGTCGGCGGCGGTGTTACCGGATCGGCATTGCTGTACCTGACATCGAGATATACCGATATCCGGCACATAGGAATGCTGGAGAAATACGCTGCGCCGGCACGCGTCAATTCGTTGCACAGCAATAACAGCCAGACCCTGCACTGCGGGGACATCGAGACCAACTACAGCCTGGAGAAGGCGCTGAAGGTCCAGCGGGCGGCGCGCATGGTGGAGAACTACGCCACCGTGCAACCGGACATCGATCACCTGATCTTCAAGTACCCGAAGATGGTGCTGGGCGTCGGCGCCCGGGAATGTCAGCAGTTGCGCGAGCGCTTCGACATGCTGTCGCCGCATTACCCCAATCTTCAACTGCTTGGCCCGGAGGATATCCAACGGATCGAACCGGCGGTCGCCGAGTCCAAGGGGGGAATGCGGGCCGACGAGATCATCGCCCTGGGCTCTGAAAACGAATACACCGCGGTCAATTTCGAGGCCCTTGCACGTTCATTTGTACGCCAGGCACGCCGCATCGAGGGTACCGTGGTCGATGTGCGCTACAACCGCCAGGTCGCGCATATAAAGAAGGTTGGTGAACGTTTTATCGTCGATACCGGGGAAGAGGTGTTCGAGGCCCGCAGTATCGTCGTCTGCGCCGGGGGGCACAGCCTCAAGCTGGCCCACGATTTGGGCTACGGCCACCACTTCTCGGTGCTGCCGGTCGCCGGCAGTTACTACTTCACGCCGCAGGTGCTCAGGGGAAAGGTCTACACGGTACAGAACGACAAGCTGCCGTTTGCCGCGATCCACGGTGATCCGGACGTGATGGTGCCTGGCAAGACGCGCTGGGGACCGACCGCGCTGGTCCTGCCGGTGCTCGAGCGCTACAACTGGGACACTCTCAAGGACTTCCTGATGGTGTTCAAGTTCGACCGCAAGGTCTGGGACGTCCTGTACGACCTCCTCAAGGTCACCGACATCCGCAACTACATGCTGAAGAACTTCCTGTTCGAGGTGCCGATCCTGCGCCGAATGCTGTTCCTCAAGGATGCGCGCAAGATCGTGCCAGACCTGAAGTACAAGGACCTCAAGTTCGCGCATCATGTCGGCGGCATCCGGCCGCAGCTGATCGACAAGGATCACCGTAAGCTGATGATGGGCGAGGCCAAGATCGACACGGGGGCGGGGGCGATCTTCAACATGACGCCTTCGCCAGGCGCCACCTGCTGCCTGGAAAACGCCGAGGTCGATATGCGCAAGGTGGCAGAGTTCCTTGGTGCGACGGTCGACGAAGAGGCGTTTGCCGCCGACCTGCTCGGCAGTGATCATCGCCACGCGATAGAAGATCTTCCGATGCACTTCATCAGTGGTGACGACGCCGCCTGAGCGGCCTGACGCCAACTACCCTGCTGGCGACGGGTGGGATTCCTCCCGTCGCCGACCAATAATGGCGCATCAACCCGAGGACGCCTTCCATGCTGTTACGCCATTCCCATACCTCGCCGTTCGTGCGCAAGGTCGCGGTGCTGTTGCACGAGGTCGGCCTCGCCGGCCGGGTGACCTTCGACACGGTCGATGGCTGGTCGGAGCCTGCGCCCCTGACGGCCGACAATCCACTGTCGATGGTCCCGACGCTGGTGCTGGAGGATGGCGGCAGCCTTTACGACAGCCCGGTGATCTGCGATTACCTGGACCAGCTGCACGGCGGGAAGCGCATGATTCCCGAGACCGGCACGGCGCGTTGGCGGGTGCTGCGCGAGCAGGCGCTCGGCGACGGTGTGCTCGACAATGCGGTATTGATATTCGTCGAGCTGAACAAGCGTCCGGAGGAAAAACGCTGGGACTGGTGGCTGCAGCTCAAACAACGGGCGATTGAACGTGCACTCGATCACCTTGAAAACGATGCGGGTGGTCTGGTCGGGCGCATCGACCTGGGGACGATCAGCATCGCCGTGGCGCTGGCTTACCTGGACCTGCGCGGCGCGGTGGGGCAATGGCGCACCGGCCGGCCGGCACTCGCGACCTGGTTCGCCGATTTCGCGCAGCGTCCCTCGATGATCGCCACCGCGCCGCCGGGGTAACCCGCCTGTGTCGGCGGCTATCGTCTGGTTTCGCCGCGACCTGCGCCTGACCGACAACCCCGCCCTGGCGGCGGCGCTCGCGGCGCACGACACCATCGTGCCCGTGTATATCCATGCGCCGGACGAGGAGGCGCCCTGGCAGCCCGGGGCGGCCTCCCGCTGGTGGTTGCACCATGCGCTCGATGACCTTTCGCAGCAGTTGCAGGGCAGGCTGGTGATTCGGCGCGGTGCCAGCCTGGAGACGCTGCAGCTGCTGGTCGAACAGTTCGGGGCCGCGGCTGTTTACTGGAACCGCCTCTATGAGCCGGCGGTGGTTGCCCGCGACAGCGCCATCAAGCAGGCGTTGCGAGCCGTTGGAGTGGCGGCGTGGAGCGGCAATGCTGCCCTGTGGTTCGAACCCTGGGAGGTGGCGACGCGGCAGGGTGGGCCGTTTCGTGTGTTCACGCCGTTTTGGAAACGCCTGTTGGAGCTTGGTTTGCCGTCGCCCGGTCCTGCGGCGTCGGCACAGCTTGACGGGCGTCTGGCTATCCGGCCCGGCACGGTGACCCCAGGCGGCACATCATTGGCCGAACTCGGACTGCTGCCCGGCATCGGGTGGGACGCTGGCATCGCAGCCCAGTGGCGGCCGACCCGCGCCGCCGCCGAGGCCCGGCTCGAGGAATTTCTCGCCACTGACGTGCGCGATTACCCCCAGGGTCGGGACCAGCCTGGTCGCGAGCGCGTGTCGCGCCTGTCCCCCTATCTGCACTTTGGTCAGCTCGGGCCGCGCGAGGTGGCTGCCGCGTGCAGTACGGGCCGGCATTCGGCCGCCGGGTTCCTGCGCGAACTCGGTTGGCGCGAATTTGCCCACCACCTGTTGTTTCACTTTCCGCATACCGTCGGGGCGCCAATGGATACGCGCTTTGAGGCATTTGCCTGGCGCAATGATGGTGCTCAGCTGGCGGCCTGGCAGCGTGGGCGTACCGGCTTGCCGCTGGTCGATGCCGGCATGCGGCAGCTATGGCGCAGTGGCTGGATGCACAACCGGGTGCGCATGGTGGTGGCCTCGTTCCTGACCAAGAACCTGCTGCTGGACTGGCGTGAGGGCGCGCGCTGGTTCTGGGATACCCTGGTGGATGCCGATTTGGCGGCAAACAGCCTGGGATGGCAGTGGACAGCCGGCTGCGGCGCGGACGCCGCACCATACTTTCGGGTGTTCAACCCGGTGCTTCAGGGCGAGAAGTTCGATCCCACAGGTAGCTACGTGCGGCAGTGGGTACCGGAGCTGGCCGATCTGCCGCCGAAGTGGATTCACCGCCCGTGGGAGGCGCCGCCGGCAATACTGCACGAAGCTGGCGTAACACTGGGGTCAAGCTATCCGCGGCCGATCGTGGATCTGAAGGCCACCAGGCTCAGGGCGCTGGAGGCCTGGGCGCGAGTCAAATAGGCTGGTCAGGGTGCAGTGCGCACCCCATCGGTCAGCCCGATTTGCGCAGCGTCTGCTGTGTGGTGCCTGCAAGGTCCAGCGTGCCGGCCTGCCGGCTGCCACCACTGGCCTGCAGCTGGTAGGCCGCGCGGCGTTTCAGGTAGGTGCCTTTGCGCAGATCGCCATAATGTTGATCGATTGCGTCGCTGCCGGGCGTTGGGGTCTGAGGAATCAGGTGCGCGTCGTGGTTCATCGGGTTTCTCATCCTTTGGAAGGGGTGACGCTCAATTCCGGCGTCTCGTTGTTGTGGCTTCCGTGTTGCCAGGCCCTATTGTATAGACCAAATCCGTGACGATTGTGTGAAGACTTCGGCACATATCGCCCGCAACCGGATTTTCTTGACCCCGGTCAGGTACCCGACGACGGTATCCCGCAGTTAATTCCCAGTGTTGCCTGCTGCGTCTACCCGGATGCCTTCGACCTCGGCGAGTCTTTCCAGCGCAACCTCCATCAGCCAGCGCGCGCGCGCCGTCATCTGGTGCAGATAGCCGTGCAGTGCCGCATCCTGCTTGGTCGCCACCTCGCAACGCGCGCTGTATTCCTCGAATGCCGACAGCTGCTCAATGATGCTTGCCATATGGTGTGGGCATTCACATTCGAGGCTGGTGGTCACCTCCGAGAGCCGGATCAGCTGATGCGTGTCGAACCGTTTGGGTGGGATGGGTTCGGCGCTGGCCACCCGCGGGTTCCAGGTTGGTGGCTGCCAGTCCACCTGCTGCGTGTGGCTGAGCTGGCAGTGCTGCCAGATATGCTCGATGGCTACAGGTGCGCGCAGTGTCTGCAGGCCGTAGCGCTGCAGCTGGCTGACGATGTTCGACGGGCTGAACGCATACATCACGATGATGCGCTGCGCGCGACGGCGCAGTTCGGGGTTGTTGAGTTCGCGTGCTATCGGGCGATCGAGGAACGGCATTTCGATCACCAGTGTGTCGCAGGTCGTTTCGTCCTCCAGGAATGCATCGAGGTCGGAATAGGCGCCCGCCAGCTCGAGGCCTTGCGGCATCCCCTCGGTATTGCAGGCGCGTACCGAGATCGCCTGGCCGATCACGCAGACCTCGTGCTGGCCGCTGTCCGGCGGCGGCAGGTTGGCCGGTTGCGCCGAATTGAGGCGGCGGCTCAGTTCTTCTATTGCGAGGTTGGCCACCGTGCTGATTGCGTAACCCTGGTCGACCAGGGTTTTGATCATGGTCAGCCGGGTCACGTCCTGCTGGCTGTACAGGCGCCCCCCTTTGGGGGTGCGCTCGGGTTTCACGATGTCGTAGCGACGCTCCCAGATACGCAGCGTGTCTGGGGAAATGCCGGTCAGGCGTGCGACCGCGCCGATTCGATAGGAGCCGTGCGTCGCGTCGGTTGTGGTGGTCATGCTGGTCACCTTTGCGTCGTTGATTGGGTTTGCGGGGGGGTAGTGGCGGTTGGTTGCGGCGCGCGCAAGCGCTTGCGTACGGCCCGAAGCAGCGGCCCGAGCAGTGGGATGCGTTCGTAGACCTGCTGCGCTGGGTCCCAGTAGTCGCTGTGCTCGCTCACCAGATCGTTGGCATCGAAACGCACCCTGCTCACGCCGTCGATCGTGTTGCGCGCGTCTGGTGCGCCGAGTGTGAATCGCCAGTGCAGGTAGTACAAAGGGTGTTCGCCGACGCATTCGACGACCTCGAAGCGCGGTGCTTCGCAGGTCTGGAACATATGCGCGAACACCTGCTTGATCGCGGCGCGGCCACAGACGTCGTTGAACGGATCGCGAAAACGCGCATCGACGGCGAATACGCTGTCGGTGAGTGGCAGCGAATCGCGGTCGAGATTCTCGAAGAACCGGATGTAGCGTTTCACCTGTTGGTTGTTCATGTGCCCAGTACGCGCCGTTCGATGATGAAGAAGTACAGTCGGTAAGGCAGGCAGCGCAGCAGTTTCAACAGCCAGACCAGGCGCCGCGGAAAAGCAATTTCGAACCCGTTGCGATCGATCGCCTCGACGATGCGTTGTGCCGCCGCAGACGCCTCTATCAATCCGGGCATGTGGAAGCGGTTCTGGTCGGTCAGTCGGCTGCGTACGAAGCCGGGATTGATCACGCGTAGGCGCACGCCCCAGCGTGCGGCCTCCGGGTGCAGCGCCTCGGCCAGGTGGATCGCGGCTGCCTTCGGTGCCGCGTAGGGTGCGGAACGCGGCAGGCCACGATAACCGGCCGCGCTCGCATTGATCAGCACCTGGCCGCCACCCCGGTCTCGCAGCAGCGGCAAAACCGCGCCGAGCACGTAGACCGGTCCCAGGTAATTGACCCGGTTGAGGCGCTCGAACAGCGCGCTGTCGAAGTCCTCGAGTGGCATCGGCGCATAGTCGCCGGCGTTGATCATGACCAGCTCCGCGGGCTGGGTGGCGAACAGGTGCTGCGCCGCCGTACGTACGGCCCCGCTGTCGGTGACATCGAGTGGGACTGCCGTGGCACCGATGTCGCGTGCAGCCCGGTCCAGGATGTCCGTAGAACGTGCCGACAGCGTGACCTGCCAGCCGGCCATCACCAGCAGGCGGCCCACCTCCAGGCCCATGCCGGTGCTGGCACCGATCAACCACGCATGACGGGCTGCGCTACCGCTCATGCGAGCCCCGTCGGGGTCACGAGCGCGGCAATCGCGCTCACAGCGCCGCCTCGATGGCGTCGACGATGGTGCCGCTTTGCGGCGACGTCCAGCTCAGGTAGTTGTCGATCAGCTTGCCGTCGCGCCCGATCAGATACTTGTGAAAATTCCATTTCGGGTAGCGCCCGGCGGCCTGCGCCAGGCCCTCGAACAGCGGCGAGGCCTTGCCTTTCTTCACCTCTGTCTTGGCGAACATCGGGAACTTCACGCTGTAGGTCAGGCGGCAGAAGTCCTGGATCTGCTGCTCGCTGCCCGGTTCCTGGCTGCCGAAGTCGTTGGACGGAAAGCCGAGCACCTCGAGGCCGCGGTCTTTGTAGCGCGCGTACAGGGCCTCCAGCCCTTCGTACTGCCCGGTGAAGGCGCACTTGCTCGCCGTGTTGACGATCAGCACCACCTTGCCCGCGTAAGCGTCCCGCAGGTTCACCACCTCGTCGCTGTTGAGGCGTTTCACGTCGTGGTCGAGCAGATCGGTCGCCATCGCGGCCCCCGTGGTTGCGGCGCTGAACAGGAAAAATCCAAGCATTGTCAGCATCTTGAACGGTAAATGTACATGTTTCATGTGGGAAACCTTGATTTTGTTGTCTAGGTGTACAAGTATTGTATAGTCAATAGGGTCGACAACGTCAATGAAAGTCCTACGTTTCAGGGTGTAATCATGAACAAAAACAGACGAATCGCCGTGATCGGCAGTGGAATCAGTGGTGCAATCTGCGCCTGGCTGTTGCGCGAGCACGCCGACGTCTGCCTGTTCGAGGCTGCCGCGCGGTTCGGCGGCCACACGCACACCGTTGTCGACCACACACCCACAGGCCCGGTCGCGATTGACACCGGTTTCATGGTGTTCAACCGCGCCAACTATCCGTTGCTGTCTGCCCTTTTCGATGAACTTGGCGTGGCCACCCACCCGACCAGCATGTCGTTCGCCGCGTCGTTCGACGGTGGCGCGCTGGAGTGGGCCGGGACCGATCTTAATGGTCTGTTCGGACAACGTCGCAACCTCGTACGCCCGGCATTCTGGCGCATGCTCAACGGCATCGTGCGCTTCAACCGGATCGCCCGCGACAGCCTCTCACAGCCCGTGGACGCACGCCTGACCGTCGCTGGATTCCTCGATCGACACGGCCTCGACGACGCCTTCCGTACGCGTTACCTGTACCCGATGGCGGCGGCGATCTGGTCGTGCCCGCAGGCGAGCGTCGCACGCTTCCCGGCACAGAGCTTTCTGCGCTTCTTCGCCAACCACGGTCTGATCCAGCTCGCCGGTCGACCGCAGTGGTTGACCGTCTACGGCGGGGCCAGCACCTACATGAAGCGGCTGATCGCGGACCTTGGCGGACGCGCACGGGTGGCGTGTCCGGTGACCCGGGTGGAGCGCCGGGACGACGGCGTCGAACTGGTGTTCGACGATGGTCAGCGCGCTGCGTTCGACGAGGTGGTGCTGGCCTGCCACAGTGACCAGGCGTTGCGTCTGCTGGCCGACCCCGGGTCGAGCGAGCGTCGCGTGCTCGCCGCCATCCCTTACCAGCCAAATCGCGTGTTCCTGCACCGTGATCCCGCGCTGATGCCACGTGCCCGGCGGGTGTGGTCGTCGTGGAACTATCTCAGCGCCGGCGCGGACGACGGGGTGGGGGCGCAGGCCGTCAGCGTCACCTACTGGATGAATTCGCTGCAGCGCCTGGCCACGCGCGACGACTACTTCGTCAGCCTCAATCCGTTGCGCGAGCCGCACCCCGAGCGGGTGGTCGGCGAGTACTGTTACGAGCATCCGGTGTTCACCGCAGAGGCTTTGCAGGCGCAGCGTGCGCTGCCGCAGATCCAGGGGCGTCGTCACACCTGGTTTGCCGGCGCCTGGACCGGCTACGGATTCCATGAAGACGGCATGCGTTCGGGCGTCGAAGTCGCTACGGCGTTGGGTGCGGCGGTGCCCTGGCAGGCCGAGATGACGGCCTCGCGCACGCTCGCCCAGGGCGCCGCCAGGCCGCTCGGGCAGGCGGCATGAGCACGCCGCTGTCCTGGGCCTGCGTCTACCAGGCGGCCGTGGTTCACCGTCGCCTGGGTGCCGGCGCCTACCGCTTCCGTTACCGGGTGTTCAGCCTGTTGCTGGATATCGACCGTCTCGACCAGATCGCTGCCGGAACGTGGCTGTTTTCGCGCAATCGCTTCAATCTGCTGGGTTTCTACGATCGCGATCACCTGCCGCCCGGGGAGCGCAGCCTGCGTGGCTGGGCCGAACGGGTGCTGGCAGGGCAGGGCATCGACGGTCGTGACCTGTCGATCCGCCTGCTGTGTTTTCCGCGTGTGCTCGGCTGGGTCTTCAACCCGCTGAGCCTGTGGTACTGCGAAGACCCGGCAGGTCGTCCGCGCGCAGTGATCGCCGAGGTTCGCAACACCTTCGGCGAGCGGCATTGCTACGTGCTGCGCCCCGGATCCGGGCAGCTCGACTGGCCACTGCGCGACCAGCATGCCAAGAACTTTCACGTTTCGCCGTTCATCGGCATGCAGGCGCGCTATGCGTTCACCCTGGCGCGCCCCGACGAACGCCTGCGCATCACGATCCGCGAGTTCGTTGGCGACGCACTGCTGCTGGTCGCCACCCAGACTGGCCAGCGCCGGTCGTTCTCCACCCGCACCCTGCTCGGCGAGTTGGCACGCATTCCGCTGCAGACCGCCAAGGTACTCGGCGCGATTCACTGGCACGCGCTGAAGATCTGGATCGGCGGTGCCCGTTTCCATAGAAAACCTGCCCCACCTGTCGAGGAGGTCAACTGACATGCCATCGCAATCCGCTTCACTCGCGCTCGATCTGCCGGCGCGCCTGCAACTGCCGTGGCAGGCGCGACGCCTGGTGCGACACCTGGCGAAACTGCGCCGCGGCAGCCTTGTGGTCGATCTGCACGGACGCCGTTTCACCCTGGGTGGCCAGGAGGCCGGACCCGCCGCCGCGATTCGCATCCATCGCCCCGGTGCCTTGCTGCGCCGCCTGTTCTGGCGTGGCGATCTCGGCTTCGGCGAGGCGTTCGTCGCCGGCGACTGGGAGTCCGCCGACCCGGCAACCCTGCTCGAGTTGATGGCGATCAACCTCGATGCCTTTGCCGGCAGTGGCGAACGCCACCTGATGACCCGCGTGTTGAGCGCCCTGCAACACTGGCGCAACCGCAACAGCCGTAGCGGCAGCCGGCGCAATATCGCGGCGCACTACGATCTCGGTAACGACTTCTACCGCGAATGGCTGGACCCCGGCATGACCTACTCGTCCGCGGTGTTCGACGGCGGCGGAACCCTGGAACAGGCGCAGCAGCGCAAGTACGAGCGCATGCTGGCGCTCGTCGCGCCGTCACCCGGACAGCACATCCTCGAGATCGGTTGCGGTTGGGGTGGCTTTGCCGAGTATGCCGCCCGGCGTGGTTACCGCGTCACCGGCCTGACCCTGTCGCGCGAGCAATTGGCCTACGCCCGCCAGCGCATCGCGCATGCCGGCCTGGCCGACAGGGTCGAGCTGCGCCTGTGCGACTACCGCGATTTCGATGAGCAGGTGGACCACGTGGTGTCGATCGAGATGTTCGAGGCGGTCGGCAGGGCCTATTGGGAAACCTACTTTGCCAGCCTGGCGCGCTGCCTGCGCCCCGGTGGTCGGGTGGCACTGCAGGTGATCACCATCGACGCGGCGCAGTTCGACGACTACGCCGCCAATCCCGGCGGCTTCATCCAGACCTACATCTTCCCCGGTGGCATGTTGCCAACCGAGGACCACCTGGCCCGGCTGGGGCGCGACAGCGGTCTCGAGGCGACGGTAACGCACCGCTATGGCGCCGATTACGCAGCGACGCTGGCGCATTGGCACGACACCTTCAATGCGTGTACCGGGTGGCTCGAGGCGCACGGTTACGACGCGCGGTTCCGGCGCATGTGGCGGTATTACCTGGCGTTCTGCGAGGCGGGTTTCCGTGCCGGTCATATCGACGTGGTGCAGTGTGCGTTCCGCAAACCCTGAGCGGTCGGCATGAACCACCGCGTCGCATTGTTCGCCTATGCTGCGCCGGCCGTGCCGCTGGCCTTTCTCGGCCTGCCGCTGTACGTCTACCTGCCGGCGCACTACGCCGCCCTGCCCGGGATCGGCCTGGCCGCCGTCGGCGGGGTGCTGCTGCTGGCACGCCTGATCGACCTGGTGACCGATCCGCTGGTCGGGTTGCTCAGCGACCGGCTGCGCCCGCACCTGCGCCCGCAATGGTTGATGTTGCCCGGGGGTGCCCTGATGGTCGGCGGCGCCTGGTGGCTGTTTCAGCCGCCGCCCGGCGCAGGTTCGCTGTACCTGTTCGCCTGGCTCGGGGCGACCTACCTGGGCTGGACCCTGCTGGCCATTCCGTACTATGCCCTCGGCGCCGAACTGGGTGCGCGTGACGGCACGCCGAACGGCCAGACAGGGGTCGCCGTGTGGCGCGAGGCGGGCATGATCGCCGGCACTCTGGCGGCCTTGTTGGCCCCGCTCGCCGTGGTCTCTGGCGACACTCTGTCGGCGAGTGCCTTGACGCTGCTGTGGTTGGCTCCCGCCGCACTGGTGTTGGTCCTGCTCGTACCCGTCGGCCGTGCCTATGGCGTCTCCAGTGCACCGACCGGTGGCCTGCGCACAATGTGGCGTAACACCGGGCAAGCCGCACGGGCGCTGCTCGGCATTCACCTGCTCAATGCGCTTGCCGGCGGCACCGCGGCCACCCTGTTCGCGCTGTATACCGGCGAAGTGATCGGGCTGGATCAACGGGCCGGGGGGCTGTTGCTGTTGCTGTACTTCGTCTGTGGCCTGCTGGTGCTGCCGCTGTGGACGGCGCTGGTGCGGCGTATTGGCCTGGTGCGCACCTGGCGCGCCGCGATGCTGCTGGCGGCAACCGGGTTTCTGCCGGCGGCGTTGCTCGGCAGTGGTGACTGGCTCGGCTTTGCCATCGTGTGCATCGTCACCGGTGCCACCCTGGGGGCCGACATCGCCCTGCCGGCCGCGATCCAGGCGCGCATCGTCACCGCCGAATCGCGGCGCCTCGTGCGCCCGCGCGGCGGAGCCCTGTTCGGCCTGTGGGGTATGGCCGGCAAGCTTTCGCTGGCCCTGGCGGCCGGTATCGCACTGCCGCTGCTGGCCGTGCTCAGCATGCCGGCGACCGGCCTGGCCGAACGCGATGTCATTCCCTGGCTGTACGCCGCGCTGCCGGCGCTGATCAAGCTGTGTGCCGTGCTGCTGCTGCAGCGCTCGCTGCTGTGGCATTCGCCACTGGCAAACCTCGACCGTCCCGTTCTGGAGATCACTGATGAGCCTCAAGACCTGGTTCCTGAAGGCGCTGCTGTTGGCGTCCCTGCTGGTACTCGGCGGCTGTAGCGGCATGCAGGCCAAAGACTATGCCGGCAGCACGCCGCATTTCGACCTGTTTACCTACTTCGACGGGCACACACGCGCCTGGGGAATATTCCAGGGCCGGACTGGCTCACTCAAACGTCAGTTCACGGTCGACATCCATGGGGTGGTCGATGGTGATGAGCTGACCTTGACCGAACACTTCGTCTACGCCGACGGTGAAATGCAGCAGCGCATATGGACCATCCGCCGCATCGACGCGCACCACTATGAGGGACGCGCCAACGACGTCGTTGGCGTCGCGCGCGGCGAAGCCTACGGTCAGGTCCTCAACTGGCGTTACATACTGCGCCTGCCGTTCGGCGACGGTGCGGTCGACGTGCACTTCGATGACTGGATGTTCCTTCAGCTCGATGATGTCCTGGTCAATCGTGCCGAGGTCACGAAGTTTGGCGTCAGGGTGGGCGAGGTGACCCTGTTCTTCATGCGCAGGGGGGGTGGCATATGAACAGATTCGCAGGCCTTCTGCTGGTCTTGTCCACCCCTTTCCATGCCGCTGTAGCCGCACTATCAGTCATGGATGCTGAACTTCCTGCGCTGCAGGCCCAGGCGCGCGCATGCTATCTCGGCTTTTTAAAACTCTACGAGGTGGATTATCTGCGCGATGATGCTCCGGGCGAGACAAGCACACGCTGCGTGCGCGTGTCGTACCTGCGAAAGTTTTCTGCTGATGCGCTGGATACTGCGACCCACAAGGTGTTTCGCGATCGTCATGGCGAGGCGCTTGCACGCGCATACGATGCTGAGCTGGTACGGCTCGGTCTGGTCTACGCGGCGGTTGATGCGGGCGACCAGTACACCTATTGCCTTGATCCTGGCGCTGGTGGCTTCCTGCTGCGTGATGGTCGCGTGGTTATCCGTTTCGCGGCGGACGACTTCGCCAGACGCTTCATGCAGATATGGGTGCGAGGCGAGGACGACGCGGGTATGCCGCTATGGGCGTTCGCGCGCTGTTGAGCGCAGTGTCAGGCAGGCTGCATCGGAAAGCCGGTGCGTGGGCCTATGTCTTCCTGGTCGCGCAGGAACAGCGGTGGGGCCTGCATATAGACGGTCACCAGCTGGGTCAGGGATTCCAGCGCGTTCCAGTGAATCCGCTCCCACCCGTGTGAGGCGTCGATGCCGAAGGTGGCGAGCGCGGTGCGCAGGTCGGCCCCGGCCTCGACGGCCGCGGCACTGTCCGAACGGTAGTAGCGGAACACGTCACGCTGATACGGGATCTGGAACTCCTGGCACAGTCGGATGATGTAGTGCGTCAGGTGGTAGTCGAACGGTCCGCTCATGTCGGCCATACAGATGGTCGCGCCAAATTCGCTTGAGTTCTGCCCCGGCGCGGTGGTGCCATTGTCCAGGGTCAGCATCTCCGAGACGTCGCCGTGCAGGACTGCCGAGGCACCGGAGCCGACCTCCTCGGAGATCGTGAACAGCGGATGGCAGTCGACTGGCAGCGCCACCTTGTGATCGACGATCGCCTTGACTGCTCCCAGCAGCACCGCGGCACCGGCCTTGTCATCGAGATGGCGGGACACGATGTACCCGTTTTCCAACACTTCGGGTTGAGGGTCGACCGAGATGAAATCGCCGACATGCACGCCCAGCTGCATCAGGTCCGCCCGCGAGTAACACACCTCGTCGATGCGCAGTTCGAGGTTTTGCCAGTTGGACGGTTGCTTGTCGATCTCGTCGGCGAAGGTGTGCCCGGATGCCTTGAGCGGCAGCATCGTGCCGCGATGCGAGCTCAGATCGGTGTGCAGCGTGACACGGGCACCCTCGGCAAAGCGCGCATTCCAGTGGCCGATCGGTACTACTTCAACGCGGCCATTGTCCTTCAGTCCCTTGACCATGGCGCCCAGCGTATCGATATGGGCGACCACTGCACGGTCCGGGCTGCTGCGCTCACCCTTGAGGGTGGCGCGGATCGCGCCGCGTCGGGTCAGTTCGACGGGTACGCCGAGCTTGTCCAGCTCGTCGGCGACCAGATGAACCGCGCGATCGGTGTATCCGCTGGGGCTGGGCGTATGCAGCAGCCGGAACAGCACGTCCTGTACATAGGTCTGGTCGATAGGCAGCAGTTTCATGTTCTTTCCACTTCGATCATGTCGGATTTGCACGTTGCCACTCGGGCCGCCACGCTAGCGGCCGGCGGTGCTCGGAAACAGCAGGTCGACGAAGCGCTCTGCGGTCGGCTGGGGTTCGTGGTTCGCGAGGCCGGGGCGTTCGTTGGCCTCGATGATGACGTATTCGTCGCGCTGCGGGTCGCTCACCATGAGGTCGAGGCCGGTAACCGGGATCTCCAACGCCGCCGCGGCATCCACAGCCGCCTGGCGCAAGGTCGGGTGCAGGCTGTCGGTGACGTCGTGAATGGTGCCGCCGGTATGCAGGTTGGCGGTCTTGCGCACGGTGAGATACTTGCCGTAGGGCAGGACGTCATCCAGGCCGTACCCGGCGTCGCTCACGCAGCGTTCGGTCTCGCCGTCGATCGGGATGCTGCTCTCGCCACCGGTCGCCGCCTCGCGGCGTCTGCTTTGTTTGTCGATCAGGCTGCGGATGCTTTCCCTTCCGGTTCCCTGGATGCGCGGCGGTCGGCGCGTGGCGCCCGCTACGACCTTGCCATCGATCACGATGATGCGCAGGTCCGTCCCCTCTACGTATTCTTCCAAAAGCACCGAATCGCAATGTTTGCGTGCTTGTTCGACGGCAGCCTGCAGGGATTCGCGGTCGCGTACGTCGACACTGATGCCGGCGCCCTGTTCCCCGCGCGCCGGCTTGACCACGATCGCCTGGTATTCATCGAGAAATGCCCCCGCCTGTTGTGCGTCCTGCACCTGGAGCTGTGCCGGTACCCGCAGCCCGGCACGTTTCAGGCACCGGTGGGTGACCGCCTTGTCGTCACAGCGGCTCATCGCAATCGAGGTGGTCAACTCGCTCAGTGACTCGCGGCAGGTGATGCTGCGGCCACCCAGCGCAAGTTCGAAAAAACCGGCTTCGGCATCCAGCACATTGACGCCGATCCCCCGCCGCTGCGCCTCGCGGGTGATGATGCGCGCATACGGGTTGAGTTTCTCCTGCGGCTGCGTGCCGATGAACAGGGGTTCATTGAACGAGTTCTTGTTCTTGGCGGTGAACACGTTGATGCGCTCGAACTTCAGGCGTTCGTACAGCCTGATGGCTTCGCGGTTGCTGTGCATCACCGAGAGGTCGAGATAGCTGCGTCCGCGACCGATGAAGTATTCGATCATGTGGCGCACCAGTGCCTGCCCGATACCGGGGTTGCGTGCCTGGGGATCGACCGCCAGCGCCCACAGGCTGGCACCTTTTTCCGGGTCGTTGAATGCCTCGACATGATCGACGCCGGTGGCCACGCCGAGCACCTCGCCGGTGTGGATGTCCGACGCGACGAAATACTGCACCGTGCGCGATGTTCGATTGCGCCACACGAAATCGACCGGGGGCGGGATCATCTCCCGTGCGAGGTAGACGCGGCGCACGGCCTCGGCGTCGGCGCGGCTGTTGAGCAGGCGGATGGTGTAGCCACGCGGCCGCAGCGGCCCGACCTTGTAACGATCAAGCCACAGGCGGTAGCTGTGCGAGGGATCGAGAAAGACGTTCTGCGGCTCCATGGCCAGCAGTACATGCGGATCGCTGACATAGAAAGCGATATCGCGCTTGCCCGGCGACTCGGCGAGCAGCGTATCGATCAGTTTGCGATTGTCGTGAAAGGTGTGGGCGAAAATCAGCCTTCCCCAGCCGCAATCCACGGTGGCGTCCCGCCGGACGCCCTGGTCGCCGCCGGCGCGTTTCGATTCAGCCCCGGATCCACCCAGTGCCCGCTGTCTCGCAAGCCTGGCACGGTAGTGTTCCTCGCGGTTCATCGTCACGCTCAGATGCCGTGCTGCTGAAACCAAAGCTCCAGCAGTGCGATCTGCCAGACCTTGGAGCCGCGCAGCGGGGTGATGTGGCGCTTCGGATCGGCCATCAGGCGGGCCACGTAGTCATCGCGGAACAGGCCGCGCTGCCGGGCTGCCGGTTGGGCCAGGGCCTCCTGCACGAAATCCAGGTACTCACCCTCGAGGTATTTCAGCGCCGGTACAGGGAAGTAACCCTTGGGACGGTCGATGACCTCGTTCGGGATCACCGAGCGTGCGGCCTCCTTGAGTACGCCCTTGCCGCCGGACGCGATCTTGAACTCGGCGGGGATGCGGGCGGCCAGTTCGACCAGTTCGTGGTCGAGGAAGGGCACGCGGGCCTCCAGACCCCAGGCCATCGTCATATTGTCGACCCGCTTGACCGGGTCGTCGACCAGCATGATCTGCGTATCGAGGCGTAGCGCCTTGTCGATAGGGCGCTGCGCACCGGGCGCGGCGAAGTGACGCTGCACGAAGTTCCGGCTGTAGTCGTCTCCGGCGAACCGGGGGTCCACCGCTTCGGCGAACTCCGCGTGGTCGCGGTCGAAGAACACGCGGGCGTAGTCGTCTACCGGGTCACTGCTGTCGACCATTGGCGGGTACCAGTGATAACCGGCAAACACCTCGTCGGCGCCCTGGCCGCTCTGCACCACCTTGACGTGCTGCGACACCCGCTCCGACAGCAGGTAGAAGCCGATCACGTCGTGACTCACCATGGGTTCGCTCATCGCCGCGATACAGTCGTTGAGCGCCGGCAACAGCCGTTTCGAGTCGACTCGGATCTGGTGATGTTCGGTGGCGAAGTGGCGGGCGATGATGTCGGAGTACTGGAACTCGTCACCGGCCTCGTCGTCTACCGATTCGAAGCCGACCGAGAAGGTATTGAGACCTCGCTGGCCCTGCTCCGCGAGCAGGCCGACGATCAAGCTGGAGTCGAGCCCGCCGGACAGCAGGACGCCGACCGGGACATCCGCAATCAGGCGGCGTTCGACGGCCGTGCGCAGGGCGCCGAGCGTCGCCTCCTGCCAGTCTTCGTAGCTCATCGACTTGTCCGCGCCCTGCGGGCCATAGTGCAGGCGCCAGTAGCAGTGGTCGCGGCTGCGCCCGTCGGGCTCGATCACCCGGACCGTGGCCGGTGGCAGCTTGCGCACGCCGCGGATCATCGTGTGTGGTGCCGGGACGACCGCGTGGAAGGACATGTAACAGTGCAGCGCCACCGGGTCGATCGCGGTATCGATGCCGTCGGTGGCCAGCAGGGCTGGCAGGGTTGAGGCAAAGCGCAGCCCTCCCTCGGTCTCGGCGTAGTACAACGGCTTGATGCCGAGACGGTCCCGGGCCAGGACGACGCGGCCGGAGTCACGTTCCCAGATCGCAAACGCGAACATGCCCTGGAGATGATCGACGCAGTCCATGCCCCATGCCGCGTAGGCCTTGAGGATGACCTCGGTGTCACCGTCTGAGAAAAAATGGTAGCCGAGTGCCCGTAAACGGGTCCGCAGGTCCCGGAAGTTATAGATGCAGCCGTTGAACACAATACCCAGGCCGAGATCGTTGTCGATCATCGGCTGCTGTGCACGTTCGCTCAGATCGAGGATCTTCAGGCGCTGGTGGCCAACCGCCAGGCGGCCGGCCTGGAAGACGCCGCTGCCATCGGGGCCGCGGGGGAACAGGACACGATTCATTCGTGTCACGGAATCGATCGACGGCATACCGCCGTCGAAGCGGATCTCGCCGCAGATACCACACATAAGCAATTGCTTTTTTAACTAAAAACAACTGGAAGCCTAAACAATGCGCGTATCAGTTTCAATTTTGCGGGCACATCGGGGTTGGCCCGGGACGCCTTGCACGACATCCCTCGCGGGTGATTCAGCCGTCGCTGATGTGCAATCCGAGTGCGTCGGCAAGGCGCTGCGAGAGCTCCTGCGCCAGCACATCGGTGTCGTCACCGATCCCCAGCTGCCGTGTGCTGGTGACCTCGAGGCCGGCATGGCCGCAGGGGTTGATGCGTCGGAAGGGCTCCAGGTCGTTACTGACGTTGAGCGCCAGTCCGTGATAGGTGAAGCCACGGCGCACGCGCAGACCGAGTGACGCGATCTTCCTGCCGTCCACGTACACCCCGGGGGCATCGGGGCGCGCCTGTGCCTCGATGCCGCGTGCACCCAGCAGGTCGATGATCGCCTGCTCGATGATGCTGACCAGTCCGCGGATACCGACCCCTACGTCACGCAGTGAGACCAGCAGGTAGACCACCAGCTGGCCCGGGCCGTGGTAGGTGACCTGGCCGCCGCGGTCGGTCTGTACGACCGGGATGTCGCCCGGCGCCAGGAGATGTTCTGCCTTTCCGGCCTGTCCCTGGGTAAATACCGCAGGGTGTTCGACGATCCACAGTTCCGAGGGTGTCGTGGCGGTACGTGCGTCGGTGAAAGCGCGCATCGCCTCCCAGGTTGGGAGGTAATCGCGGCGCCCGAGGTGGCGCACGATGAGCGTTTTTGGCGATGTCCGGCTCAAAGGCGCATCAGCACCTTGTCGTGCGCGGTGAGGTCTTCGTATATCGCATCGAGTTGAGCGCGGCTGCTGGCCTCGATGACGATGCTCACCGAGACATATTTGCCGCCACTGCTCGCCCGCGTACGTACGCTGCCGTCGTGGATGGCGTCACAGTGCTGGCGAATGATCTCGATCACCACCTCGTGAAAGCGGCCGTCGTCTATCCCCATGGCCTTGATCTCGAAAGCGCAGGGGAACTGCAGGCCGGGTGCCTGTCCGTCGTTGTGCGCATCGTCAGTCGTCATGGCACTCCTCGCCCTGGCGCAGACGCACCTTACATGCCTGGAACAGCGCATCCATGCGATGCCACAGTGGGCCAGGCACTCCGGCACCGACCTGCCTGCCGTTCAGCTGCACCACCGCGGCGATCTCGCGGGTCGAACTGGTCAGCCAGATCTCGTCCGCCTGCTCCAGCTCGTCACTGCCGATCGACGCCTGCGCGTAGGGCACGCCGGCCTCCTGGGCGAGTTCCAGGACCAAGTCGCGGGTGATCCCTGACAGCAGTTCGGTTCCCTCGGGAGGGGTGATCAGCAGGCCGTCGTGGACGATGAACAGGTTGCTGGCAGTCCCTTCCATCGCGGTGCCGTCGCGCACCAGGATCGCGTCGTCGACATCTTCGTCGCTGGCGCGGGCACGGGCCAACACATTGGCCAGCAGCGTGGTGGCCTTGATGTCGCAGCGGTGCCAGCGGATGTCGT
>ERZ795048.1235-NODE-1235-length-23812-cov-15.915015_pt1 | contig 23812 bp, 21 predicted proteins | sample MGYA00375132_ERZ795048 | MGnify/ENA primary metagenome ERZ795048 (study PRJEB30177, sample SAMN05720225) | activated sludge metagenome | isolation source: Anaerobic digester | place: Hong Kong | collected 2014-12-17 ... | reverse complement strand
CGTTCTAAAGGGGAGTAGCTGAGGAATATCCGAAAATAAAATCAACATACTGGAGCAATCCTGGTTTTATTTACTTCAATAATCAATTGATGGAGCGAGACTTTTAGATTGATGGATGTTATTGGTTCATCGGTCTGTTGGTTTCGTTTTTTATTTTAAAAATGGAGGGAAAATCTTGATTCAGGAAATGTTAAAGGCGTTTATGTTTATTTTTGTGGCAGAGATGGGGGATAAGACTCAGATACTTGCAATGGCATTTGCCACAAAATATCCGGTAAAAAAGGTATTACTTGGGATTTTTATCGGGGCTTTTTTAAATCATGGTCTCGCGGTCTTACTTGGGAATTACCTTTCAACGGTTATTCCAATCAATTTTCTGCAGATCATAGCTGGATTTGCCTTTATCGGATTTGCACTCTGGACGCTGTATTCTGAGGATGAGGATGAAGAAGAAACGAAAAAATCCAGATTCGGGCCGGTCTTTACCGTATCACTTGCCTTTTTTCTCGGAGAACTCGGAGACAAGACACAGCTGACAGCCATCACCCTTGCGGCGGAAGCAAATTATCCCCTACTTATATTGTGTGGAACTGTTCTCGGAATGATCGTCACCGGCGGAATCGGAATTTTTGTCGGTAAGACAATCGGAGCCAAAATTCCAGAATATATCATCAAAATAGCGGCCACTTCTATTTTCATGTTTTTCGGAATTCTCAAGCTCTCTCAGACTTTGCCTCGTGAGGTTCTGACACCTCTATACATCGTCCCGTTCTTTACCGTATTGGGAATTCTCACTTTCTTACTTCTTCATAACAATTTTAAAAAGAGGAAAAGGGGGATTCCATCCGGTCTGAAATCAAAGGCTCAATCCCTTTTTGAGTATTATCATAAGATTGCACAGGTAGTCGAAAAAATATGTCTCGGTGAACCGTATTGCGGGGAATGTGATGGGGACAACTGTATTATAGGTTATATCAAAACACTGATTAAAAATGGACTGGAACAAACCGATGAAAGCATCAGGAAAGATGCTCCAACCATCAATACCTTAAAAAAATTTGACAGAAAAAGACTACTGGAAGCCCTTATTTTCACCGTTGAATTTAAACAAGAAAATCCTTCCAGCAAAGAACCGCTAATCGATAAGATTCAAGAGAATCTCGAAATACTACTATTTGGTCAAGCACAAAAGGAACCGAAAGACTTAACCGTTTATCTGACTCATTTAAAAAGCAATGAATACCAAATTTGAATAGTCTGGTTTTGATACGCTAAACTGTAAAGTCTCTTATTTATTTTTTATAAAACTAATAATGGTATCACACTCTGTAAATAGCCGCTTTATACACACAAGCTCAGCTACCCGGCGACCTGTTTATTTATCACTCATTTCCTTTGCCCATCTTTCAACTTCAGGTTTAAGGGTAACAAAATCTTTTGCAACGTTCGCAAAGTTTATAGATCCGATAAATTCATTTTCTTTTTCTATGGCTTTTTTGGCCTTTTCTTCTGTTTTACCGGGACCCCCTTCATGCGTACAGAAAAAAGCAACTTTTTTATCTTTAAACAAACCCGTTTCAATCACGGTTTTTATTGGGGGGGCATAAGTAAAAGCCCAGACGGGTGTTCCTATAAAGATGAGCTCATAATCATCAGGATTCATTTTTATCGGTCTCAATGCAGGCTTTCTATTCATAACCACCTGACTGCCACCCCATACAAATTTCCCAAATCCTCTTGAACTCATCTCTTTTACCGGCTTCACCTCTTCAATATCCGCGCCGAGTTCTTTAGCAATGATTTCCGCTATCTTTTTCGTATTGCCTTCATAAGAATAATATAAAACCAAGGTTTTTGCCATCCTTTACATCTCCTTTTCATCTTTCAGAAATTGAACCGTCTCTTCTAACCACTCAATATGCGCTTTACACATGATCATACAAATAAATTCTTTGTATGATCCCGCCTGTCCGATATAGATATCTTACCATGTTTTTTTTCAGTGTCAATTAAGAATTTCTATTTTGAATAGACCGAAGAGAAACATCTATTTATTTCCGCGATCGGTACAGCCTTTAGCGGCATAGAAAGCCGATCAGAAGCGTGATGCTCAATCGGCTTTCAAAATGATATAAAATTGAGACCCAAGTTACCTATTCAAGGACACTCCTTAATAATTCTCGTAATGAATCCTGTCCTTATCAAATCTGTCAATAAATCTGTTTTCAGCACCTTCAGCCGGATACCCCACAGGGACAACCGAATAGGGCTTAATGTTTTCAGGCAAGTTAAAAATCTGCTTGATAGTCATGATCCTTTCTATAACGGGTGCCACTCCAAGCCAGACAGCGCCAAGAGAAAGATCAACCGCTTCGAGGAGAAGATTTTGAGTTGCAGCCCCCATATCCTGCTCCCAATTTTCGGGATAATTTAACTTTTCCGTATTTGCAAGGAAGACAAATGCAACTGAGGCGTTTCTGGTCATAGAAGCATATGGACTGAATTTGGATAATCTTTCTAGTTTATCCCTGTCTTGAATCACAATGAATTCCCAAGGTTGTTGATTACCGGCTGACGGAGCCTGCATAGCGGCTCTGAGCATCTTCTCTATCTTTTCAGCTTCTACCTTCCGATTCGAAAATCGTCTGATACTCCTTCTGTTAAAAATTGTATTCAACCCGATACCTCCCATGATTTTATTTTTGCAAGAACCCTTTTTTCATATTTTTTATTTGTATCATCCTTCGCTCGGAAAGATTTCCCAAGATTATCAACGCCATCGAAATACCCAAGACCACACCAAGCAAAAATGCCGGTGTTTCGGTAAACCTCATCAATACAAGGTATAAAACAAATGTTAACAGACCGATGTTGTTTTTTCTCTTATCTCTCATCTTCCTCACCTTTTATCAGGATCAGGAACGGATTCTTTTTATGTGCGAAACACCAGCACATATAAATAAAGGTTCCAACAATGAGCGTAAACGACAAACCTTCAAGAAAACCACACAGAAAATCGCTTAAATTCTCACGAAACAAACTACTTATGAGAAAGAGGCTCATACCTGTCAGATATAAAATCATCATTGTGTTGTTAAATCTTTTCTTCATATGGCTTCCCCCTCAATACTTCTTCAGATAATAAAGTTTAAGAAGAGAACTGACAACAAGCTGAAATAATGCACAGGCAACAAGTGTGTGAAAGACCGTTGTGTTGAAGTAACCAGCGATGATGGCCGCAAACACAATCACTACAGAGTAAAATATGACGATATTTCCCCCGGATTTCTGCTTGATAATCTTTTTTCTTTCATCATTTTCCCGGTTATACAACAGTTGCAGCTTCATTTTATCCTTTAAAGCCTTCTGATATCTGACAATGACCACCGTAAATACCGCAATCAATGCTGTAAGTAACCCACTCTGAAAACCGGAAACCATTCCTGTTGAAAATTCACTTTCCAATTTTGTACTTAAAAGGCCTGACACCTGTAGCAACAACAGAATTGCAGCTGTGATGATCGCTATAGCCATTAAATAAATTCTTTTTCGTAATATCTTCCTGTACTTCTCCATCATCAATCCTCCACTTCAGAAAAATCAAAGACTTCTTCTATCGTCATTCCAAAATATTTCGCTATCTTGTAAGCAAGAACAAGTGAAGCGGTGTACTTTTCACATTCGATAGAAGTGATCGTCTGTCTTGTCGTGCCGACTTCAAACGCAAGTTCTGCCTGGGACAATTTCTCTTTTTTTCGTAACTCTTTAATTTTCGTCTTCATCTGCCCTCCATTTTCGCAATGCACGCTTTGCATAAATAGTATAGCAAACTTTGCAAATATTGTCAAGTACGCTTTGCAAAAAACAAAAAAACCGGGATCTTTAAATTCCCGGTTTTTTTGTTTTAAAAAGCCTATCACATGTTATTTTTTATCTGCTTCCGTTTATCGAACCGTACATCAATCTTTTGATCAGGTTCAGACTCTTTTTCATGGCCGGTGGATACTTCATCTTCAAATCAAATCTTGTACTCGAATGAAGAATTGCCTTTTTATGCGTAAAGGTATCATAACTGTGTCTACCGTGATAATTTCCGATCCCACTTGTTCCGCGGCCACCGAATGGCAAATGCTCATTGGTAAGGTGCATAATCGTGTCATTAACACACCCCCCGCCAAATGGAATATCCCGTATCAGGTGTTCTATGAATTGCCTGTCTTCGCTGAAGATATACATGGCAAGTGGATCGGGATTTCTGTGAATGATAGCCGTTATCTCATCATAATTTCTGAAAGAAATAACGGGCAAGACGGGCCCGAAGATCTCCTCCCGCATAATCGGCTTCTCAAGATCTTGAACTTCTACGAGTGTCAATTCTATCTTTCGATTTTCATCATCCGTTCCTCCACCAAATACGATTCGGCCATCCTGAAGATACCCCTTGACCCTCTCATAATTCCGTTCGTTGATAATCTTGCCAAAGTCATTATTATGAACGGCAGAATCCGTATAAAATTCATTGGAAACTTTTTCAAACATCTGATAAAAAGCCTCTTTGACCTCTTCATGTATCAGGACATAATCAGGTGCGACACAGGTTTGCCCCGCGTTAGTCCCTTTGCCGAATACGATACGTCTGACGGCAATATCCAGATTTGCGGTTCGATCGATAACCGTCGGACTCTTACCGCCGAGTTCCAGCACTACAGGGGTCAGATGTCTTGCGGCCTTTTCCATGATGAGGCTCCCCACTTTCGTACTTCCCGTGAAGAAGATCTTGTCATAACGCAGTTCCATCAGTTCATTCGTCTCGGGTATCCCACCCTGTACGACGGCAATATATTCCCTGTCAAAGGTTTCCGACAGGATCAGGTCTATGACAGCCGCTGTATGCGAAGCTATTTCAGATGGCTTGACAACCGCCGTATTCCCACCGGCGATAGCTCCGACAAGGGGCGCCATCACAAGCTGAAAGGGATAATTCCAGGGGCCTATGATAAGGGTTACCCCATAAGGTTCGCGAATCGTATACGATTTTCCGGGCAGGTTAAACAGATTCGTCTTCGCCCTCTCTTTCTTTCTCCACTGCGGAAGATGTTTCAACACCCCGTTAATCTCATTCAGAATCATGCCGATTTCTGTAGAAACGGCTTCTGCCTCCGATTTCCCAAGATCATTATAAAGGGCCTCAATGATGGCCGACTCATGCTTTAATATCGCTTTTTTGAGTCTTTTCAGCATTTCTTTCCTGAATTCCAGTCTTTTTGTCGTGCCGTTACGAAAAAAATTTCTTTGATTCTGTATTAAATTCTCATATGAATTGTTCAAAGTTAACCTCCCGAGCATCTTTTCCCTGAAAAGACGCTTCTACCGCTCAATATCTGTAATTTAGATCTTCACCAATCCCGAAAGTTCCTTCAAGGGAATGCTGTACGCCTTCAAGATCGATTATCGTTCCGCTTATTTTTCCGTACGGTGCACGATAATCTGCCTTAAAAAAGGGAACAGATATTTTTTTTGTAAAATCATCCTCTATTTCAAATCGAAGATCGACAGCCCCATGAACGTCATTGACAAACCATAGGGTATCCGTTTTTTTACTGACTTTCACAGGAGGCAGCTGATGCATCTCCCCGTTTATCCATATGAAATTCTCATTGTAATCATCCGGATTGAGCACCTGATTATCTACCAGATTAAAAGCAAGTGTTCCCCTTTCATCATTTCTGAAACCGGCTACCCAGTCATATTCCATGTGATAGGGATAATAACCCTTGTGATCATCAATAGCGCAGATCGCCTTTTCATCGAGTTTAAATTCCCGCTTACCAACGGTAATCTGTCCTGTTGCTTTAAAGAGTTCTTTATGGATATACAGGGGTTTATTTTCCCCAAGCGGCATGACAACAATTGAGGGTATCGATACGCTTTCAAGTGCTACATTCGCCCGATAGGAGAAATGTTTCTTATCTCCGGGATAAAAGGCCTTGATGTCGATCTTTCCATTTTCTAAGGCATTGACAATTTCCTGAGAAAAATGCCCCGCCTGAAGGCATATTTTTGAATCGATCAGTGTCTCCGGAAAGATATCTCTTTTTTTCAGGGTAAACACCATATTGGATTGAGCTTTGCGTGTTTCTTTATCAAAAAATGAAATTACATTAAACCTGAGTGGCCCTGTATCATATACCGCACTGAGAATAAATCCCTTATTAAAATCGATCAGATAAGCAAACCATTGTTTCAGTCGAAACGGTTTTAAAAAATCCGGCATATATTTCCCGCAGGGTTTTCTGCAACTGTTTAAATTAACGTGTTGAAGAGGCGTTTTAAAAGTACCGAAGCATGAATTTCCGTCATTAACAACCCATTCCGGAGAATCAACGGGCACCCTTTTACTCGAAATATACGATGGAAGAGCTATTTTTTTTCTATCGCCGATAGATTGCATAATGGTATCCCCCTTTTATTTTTCTCTTTGTATCAAAAGCAACTGAATTTTATCTATATCCGATCCTGTTTTCCGTGATGAAACGACAAAATACCGAATACTCCTCATTCTATCACTTGATAAACGATGCATCGTCAATACAGGCACAGTTTCTCTGATTGAATTTGGCCTTGTACAAGTTCATATCAGCAGCATCAATGGCTGTTTGCAAGTTTGTATGATATTCTTTTTTGGTAGAAATGCCGATAGAAATAGTTGTAATATCCGAAACAGGAGAATTCTCGTGAGGAAGTCTGAGATTTCTGATGGTCTCAAGCATGATATGGGCGATCTCAACCCCACTGTGATTTTTTAAAGGCCATAGAATTAAAAATTCATCTCCCCCATAACGATATATATATTTCTTTTCTTCGGGAAGAATTTTTTCAACAGCGCTTGAAATGGTTTTAATACAGTTATCACCGTTCAAATGTCCGTAATAATCGTTGTATTGCTTGAAATAATCTATATCAAACATGATAACGATGATGTCCTCCCTGTATTTGACAGAATCATCGATAATCTGTTTTCCCTCCGACTGCAGGGCAAATCTGTTAAAACACCCGGTCATGGCATCTCTGTAAGATTTATTGGCCAGTTCCTGATTCTTTTCGGTCAATTCGATCAGTTTCAGGGCATTCTGTGAAACAAACTGGCGGTTTTGCCTGTAAAAATTGCCGTTGATCTTTACCGCTTCCGTAAAATATTGAGAGGCCTTTTTATATTCCCCATCGCTTTCATAGAGAGACGCCAGTAACAGCATCAGTTCAGCTACGGTTGTAGACTGATCATCCTTTTGACCGTTAAAGAGCTCTTCGAGAAACTCCTTAGCGAGATACAGCTTATTGCCTTCTTTTAAAATATAACACCATTCAAGGACCTGATCATAAAGGGCCGTCTCAACCTTTTCCGAAAAAAATTCCTTATAAATCGCATTCAGCTCTGCAACAGAACGTTCAAACTCTCCTTCACAGGCATGTAATCTCGCATAATTCATCTTTCTCGCCCACACGAGTATAGGTGGAAGTTCATCGATATAGGGATCTACACTCTGTAAATAGCTTTCCGCCTCTTTAAAATCGTTAATCCTCATCATATAAACCGCCATATTCAGCGTTGTAAAAACGTGATTAAGCAGATTCTTCTTATCTGAATAAAAATCGTACGCGAGTCTGCAATATTCTCCCGCTTCTTCTACCATATCCTGTTTGAAGAGACAGACGCCTATATTGTTATAAATACCGCCGAGAAAAGATTCGAGATTATTTTTCCTCGCACTTTCCATGGCCATGAGAAAATATTGGAAGGCCTGTTCATACAATCCCAATGCCGCATATACGCCTCCGAGATTATACTGGGTTCTGGTTAGTGCCTCTACATCGTTTATCTGATTTGCAAGAGAAAAGGCATCAAAGAGTAAGTTAAAGGCCTTTTTGGTTTCCGCATGATAATAATACGTCTGCCCCATCGCCGCCAGTATATGGACTTGAGCACTGATATGATCGGTCTGCTTCGCAACCTTTAATAATTCATCAAGCGCTTCGATTGTAATTTTCCTCGTGACAACTTCCGTATTTAAATTCTTTATTTTTTCACTGAGCTCTTCATACGTCATCAGCCTTTTCTCCTCACTTTCTACTCTCTCAACAGGAGATCATCAATACAGGCGCGGTTTCTCCGATTGAATTTGGCCTTGTACAAATTGATATCCGCCGCATCTATTCCCAACTGTAAATTTTCAGTTTTTCCCTTGAAGGTAGAAATACCGATAGAAACAGTTACCCTGTCGGAAACTGTGGACCTTTCGTGAGCAAATTCCATATTTCTCACCGCTTCAAGCATCTTCTGTGCGATTTCTTTTTCCGAAAGGTTCTGAAGTTTCCAGAGGATAAGAAATTCGTCTCCGCCATATCTGTAAAACAGTCTTTCCTCTCCGGGACAAACTTTTCTGATAACCTCTGCAATAGTTTTAATGCAGTTGTCCCCGGCTAAATGCCCGTAGTAGTCATTGTACTGTTTGAAATAATCTATATCAAACATGATAAAAGCAATTCCCTTTGCTGATTTTGCCGACTGATCGATATAATTCTGTCCATCAACTTCGAGTGCATGACGGTTAAAACAACCGGATAATGCGTCTCTGTAAGATGCATCTATCAATTCACGGTTCTTTTTTGTGATATCCAGTAATTTCAAAGCGTTATACGTGATCAGCTGCTGATTTTTTTTGTAGATATCCGATTTCATATCTACCGCTTTCTGAAAGAGCTCAGTGGCCTCTTCAAATCTTTTCTCCCTTTTATAAAGTGTACCGAGTAGTCGCATCATCTCTGCATTGACCGGTGTTGCTCTTTCACGGAGATACTCAACGGATTTCCCGAGAATCCCTTTTGCAAAAGGCAGTTGACCTTTTTCCTTCAACACAAGACACCATTCAAGGATTAGATCATAAAGATTCAGATCCGTATTCTCATTAAAATAATCGTTAAAGACAGTATTCATCACTTCTATCGATCGCCTGAAGTCTTCATTATAGGCTAAAAGTCTTGCATGATGGAGATTCAGCGCACATTTAAAAACCAGCGGAACCTTGTCAATGTCCTCTTCAGCCTCCTGTAAATACCCCTTAGCTTCAACAAATTCTCCAATACGCATCTTATAAACAGCCATATTCAGAGATGAAATAAATTGATTAACCGTATTTTTACTCGTTTTAAAAAAATCATAGGCAAGTTTCGAATACTTTCCGGCCTCTTCTATTAAATCCTGATAAAAAAACGTCGTCCCGAGATTGTTATAGAGCTGCCCGAGTTTACCTTTGAGATGATAGTCCTGAGCGATCTCCAAAGCCGTCATCAGATATTGCAGCGAATAATCGTATAAACCTAAAACACCGTATGTAGCACCAAGAGCGAGTTGTGCCCTGATAAGCGAGTCTTTGTCATCTATCTCGGTTGCCAGTGATAACGCATTGAAGAGATAGTCATTTGCCTCTTTGATCTCTCCCTCATAATAATAGATATAGCCCTTTCCAAGAAGTATCTGTACCTGTGCACTGATATGCTGTACCTGTATCGCATTGTCCAGCAATTCATTCAGAGTCTCCTGTGTAATCCTTCTTAATTGCACTTCCTCGTCCAGACTACTCATTCTGTTACTGAGTTCTTCATAAGTCATCATCATTTCACACGTCCCATCCTGAAGTTTCTTAAAGACATCCCTCTTTTTTCAGGTCATCGGCTGAAAAGGCGGTAAACCTAAAATCATCAAAAACAAAGACATTTAGCCTTTTCAACGGTTAAATGTCTTTAGAGCTGAAATAGTCACTTGCCTATCTGGATAATCTTACAATGTTTTCTATATGTGCCGTATGCGGAAACATATCAACCGGTTGGATGAGGTCTATTTTGTATCCGGCTTCCTGCAGAATCACACAATCTCTCACCAATGTCCCAAGATCACACGAGACATACACGATCTTTCCCGGAGCCATCTCTATGATCTTCGTCAATACGGTTTTATCAATCCCGGCCCTCGGTGGATCGACGATCAGTGTATTTGGTTGAATTGAAACGGATTCATCTACATAATCCTCGACCATCATCCCTTTTACCGACAGATTTGTCAGCTTATTGAGTGAGGCATTCGCCACCGCGGCCTTCACCGAATCGTGTTGCGATTCTACAAGAATGACCTTTTTATAAAGGGGCGCAAGATAAATGGAAAAGAAACCAACCCCCCCGTAGAGATCGAGGAGAACCTCCTCTCTGTTCGGCTGGGCAATCTCCTTGATCGTTTCAAGTAAGGATTTCAGCATCTTTGTATTCGTCTGAAAGAAAGAAGTAGGGGGTATATTGTAATCAAACCATTCTATCTTTTCCGTTAAAGTCCCCTTGCCAAACACCGTGTTGTATTCCCCTGCGAGCAGTGTTTTCTTTTTACCGTATACCTGTATCATAGAATCCACAAACGATAGTCTCGATTTCACTTTTCCCTTGATCATATTGACCTGTTTGTTCGCATTGAAAGAGGTAATGAGAATCAGCATATACTGTCCCGTATATTCAGTCTTTCTAACGGCAATTCCCCTTAAGAACCCCCTTCTGCTTCTTTCATGAAAGATATCCTCGGTGGTAAACAGTTCGTTGAAGATCTCCTGCATGGTCATTCTTATCTTTTCAAATTTTTCATCTGCTATCTTACAGCCTTTTGGTTCGATAACCCTGTTTGACGCCTTTTCTTTCAGACCAAGCACAATTCCGCCCGGAGTCCCCATACAGGCGTAAACCATCTTGTTCCTCGTCGATAGAGTTCCGGCCGAGGCAAGTATCGGTTGCAGCAATCCGGTTGTGTCAATATTCCCGAGCCGTTGAAACTGCTCTGTGATAATCGTTTCCTTACTTGCAAGCTGAAAGTTGTAATCAAGATCCAACCATTCGCAGGCTCCGCATTTTCTGAAAACCTTGCAGACCGGTTGATTTCTCTCGGGAATTCTGTATTTCCAGTTCACCGCTTTTCCCAGCATGAAATTCTTCTTTTCCGATTCGACTCTGACATCTACGATTTCCCCCGGATAGGCCCCCTCAACAAAGACCGGCTTTCCCTCTTCATCATGTCCCAATCCCTGTCCGCCGTTTAAAAATTTCTCTATGACAATTTCTGTCAAGATTTTTTCATTTTCCATTCCTCACTACCCTTTCAAATATTGGATCTGAACCATCCGATGATATCCTGTCTGAACTGTTCGCCATGTTCAGGATCATAAATGGTCTCATGAAACGCATCGTTATACTTACATAAAATCTTTTTTTCCGAGCCAATCGCTCCGAAAAATTCATCCGTTCCCTCTAAAGGTACAACATGATCCCCGGTTCCCTTCTGAAACATAATCGGAGTCATAATGCTTGATGCATTATCCTTTACCTTTTTAACGTTATTATGAATACTCAAGGCAAGCTTCAGACTTACTCGGGGATGTACCAGCGTATCTCTTGAATATTCGATCACTTCATTCCTGTTTCTTGAAATATCCTCCTGTCTGATAGCATTGTTGAGCGTGATAAACGGAATGAGTTTCGCTATAGAGGCATTCTTTTCCATTTTTTTCCGCGTTTCCTCATCAACAACGATAGCCGGTGAAGAAACTACGGCAGCGTAGAAGATATCCGAATGGTCTTCGAGATACCTGAGCGTAATAAGTCCTCCGAGACTGTGTCCAAAAATTCCTATCGGAAGTTTGGGATTTTCTCTACGTATCTTCTGAACCATATAGTCTATGATCTTAAAACTGTCTTCAACTGAGGTATTTCCCCTTATACCTTTCGTTTTTCCATGCCCAAAATTGTCGAATCCATAGATGGCAAATCTGTGAGTTCTCATTTCTACGGCAAATCTCTCATATCTGTCGATGTGTTCACCAAGACCATGTACAAACAAAATCACTGCCAGTGCATCCTGATTAGGATAATTGACTGTATAGGTCTTCTTTCCACCAATTTTCAAGTATTCTTGATTTTTCATACTTTTATCCCCTCTTCACATCATAATATTCTTTATCTGATACTATAACATGTTTCTCTGTCATCCCCATAATTTTATAGTATTTTGTACCGCATTTGTATACTATTATTTTACATGAAGATTAATTTTTGTTCAACGTTATCAGTTAAATTTGATTAAAGGTGTATAATATAGCGGGGTTTAATTATCAGCATTCTTTCAAATGGAGTGATTCTTGGTGAAAAAGATATTGTTTATCTCTATGATCGCCATGCTGGCTCTGATAATCGTTGTAGTATCTTGCCAGATGGGGGTAACCACTCCTGAAGTACCTGTTTTAAAGCTTCCGACTGACGGGGCACAGAACGTTTCTCTCACTCCTTCATTTTACTGGGGTTTGGATGAGGAAAAAAAGGAGAACATTCTTTACAGTCTGGAGATTTACAGGTTGACTACTGGGGGGACAGAAACGGTTTTTCAGAAAACGGGACTTTCTGAAAATGAATTTAAGCTTACGGCAGAACTCGAACCTTCAGAAGAATATTTCTGGAGTATATCCTATTCAACCGATAAAGGTGAATCGGTAACTTCTTTGTATTCCTTCTTCGACACCTTGTCTCTTCCCGAACTGGAATTGAAGATTCCAGCGAACCGGGTTTACGAAGGCAAGACTCTGAACATCGATCTTAATAGTTTCCTTGAAGGGCGAAAAGACAGGGCGATTGATTTCTCCCTGATCTCCGGACCTGGAGGAGTTTCGGATGGAACTTACGTTTATAATCCGGGATTTGATGATTCAGGATCCTATGTTGTAGAAGTAGGTGCAAAAGACCAGTTCCGTCAAACTTCGCAGCAGTTTGAAATTACGGTTCTTGATAGTTACAGACCGATGCAGGTCAAGAATCTTCAGGAAAATTTTGAAGTCAGAGAAGGAGAACTCTTTCAGATCAACCTCAGTGAAAAGATAGACAATCCCGAAGCCAACCTTCTTACTTACAGTATCGTTGAAGGGCCAGGAGAGATCAAGGACGGCATTTATACATTCAAACCGGATTTCTCACAACAGGGCAGGGAATTTGTAAAAATCAGGATCGAAGATCCTGCGACTGAGATCAACATGAATTTTCATATCGTGATCAGTGATGTCAATCAGATTCCATCACTCGGTATTATCCCGATTCAAACCGTGAAAGAAGATGAGTTGCTCACACTTAATCTCAGAGAATTTATCGAGGATCCGGATGATGATACCGTCTCCTTTGAAAAGCTATCCGGGCCCGGTGAGCTGAATAATGACGGGTTATATACCTTTGTTCCCGGTTTTGATTCCGAGGCGGATTATTTCGTCAGTTTTTCAATAAGCGACGGTAAGGAATCATCGGAAGACAAATTCTCTATCATCGTTCAGGATGTTAACAGAATACCAACTGAAGTGGAGAATCTGAACAAACAGCAGACGCTTTCCGAAAATGAAGAACTCAGAATTGACCTTGGAAAATGTTTCTCCGATCCCGATGGCGATACCCTTTCATTCAGACTCCTTTCGGGTCCCGGTTCAATCAGTGATGGAATTTATTCCTTCCTCCCCGATTTTGATTCTGAGCCGGCAACTTCTATCTCTATCGAAATATCCGATGAAAAAGACAGTATCGTAAAGGCCTATGACCTGCTGATAAAAGATGTTAACAGGGCACCGATTATTGATGCCACCGAAACGGACACGCAAAGAGATACCTTTGCCATTCAGTGGAATGCGTCCGATGCAGATGACGATGAAATGCTTTACGATGTTTACTTCTCAATAACCGAGACACCAGAACTTGTCGCTGAAAATATAATCGGAAATACATGGAGTCCATCCGACTCGGAGATTCTGATAGAACCTTATCGGACTTATTACTGGCAAATCGTTGCCAAAGATGATAAAGGGGGTCAGACAAAGACTCCGGTTATGACGGTTACATTTGAAAATATAGCACCTGAAAAACCTCTTCTGACAAACCGCAGTGAGCAGGAAGGTGTTGTCGGGATGCCATTCACAGTCTCCTGGATTTCACAGGATCAGGACGACGGACAGAATCTGAAGCATGATTTTTATCTTGGAAAGGATAAGGATGATCTACACCTCGTTGCCGAAGATCTCGAAACAGAACAATACACCCTTTCCGGACTTGAAAGTGGTCAAAAGTATTATTATAAGGTCGTCTCAAAGGATTTATATGACGGACAGACCGAATCGGATGTTTTCTCATTCAACACCAATCAGCCACCTCTCGGACCGGTAAATCCAGGTATCGCGGATCAGTCTGAAGGTGTTTCGGCAACAGATACCATCCTCACATGGGATATTCCTGAAAATCCGGATAACGATGTACTGACTTATGATGTTTATCTCGGAACCGAACCGGGAAAATTAAGACTCCTCGTATCAAACTGTCAGAAGACTTCGTGTAAATTAGGCGCTTTGACGGGAAATGAAGACTATTTCTGGCAGGTAATCGCCAAAGATGAGCTCGGCGAAGAAACCGCCGGACCGGTGTGGTCTTTCAAGACGGGGTTTGGTCCCGGTGCGGTGGAATGGGTATACAAAGCAAATTATGATATCAGATCCAGTCCCGCTGTTTCAGACGACGGGATCATTTACTTCGGTGCCGATGATGATTACCTGTATGCAATAGACAGAGAGGGGAATTTCATCTGGAAATTCAACTGCGGGAACGTGGTATTCCCGAGTCCGTCTATCGGTAAAGACGGGACGGTGTATATCGCAACGGGAAACAAATTTGTATACGCTGTAAACCACGCGGGTCAGATGCTATGGAAAAAGGAATTACAGGGTTCCTGTTATTCGAGTCCGGCGGTAAACTCACGGAGTACGGTATACATAGGTGATTCAACGGGAGCACTCCATGCCATTTCATCAGACGGAAAAGAATTATGGAGTTATCAGGCGGAAGATGAAATCAGATCCAGTCCGGCGGTAGGTCATTCCGGTTCTATTTATTTTGGATCGGATGACGAGTATATCTACGCTTTGGACGGTGACGGGACTCTTAAATGGAAATACAAGACCGATGGTTTTGTCAGATCCAGTCCGGCACTTGATGAAGATGAGAATGTTTATATCGGCTCTTTCGATGGGTACTTCTATACACTGAATAAAAACGGTGCATTGTTGTGGAAGACCGATTTGAAAGCGGAACTGAAGGGAAGTCCGTCGATCTATATGGATGGGACGATCTATATCGGTGCTTATGACGGGACATTGTATGCCCTGAACAAGGATGGAACGATTAAATGGACTTATAAAATAGAAGAAGGGCCGTTCTGGTCTTCAAGTCCGGCCATAGGTGAGGACGGAACAGTCTACATCGGCACGTGGGAGAAAAAGGTATTGGCTATCGGCTCCGACGGAAAACAGAAATGGACCTTTGAAGCTGAGGATTACATCAAATCCAGCCCGGTGATAGACATTGATGGTTCCTTGTATATCGGAACCTATGGGGCCAAATTATATTCTATTGCAACGGAGAGTATGGGACTATCAAAAGATTCACCATGGCCTATGTTCAGAAAAGATCAAAAACATACGGCAAGTCAATAGAGAATCTGCTTTATTTGGTAAAAGGCGCATAACATGCGCCTTTTTTTATTTTCTTACAATTAAAAGGCGATGTTTAAGATTCACGGTAAATTTGCTTCGTTGAAAATTACTTCCATGGGGATGGATTTATGTATTGTGATATAATCGCCGTAGTTCTCTTTTCTCACCGAGCGCTCGTTTTTAATTCTGTACTGGAGTTGATAAAATGATAGAAGTCAATCACTTGAAAAAGTTCTACGGTAATTATCGTGGAATCGTCGATGTCGGTTTTAAAATTCCGGAGGGTGAAATATACGGGCTCATCGGACCAAATGGTGCGGGAAAAACGACAACGATACGAATTATCCTCGGTCTCCTGAAACAGGATTCCGGATCTGTAAGGATTGACGGTTATGCGGTCCCATCCGAATTGAATAAGATAAAACAGAATATCGGTTACCTTCCGGGAGAGGTCAATCTGTACGGAAATATGAAGGTCTCTGATTTTCTACGATACAACAGGGCTTTTTATAAGGCGATAGATGTTAAATATGAAAATGAATTGTGCGATTTTCTTGAACTGGATAAAACCAGAAAATTCAGGGAGCTCTCACTTGGAAATAAAAAGAAAGTAGGGATTGTTCAGGCCCTTGTCCACAAACCTAAAGTTCTGATCCTTGATGAACCCACCAACGGTCTTGATCCACTGCTTCAGAAAAAGCTTTACGAGTTGGTAGAAAATGAAAGGAATAAGGGGAGAGCCATACTCTTTTCTTCACATAATCTGATGGAAGTCGAAAGGCTCAGCAAAAGAGTTGGGATCATCAAGGAAGGTATTCTCGTTGAGGAAATGGCCATTTCAGAATTGACAAAATATGCCAAAAAAATCATCACGGTCTATGATTTATCCGACAAAGGGGCCTTGTCAAAATTCGAGCATACCTCAAAAAATAACGGAAAAATCACTTTTACGATACAGAGAAAACAGCTAAAGGAATTCATGACCATTCTGAATACACTTGATTATAAAGACATGGAAATCAGAAATCCTTCCCTTGAAGAAACTTTCATGGGCTATTACATCGAAGGGGGGAAATAATATGTTTTTCAACATCTACAGAAAAGAATTCATATGGAATTCACTTTCTCTATTAATATGGACGGTCGTATTCCTTGGGTTTGTCTTCATGTATCTCCCGATGACCAATCTGATTCTCGACGAGATGGGGGAACTGATGAAGTTTGTAGAAAAGATGCCTCAATTTTTACTGAAGATGTTCAACTTTGAACCGGAAGTCTTCTCGAAACCCGAAGGAATCTTCGGTTCGGAAGGAATGACGTTTGTATATATCTTATCCGCTGTGTTCGCTGCCGGTCTTGCGGGAAACGTGTTTTCAAAAGAATTTGAATACAAAACGATAGAGTACCTGCTCGTAAAACCGGTCAAACGTTCCTCCGTATTCTTTGCCAAAAGTCTGATGATGTTTTCCTCTATAGGAATTCTGACCGGAATCTTCACCGTTGGCTTGATAAGCGCTTTTAACCTGTTTATCAAGATTCCGTACAGTTTAAATATTCTCTATTCCTTTGGTTTATATACACTCAGCGTCCTCGTGTTCTTCTCGGGCATGTCAACTCTGATTTCCTGTATTACCCGGAAAAGTAACCTGAATACATCGATCTCCATAGGAATCACGATCTTCATGTACTTCGGAGATTCACTCGGAAGGAGTTTTGAAAGTGTGGGCTGGCTTGCGAAGATCAGCATCTTTAACTACATTCCACTGGCCGATACGGTCATCAACGACAGAATGTATCTCTTAAACTCTATCATCATCATCATGCTTGGACTTGTCATGTACACGATCGCCTATTTCATCTTTGACAACTCCGATATAAAAGGCTAAACATATCACAAGGCAGCTCTTAAGAACTGCCTTTATTTTTGAGTCTGCTTAGTCCTCACACTTTTAACAGTTTCAAGAACTATACACTTCATATCATACCTAACGAGTTGGGAGATACCAGGGTTCTTGAGCTACAGACTTCAGGAACACGATAAACCGTTTATACTTATTCAAGTAAATCTTTTTTCAGGTCATCTATTCTTCTTTCGAGGTCCTCTTTACTGATTTCAAAATAGACTTTGTCATTTTCACCCTTGACCACTTTCAGAAGTCTTGCCTTCTGTATAGAAAGAATATGTCTTTCAAGATCCGAAATGGGGAAATCAAGAATATCGGAAAGTTCTGAGGCATGATAGGAATTACCGGCAAGCAGTTTAATCATCCTGTATCTCGTCGGATCGGATAGGGCCTTGATGAAAAACTCCGTCCCTGCGCCTTCGGATAGGAGTTTGACATACATCGGCACTTCTCTGCCAAAGAATACGATCATACTGGAGATCATGATAATATACTCCTGTGAGGCAAAATGAAGCATGCAGAGTTTCAGGCCTTCCGGAAGGCCTTCGGACTCAGTCTCGCTGAATACGGTAAGACTTGAGGCAAACTTCTTTTCATCCTTATCGAGCTGATTCTGAAAATTGCTTACCTCATTCTCTATTTCCACTTGCATTTCTTCCGTATAAAGACTTTCAGTGAAGATTGTATATGTCCTGGACAGAACATCATTTAATCTCGCCTTAAATAATTCCGTGTTGAAGATGGCATCTTTCAAGACGATAAAGTCCGCATCACTTTTCATATAGCTTTCATTAATTTCATTTTCATATTCGGCATAAACTATTTCCGGATATTCTCTCTTTTCCTCGGTCAATTCCTTATAATCCAGAAGGATGTTGTAAAATTCTGCTGCATCGAGGTTGATAAGCTCTTCTACCGAATTTTCACGGATATATCTGTTGAGGACAAAGGTAAACGTACGGCTGCCAAAGATGATCTTCGCATCATTACGAATAAAGCTCAGTTCCGGATCCTTCAAAAAACTTTCCCAGACACAAGAAGAATCCTCCGTTGCAAAATCGAAGTCCCTTTCATAATTGTTATTACCATTCAACATGAAATAAGTAGATAGTGAGATTATATAATCCATCTCGGGCAAATACAAAATCTTCTTGCTCATTCAATCACCTCTATTGATCTTTCATTAAAAGTCAGAGTCATCTTCTGTCTACCGGCAAAAAAACGCACATTGGCCGTCCTTCCTCAGTTCAAGTGAATCAGTGATCGACGTTTCAGTCATCTTGATGACGTTTGAATCCATCGTTTTCTTCTTCCCATTTCAACTTAAGAGATCCGCCTTCAATTCCTCGAGATAACTCTCAAGATCCACCTTGTTGAGTTGTATGTAAAGTTTGTTATTCTCTCCACTGATGGCATTGGTCAATTTCAGGTTGTATATCTTCTCCATATGATGGGAGATCGTCGCCGTACTCAGACCAAGTTCCTTTGCCAGCTCTGCCCCGTAATAAGCCTTGTTTGAAAGCAGTTTTATCATCTTGTATCGCGTCGGATCGGCGAGAATCTTTAAAAAAGTTTCGATATTCAGTTTCTCATTCCTTTTCTTAATCTGATCCGGCATCCCGATACCAAACATCAGCGTCAGACGCTTCATCATAAACGTATAACTGTATGGTGCAAAATAGGTCATGTAGATATCCAGTTCCTCCGGTATAAAATCCTTTTCCGGGGTATTCAACAGTGTGATGCTCTTTAGAAATTCTCCCTCATCTTCATTTAAAAGACCTTGAAACTTATTTAATTCCTTTTGTATAGCCCCTTTTTTCTCATCCGTATAAATCTCTTCAAGAAAATAATCATACGTCTTCCTTAAGACATCGTTCAATCTTTCTTTCAACACCCTTGTATTATACACAAGTTCTTTCATCATTATATAATCACAATCGGTTGTATTGTAATTATCATCGAGTTCCATCTTTAACGCGGTAAAGATTTCATCCTTATCACCGGTCTTTTCCCCTTCAAAATTTATTTCCAGAGATTTGGTATAAAAAGTGGCCACATCCATTTCTATCAATTCATTAACAGAATTCTCCCTCAACAACTCCATCACTAAAAAAAAGAATCTTTCACTCTCTGTCATCATCTTCAGATCATTTTTCACAAACAACATCTCTGGTGAATTCAGTATTTTCTCCCACAGCTCTTCGTAATATTCAGAAATCTCGGAGTCTGTCTGATTCTCATATTCTATTTCATTTTCCTTGTCTTTTCTCACACAAAAGCAACCCATGAGCGATGCCCAGTAATCAAAGGTATCACTGTAAAGAATCTTTTTACCCATTCCACTCACCTCAAAAGAAAATAGATGAATTTCTAATATAATGTTAGAAATTCATCTTATATGATATCAAGATATAAGAAGATTGTCAAGTATGATATTTCATACATATATAACATCTGAACTTTGCGAGTTACTTCATTTTGTTACTGGTTGGGTATTTCGTATCAAGGATTTTTTCCGACACCCTTTCCGCCAAACTTTTTAAATCAGGTCTCCCCAACTTGTTAAAATAATTTTCACTGATCTTGAAAATAATATATTCCTTCTTAAACCATATTTTGATCCCTTTGTAAGTCACGATGAAGGGTTGAGAACTCTCCCTTTCCAGTACAATCGGTCTGGAAGTATAATTACAGCCCTTGTTGACACCTTCCATGATCTCATTAATCACAGTATCCAGCCAGCAGGCGTTATAATATGGATTTTTATAGGTATGCCAGAGAAATATCAGCGACATCGGACACCCTATCATCATGAGGATACCATTCCAGGGTTTGGGGAAAAAATTACTCAGCAATATTGGAACGTACACCCCCGTGAACAGCAGAAGTCTCGTCGCAGTTTCTCTGCCTTTGACGACATTAAAGATCCACTTGATGATGATATATGTATAAAGCGCAAGCAATCCTATGAAGATATATCGATAATCCACGAAATTCATGATGATCAGCATAACAGAAATGGCAATCATTTTATATACCGTATTATTTTTCAGATATTCTTTGCTCACCTTTCCACGACTTAGCAATAGCATATAAATCAATTGAATAGCGAGAAATACGACAAGAAACCAGAATATTTCATTCCATGGCATCATTTATCCCCCATTTTTCCCTTTTCGATGTCTATCAGGTTAATCTCCTTGAGACCTTTCACAAACTCTATCGCTTCAAGCACCGGCATCCCGGATTTTGATGCCAACAGATAGATTTCTTTGTATTCCTCATCCGGTGTGGGAAGCAAATTGAGAAATTCGCCCTCCCTTTTATCGAGAAGGATTTTATTCTTCCCCCGCTTGTCGAGTATAAGTGCATTTACAACCCCCTTATCCACATCGAGATTGAATCGAATCTCATGTCCGGCCTTTTCCCTTATCTTCATATATCGGTCTGAAAATTCATTCAACAACGAATCTATGTTGATTTCAAATGAACCGCCAATGTAGGAATAAAGTTTGGAAGGACGGCCTATACCGCCCTTCCATTCATACTCCACAAATCCATACTTTGTCATTCCATCCAGGATCTTTTGCACGGTAATAATATGTACCCTCAAATGTCTCGCAATCTTTGACGCGTTGGATTTAGGATTCTCTTTTAAGTATTCGAGAACATAAAAAAAGTATTCCGAAGCCGTCAGTCTTATCAGCTCTATCATATCAACACCAGGCAAACACTTTCTTTTTAATCGTATTCCACAGCCTCACACTCAGAATAATAATGATGAAAAGCCCCGCACAGCTTACGCCGATCAAAAGTGCATTGATCAACGGCGAAACAGTTGCAGCTGTCTGTAGTATGGCTATCGAAACGGGAAGCACGGTAATCATCGATAGGACTAAAATAACAAGAAACTGTCCGAGAAAAGAGGTAGAACGCATAAAGGCATTCGGATTACTCATCTGTTGCGGTGGTTTTTTCAATGTGAAGGCCATCCCGGAAAGGGAAGCCATCAGTTGAACGACAGATATAACCGGCAAGAGTATTAATGATAGGGGTCTCACACCTATAAACAGATTCAAACAGAAAAAAACGATGACAAGGAGCAGAAAATTGATGACAACGGGAACAAGCAGCTTGACTCTGATAAAGTCTTTTAAATCAATCGGAAGCATTTTTATGAGTTCGATACTCCCCCCCTCAAGGGACATCGAGTAGGCGGTCTGCATGGAAATAAACAGACACCCCATTATAGAGATAGTAAAAAGTGAGGTGAAGAAATCCTTGTTGATAAACCCCATCAATAATCCAAATCCAACGGGATAAAAGATATAATAAATCAACTGTTCGTTTCTCCTGTAAATCATCAATTCTTTTCTGAGCAGTGTATTGGATTTTGCTGCACTTTCTTTTACGGCCGATTTTCCATTCCTCACTCTTATTTTTTTAAAATTGAGTCTGTCTGACATATAAAAATACAATAGCCCAAACAGAACAAGTAAGACAGATAGAATGATAAGATAATAGGGCCTTTCTCCTGCATTTATCCCAATGGAAAAGATATTAAATCCCGATCTGAAAAAACCATCCGCTTTCATCAACGCATCCGGTAATGCTCCTGAATTGAGTATGGATCCCGGCAAGGTCTGAAACATGAGAATATAGGCTCCGGCATAGATCAGATTGATAATGATCATCAGCACTCTCAACACTTTCTGAGAGGCAACGCTACTGAGCAAAACCGCACAAATAGAACTGATAAACACAAGCAGCAGAACACTCATCAATACACCTATACTGCCGAATATGATAAACGATGGTGTTTTATTTGAAAAAAAGGCAATTACAGGTGCAAGGTATATCACAAGATAAAGCAGCATCGAAATCCCGGAGATGATCAAATTGTAAGTAACAATAGAGGACTTCTTTATAGGCAGTGTAAGCAGAAAATCTATCTCTTCATTTTTTTTCAGATGAAAAGACATCATACTCGAAAAGCTTAAGATAAAGAACAGAGAAAAAAAGGTGATGATAAAGTTCATGTAGATATCACCAAAATTCCCATTTGCAAACGTCAAGACAGAAAGCTCATTGTAAACGGTCAACAGATTTTTTGAGATCAGAAAAAGAAAGCCAAAACAAAATAAAACAAGAAAGAGAAGGCTGTTTTTCTGTCTTTTCTTCGAGTTGGAATTCTCCATAAACACCTTATACTTTAAAAGAACGGATAAATCATGAAACATGTACACCACACCCTACAGCGCGTTGACGATGTTCTGTACATCTTCCGCCTGATCTGTCAATGCCAGAAAGAGATCTTCAAGTGAAGTGGAATCATCCATATTCCGCTTTTCACGTAACTCCTCCATGGTCCCTTCGGTTAAGAGAACCCCATTATGCAGAATTCCGATACGATCGCACATCTTCTCGGCTATTTCAAGAACATGTGTCGTCAGAAATATCGTTGCCCCTTCATGTGCTCTTTTTTTCAGTAAATCTTTAATAATTCTGGAACTTCTTGCATCAAGGCCAACCGTCGGTTCATCAAGAAAAATAATCCGCGGTTTACGCATGAGAACACTTGTAACCATCAACTTCTGTCTCATCCCATGAGACATATCGGATATGGGAACGTTCAGGAAATCGATATCGAAGGCCTCACAAAGTTCATTAAAATCTTTTCTCGTTACCGAATTATTCATTTTAAAGAGATCGAGTATGAATTGAATGAATTCATTGCCGGTAAAAAAAGGATAGATTTTCGGCTCATCCGGGACAATTCCTATCTGTCTTTTCACTTCAACCGGATTCCTCATCACATTCATTCCGGCTATTTCAGCCTCTCCAGATGTTATCGGCAACTGACCCGTAAGCATTTTAATCGTCGTCGTCTTACCGGCCCCATTGGTTCCAAGAAAGCCATAAATCAAACCAGTTCCTATATCAAGACTGAGATTATCTACCGCAACCTTTGTATTGTATTTCTTGGTAAGATTCACACATTTGATCATTAAATCACCTCATGTATTATTTCACTTCTAATGAAATAATAACACATGTGATAATACATGTCAAGATGATCCAGTTGGAAAAGTCTATTGGGAATATTAATCTTTCAGACAAAAACAAAAAAAGGACGGAAATCTCTTCCGTCCTTTTTTTGTTCAATTTATTTATTACAATTACTTCCCAATAAGTTCCTTATATCGACTACAGGCCACCATATGTCCATTACCGGCATCGACCAGTTCTGGTTCCGATTCTTCCCAGCAGGCCTTCACCGCATAAGGACATCTCGGATGGAATCGGCATCCC
>ERZ795048.1233-NODE-1233-length-23835-cov-7.545332_pt1 | contig 23835 bp, 22 predicted proteins | sample MGYA00375132_ERZ795048 | MGnify/ENA primary metagenome ERZ795048 (study PRJEB30177, sample SAMN05720225) | activated sludge metagenome | isolation source: Anaerobic digester | place: Hong Kong | collected 2014-12-17 ... | reverse complement strand
CCATACAGCAGAAACCCCCTCCCGCTTTCATCTGCAATATGATTAAGGTCGGAAAGGAGCCCGTCGGAGATGTCAATCATCGACGTCGGTTTAAACTGCCCCTTGATATCATAGGTGATATTATATCGCGCCACGGGCCGGGTATGCCGGTCAACAAGTGACTTCCACTTCTCCTTCTCCGGACCTGAACCATGCATGAACACTTCAAGTCCCCCCTGAGAACTGCCTATGTGCCCTGTGCAGTATATGTAGTTACCAGGCTGTGCCGTTGAACGAAGAATGACGCCGGAAGGCCCGGCATCGCCGTATACCGTTATTGAAAGCGTCAATTCCGCGGTCCGGGAGATATCGCCTCCGACTATTGGCACACCCGCCATTTTCGCCGCTTCAGTAAGGCCGTCATATACCCGCAGGACATATTCCTCGTCTTCACCTGCCGGTATCCCGCATGACACAAGGGCGTACCTGCATTCCCCTCCCATTGCGGCGATATCTGATATATTGGCCATCATCGCCTTGAACCCCGCGTCCTCAGGCTGTGAATAATCTCTGCGGAAATGGACATTTTCTATGAACATGTCTGTCGAAAGAAGGCCGAAACGGCCCTCCCCTATGCGGAACACCGCGCAGTCGTCCCCTATCGACATCAGCAGGTCCTTCGGCTTCGGAGCTCCTTTGGACTCTACGCAATCCCTTATTTTTGCAATTATATCCCATTCACTTTTTATTTTCATTGTCGTCTCAACTGTTATTGAAAACATATCCGTCAGGCGTATCAGCCCTGCACATATCTCTTATACATATATTCAATACGCGCCCTGCACCGGTCAAACCCGAAAAGCGGCATGGCTTTGTCCAGTTCCGGGCCGCTGAGCCTTCCGGTAATCATTCCCCGTACAGGATGAAAGAGCTTTTTACCTTTCAGCGATGTCGCTGCTTTTATCTTCCCGATCAAATCATCACAGAAATTCGTTTCCGTGATTTCGGAGTGTATCAATTCATACGCGGCCTTCACCACCTGCTTCGACTCATCCTCGTTCATGAGGGCATCGGTTTCTTCATCGGGGACCACCACATCCTCAAGAAAAAGCCCCAGATACTGTGTGATATCCCCGAGGACCTCACAGTACCCCCGGAGGAGATCAACTATTGTTTCAAGTGTTGTGCGGTCCATTCCCGACACATCATATCCGGCCTCCGTAATGTACGGCAGGAAAAGGTCAGTTATTGTATCCAGGGGATAATTCCGTATATACATACCGTTCATCCAACGGAGTTTCTGGAAATCAAATACCGCGGCGCTCTTTGCCAGGCTGCTGATCTCCAGTTCACGGACAATATCATCGACGCTGAGGATTTCCTCGCCGCTTTCCGTAGCCCATCCCAGCATTGCCAGATAGTTGAACAGCGCCTCAGGAAGATATCCCTCCCTCCGGTACATCTCGACAGATGTTATGCCGTGCCTTTTGCTGAGCTTCGCACGGTCAGGCCCCAGCACGAGAGCGATGTGGGCATATTCCGGGACCGGAAGATCAAGGGCCCGGGCAATGAGGATCTGCTTCGGTGTATTGGAAAGGTGGTCCTCCCCCCTGATCACATGGCTCACCTTCATAAGGGTATCGTCAATAATTACGATATAATTGTACACCGGGACACCGTCGGAGCGGACGATAATGAAATCACCGCCGATATTCTCACTGCTGAATGCCACAGGTCCCTTTATAAGGTCATTCACCACAACCTTTTCACTCTCAGGGACCCTGAACCGTATTGTGGGTTTCCGTCCCTCCGCTTCAAAGGCGCCCTTCTGTTCATCTGAAAGGTCCCGGCATTTCCCGGAATAGACATAAAACCCCTTCTCAGCCTCGGATTTCTTCCGTTCAGCATCAAGCTCATCCTGGCTGCAGTAACAGTGATAGGCGTTGCCGTCACGGAGCAGCCGCTCACTGTATTCCCGGTAAATATCAAACCGTTCCGACTGCCGGTATGGTCCGTATTCTCCCCCGGCATCAGGCCCTTCCTGCCATTCAATGCCCAGCCACTTCAGGTCTTTGAGGATCGACACTTCCGACTCCATGGAACTTCGCTCCATGTCAGTATCTTCTATTCTCAGCAGAAGCGTTGCGTTATTTTTCCGCGCAACAAGATAATTGCATATTGCCGTTCTCGCGTTGCCGATATGTAGAAACCCCGTGGGGCTCGGCGCAAATCTGACTCTCATTGTATTACTCCCTTATTCCGATTATTATATTCATTTTTCACATGATAGTATCAAGGTACCTCAGGCTGCTCTGTCCAACGGGGCAAATAATTCAAAATCATGTCGTCACACGTATGCAGGAAAATCAATCTGCAGAAAAACCGGATCAACAGGGATACGGATACAGCATTCCCCGAATAACGTCAACATCATTTTTTCATGAGCAGGAAATTCACCGTTGCTGCGTCCGGAGTTTGAGGACATTATCAATCTGAACCGCAAACATGAAGAAAAATCATTATAAGGTGATCAGCCCCATAACAAACAGGAACGGTTATCAGCTGTTTCAAATGTGTAAAAAAGAACGCCGCGCCCTGTTTTATTAAAGAATTTCTTGACAGGGTGCGGTTTACTTCATGTATTCATTGCTGTACACACAACTTCGGAAAACAGCAGGAACACATCGAACAATATCGCATCCGCTGGAACTGAAATCATACAGCACCATGATGAACCAATAATAATCACAACGAGGTACACACAATGAACGGTAAGGACGAACCAAAAGGAACCGGAAGCAATGAAGACGTATCCGCTGCCGTTCCTTCTCACTTTATAAAGGACATTATTGAAGAGGACATCCGGGAAAACAAAAATGACGGCAGGGTTGCCACGCGGTTCCCTCCTGAACCGAACGGATATATCCACATCGGCCATGCGAAATCGATATGCCTCAATTTCGGCCTCGCAAAACAGTATGGGGGCACCTGCAACCTGAGATTTGATGACACAAACCCCAGCAAAGAGGACACCGAATATGTCGATTCAATCATGGATGATGTGCGCTGGCTGGGATTTGACTGGGACGACCGCCTGTATTACGCATCGGACTATTTCGAAAAACTCTACGAATACGCGGTTCAGCTTATACAAGACGGCAAAGCCTTCGTATGCGACCTGAACGCAGAGCAGATGCGGGAATACCGCGGCACGCTGAAAGAGCCCGGAAAAGAAAGCCCCTACAGAAACAGGTCTGTCGGGGAAAATCTCAGCCTTTTTGAGGCGATGAGAAACGGCGAGTTTCCTGACGGCTCACGGACTCTTCGGGCGAAGATAGACATGTCCTCGGGGAACATAAATATGCGCGACCCTGTTATTTACAGGATACAGCGCGCCCATCATCACAGGACAGGGGACACATGGTGCATCTACCCTATGTATGATTTTACCCATTGCCTCTCTGATGCGACGGAAGGGATCACCCATTCAATCTGCACCCTGGAATTTGAAAACAACAGGCCCCTGTATGACTGGATACTGGACCAGCTCCCGGTGCCCTGCCATCCTCAGCAGATTGAATTCGCGAGGCTCAATCTCACCTACACGGTGATGAGCAAGCGGAAGCTCCTTGAGCTGGTAACAAAAAAATATGTTTCCGGCTGGGACGACCCCCGGATGCCCACAATATGCGGCATGCGCCGGAGAGGATACACCCCTGAAGCGATCCGCGACTTCTGCGACCGCATCGGGGTCGCGAAGCGGGACAGCACCGTTGATGTCGCGCTCCTTGAGCACTGCCTCCGTGAAGACCTGAACCGGCGCGCACTCCGTGTTATGGCGGTACTGAATCCCCTCCGTGTGGTGATAGAAAATTACCCCGAAGGCCGGGTGGAGGAACTTGACGCTGTCAACAATCCCGAAGATGAATCCGCCGGGACCAGGAAAATTCCATTTTCACGGACCCTTTACATTGAACAGGACGACTTCAGGGAGGAAGCCCCGAAAAAGTTTTTCCGGCTTGCCCCGGGAAAAGAAGTCCGGCTGAAACATGCCTACTACGTCACCTGTACTGATGTGATAAAGGACCCCGCGACCGGGGAAATAACTGAGATTCGATGCACCTACGACCCTGCGACAAGGGGAGGATGGTCGGAAGACGGAAGAAAGGTCAAGGGAACACTTCACTGGGTTTCAGCGGAACATGCAATTGATGCGGAAGTGCGGCTCTATGAGCGCCTTTTCACGACTGAAGAACCTGAGGGAGACAAAGAAACTCATTACCTTGATCTCCTGAATGCCGATTCGCTGAAAATCGTTACCGGCTGCAAGGCTGAACCGGGTCTCAGAAATGCCGCACCGGGAACACGGTATCAGTTTGAACGGCAGGGATATTTTTGCGTTGACCTGGAAGATTCATCCGCGGGGCACCCTGTATTCAACAGAACAGTACCGCTCCGGGACTCATGGGCAAAGATTGAGAAAAAGGAAAGCTGATCTGTTAATCAGCCTGATATATTCTGCTGTAACGAAAAACGGCGGCCTGCACACTACATTTCAGGCCGCCGTTTTTTTGGTATTTTCCGATTTCGTTATATCGCGCTTCCGCCTCTTTCACCGGTACGGATGCGGATACATTCCTTCAGCTCCTGAATAAATATTTTCCCGTCCCCGATTTCTCCACCGCCGTTCCGTGCCGATGAAATAATCGCGTCACATGTAATATCGACAAATTCATCGTTGCATGCGATATCAAGCCGCACCTTCGGGCTCAGGTTAGGAACCACCTTCACCCCGCGGTACACATCTTCTTCCGGCTCCTGCTGGCCATGGCCGGTAACGCGGGACACGGTAATCCGCTTAATCTCCGCAGCGTAGAGGGCTTCCCGGACACAGTCCAGTTTATCAGGCTGAATAATTGCTGTTATCAGTTTCATTCTTTTCTCCTGAATCAATTAATGTGAATCAGGCCATAGCCCTGTTCTGCGTGCTGACTATTATCAAGGCCTGCCATCTCTTCATTTTCCTTCACCCGGAATCCTATTGTTTTCTGCAGTATAAACGCTATTACCAGAGTAACAACAGCGGCATACACAAAGGCTATAACAACTGCCAGCGACTGGACTCCCAGCTGGTGAAGGCTGCTCCACCCTGCGCTCTGTGCATTGACAAATCCCGGACGGAGGAAAAGCACGAGACCGATCGCGCCGAAAATTCCGGCAACACCATGGATCCCGAACACATCAAGGGTGTCATCATATCCAAGTCTGTTTTTCAATTGAATCGCGGAATAACACACACCTGAGGCGACAAATCCAAGCAATAACGCGCCCACTGGAGTCACAAAACCCGCAGCAGGAGTAATCACCACAAGACCAGCGAGGACACCGGACGCGAAGCCCAGGCTTGTTGCTTTCCCATGGTGTATCCCCTCAATAAGCATCCATCCGCAGGCACCTGAAGCAGCTGCAACCTGAGTCAGCGTAAGGGCACGTGCCGTATCAAGTCCGCTGGAAACAGCGCTTCCGGCATTAAAACCGAACCAGCCCACCCAGAGCAAACCGGCACCCATAAGGGTCATAACAAGATTATTCGGATGCATCGCAGTTTTCGGATATCCTCTCCGGGAACCCAGCAGCAGCGCAACAACGAGGCCGCTCACACCGGAGGTGATATGGATAACGGTACCTCCCGCGAAATCAAGCGCTCCAAGGTGTGCGAGAAAACCATCTGATGCCCACACCCAGTGACAAACAGGATTATACACCAGGAGGCTCCACAACGCGATAAACAGGATATAGGTCCTGAACCTTACCCTTTCCGCGAAGGCCCCTGCAATGAGAGCAGGAGTAATTATTGCAAATTTCCCCTGAAACATCGCGTATACATACTCCGGGATACCCTGAGAAAGTATGCTTTCATCAATACCCTGTAGAAGGAAGTATTCCTTTTTCCATCCCATAAACCCTCCCAGAATCCCCGGGCCGAAACTGGTTGCATACCCCACAACCATCCAGAGTACGCCTATAACCGCCATCGCAGCGAAGCTGTGCATCATAGTTCCTATGACATTTTTAGTCCGCACCAGACCGCCATAAAACATAGCAAGCCCCGGGATCATAAGCAATACAAGGGTCGTTGACGTCAGCATCCAGGCCGTTGTCCCTGTATCAACAGCTACAGTTACGGGCTCTGCCATTAAACCGGCAGGAACCAGTACAAGAAACGAAGCAAGGGCTAATCGAAATTTTGAACCCATAGCAATCCACCTCAAAATATAATAAATTTATATTAAATTAAGCACCAGGAATATGATAGTCAATATGTAATAATGGGATTGCCTGCTATTTTACAAATCTGTAATGTCCCTGTAACATCGCTGTAACCTGCGCAGCAAAACGGCTGTTTCATCGACTATTACACGACGGAAGAACAATGAAGCGGAAATTATAGAAGAGATACCGAGTACACTATTTCCTGTGAGACGAAACTATGTTCAGGTCAGTAGTCATAGGAATGGACCGAAGGCTTCCCGGTTATTATTTCATTTGAGTCACGTTCAATTTTACGGACAAGTTTCTGAATTTTCTCAGCAACATCCTCACCGAAAAGCACTTTCCCGCAACGGGTACACTGGTATGCCGGAACATCCTCCAGTACAAAATAAAACAATTCCGTACTGACGCTGTAACAGCTTTTTCCTTCGATTATCACGCCACCGCATGAGCATTCCATATATCACCTCAATAAATTGTAACCGGCTTTCATATAATCCGGAAAGGTACGTCACCTGCAGGTACCCCGGTCATGAACGAGCAGCTTCAGACAGTATACCGCTTTATAATCCTGCCCTTCATGACCACAAGCATTTTTCCCTTATTCATGTATCATGTTCAGCTGATATCGGCTACCCGTTTTTTTCACGCTTTCCCACAACCGCAATTGTTGCACCCCAGTTATACATATCATCATGAAATTCAACAATATCATCATTTTTTTCAAGAACACCACGCACAATGGATTTGAGAACAGACTGCCCTTTCCCATGTATTATCCGTATTGTACCAATTCCGCGCTCTCGGGCATCCTCAATAAAATCCTTCAGTACGAGTTTGACATCTTTCGGGTGAAAATGATGAAGATCAATTTCATCATCAAGTTCAATGTGATAATGTTCATCCATACCATTCCTTATATCTCATGATGCACTTCCAGACTTCCAGACTGTACATAACTATTATAAATAATTATTGACATTTGATACCAGTACCTGAGTATACTTACAGTGAAAAAATTCAATTTTATTGATTGCATTATTCAGGCTTCCAATACAATCTGCCCTGAGTATGCAGGGACAGGAAAGATAGGCAAGTATTTTATGTCCCCGGAGGAGAAAACCTCGCTTCTCTTTATGTATCATATCAATCGAGGTAGGGTATATATGCTTCCATAAGCCTGTATATCGCTTCCATCCCGGTGGAGACGGCCGGGAAATTTCATTACAATCCGGGATTACACGAGTGAGCACAAAAGCATATTTATTCGATTTTGACGGGACCCTTATTGACAGCATGGGGGGGTTCGCCAACATAGCCGGTGAAACAATTCACCGGTTTCATCCGGAAGTGTCGTACGAAGAGGCCCGAGCCCGATATCTCGAAACCTCCGGTGTTCCCTTTTTCCAGCAGCTTGAAATCATGTTCCCCGGCGACCCTAGCAACGGGGAGATTGCCCGGATATTTGAAGAAACTAAAATCCATGGTTTTTTTTCCGAAAGCTTCCATGATGACGTTGTCCATACGATCTCGACATTACGTGCGCGCGGCCACATTGTGGGTGTCTGCTCAAATAATTTTCAGCACCTCATTGATGAATTTGTTGAACGGGAGGGCCTCACGTTTGATGTCGTTCTGGGATTCAGGGAGGGCTTTGAAAAAGGGAAAGACCATTTTCAGTATGTCATGAAAAAGTTCTCTCTCTCCAACGAGGAACTGACCTTTGTGGGAGACTCCCTTAAAGATGCTGAAAAAGCCATGACAAACAACCTTCGCTTTGTCGGCATTTGCGGAACATTTCAGGAAGAAGATTTTCGCCGGATACACAGCGACCTCCTGACAATACATAATATAAAGGAACTATTGGAACTATGAAAGCAATTGTACTTGCCGCAGGAACCGGAAGCAGGCTCGGAGAGCTCACCAAAACCCGCACCAAGGCCCTTGTCCCCGTTAACGGCAGGCCCCTCATTGATTACCTTCTGGACTTCTTCGACCTTTCTTTCTTTAATGAGATAATTGTTGTGGGCGGGTTTCACTATGAGGATATAAAGATTCATGTTGAGAAAAAGGGAATATCACATGTCAAAGTCATAGAGAATAAAGAATATCTTAAAGGAAATATCTACACTCTCATTACTGCGCTCAGCACATTTTCGGAGGACTCATTCCTTGTAACCAACGCAGACCACATTTATCCCCCGGTAATGTTCGAGAAGATGAAACCCCAATTCCAGTCCATTACAGCTATGTGTGATTTCGACCGCAGCCTCGCGGAAGACGACATGAAGGTGAAACTGTATCCCGACTCTAAAAAAATCGAATCCATCAGCAAGAAGCTGGACTCCTTCGATTGCGGCTACATCGGTATGACCTATGTAGACAAGTCAATCGACAATGTGTACAGAAATGCCATTCAGGAAACACTTCTCCGGTTCGGCGAGAAAGCTGTTGTTGAAAACATCCTTCAGATTCTTGCCGAGAACGAGAGGACGGCTCCGTCAATAATGGACCTTTCCGGTATTGGATGGTATGAGGTTGATACTATCGAAGATCTTATGAAAGCGGAAAAACATCTCCTTAAGGACAAAAACTTCCAGTAGAAGCAGACTGAAGGTTTTTCTTTCGATTACCAGATGAACAGAAGCGGGTTGATATATCTGCCATGGCGGCTCATCGCAAAGTGCAGGTGAGGCCCCGTAGATCTTCCCGTTGACCCGAGTTCCCTATGATGCGGTTTTTGCCGACCATCTCACCTTTCCGCACGTTAATTCTCAACAGATGCCCATACATGCTGATATATCCGTCACGGTGCTGAATAATTACTGTCCGGCCGTACCCTTCCCTCCATCCGGTATATGATACGATACCCTCCCGGACCGGCCTGATGGGGGACCCTATCCGCGAGGATATATCGATCCCGTTATGAAATTCCATTCCATGTTCATGATCGAAGTTCCTCATCCCGAACATTGAAGTGAAATAACCGATGACAGGGGCCTGATAGTTTTTCCGGATATCATACAGTCTCTGTATGTACTTGTTGACAACAACAGGCTGCGATCTTTTAAAAAAAGCGAATCGAATATCATCACGTGCAAAAAGGTCAAAGATGCCGTGCATATACGAACCGCATACGCCGCTGTTGTCATGAAGAAGCCGTGTCATACGCCACACATCCGTTATATCGTCAACCGGCACAAGAACACCATTTTCACCGGGAACAACAATCTCCATACCCTCCTGTGCCTCAAGGGACTTTAGAAACGGATTCGCAGCAATGATTGTGTCAATTGTTATGTTACGGCTCCTCGCAATATCCCAGAATGTTTCACCATTCCGCATTGTATGAATCCGTACTCTTGTTCCAAAATCGTGAGGGTATTTTTTAATGAGGCTGATATATCCTTCCTGAGAAGTAAAAACCGGAAATCCGTCTTTCATAATATAATCAGAAGGATTAACAACAACGGTATCTTTCACTATTCCATTAATAATATTTCCGATTACGAGTACCATTACGATAAAGACTATGATACCCCTGCATCCATTAATAAACTGTGTAAGCTGATACCGGGTTACTGGCCATCCATTCATTTGTTCCCCCTTCCCAGCCGCTGCGACTTTTCTGCAGCCGCTTCCACGGCATCAATTACGATACCGGAAAATCCGCTCCGCTCCAATACATGCACAGCTTCTATAGTTGTCCCGCCGGGTGACGATACTTTTCCGCGCAAAGTAATGGGGTCCTCCCCGCTTTCCGCTACCATCGCGGCAGCACCCAGCACCGTCTGAGTGGCCAGGATGAGTGCTTTGTCACGCGGGATACCCATTTTCACGCCACCCTCTGTCATTGCGTGAATAAGCGTATACACATACGCAGGGCCGCTGCCGGAAACAGCAGTAACGGCATCCATCATTTTTTCAGGAAGCAAAAGGACTTTACCCAGCACTGAAAACACGGCTTTCACACGGTCAGTATCATTTTCTAACATGTTGCCGTTCGGTGACAACACCGACATACCTTCTCCGACCAGGGCCGGTGTGTTCGGCATAACACGGACAATTTTCTGCGCCACACCGAGTATTTCCTCCATCGAATCCAGAGAAAGCCCCGCAACAACTGATACAACAACGTTCCCTTCAGCGCAGCCGCGTAACGCCCCGAGAACTGAAACTGCCGAGTCAGGTTTCACCGCCACAATCACGATGTCGCATCTCCTGCAGACATCATCAGGAGAACCGGCTTTCGGGGCTGAATACTTCGCACATGTTTTTTCAAGAATGTCAGGATCAGCGTCATAGCAGACCACATGCTGTCCGCCAACCGATTTCACAAGGCCCGCAACAATGGCAGACCCCATATTCCCGGTCCCGATACAGCCAACAGTTATAGTTTTAAGAATGTCGATCATCTGCTGCAGTCCTGTATATTTCATTCATTGTACTGCTTTTATTTTCACTCCCTGTTGTACAGGGTTACCGGTCACTGTAACCGGGGATTAATTCTTCTGCTAAAATGTGTATATTTCAACAATTATATGTAAATACCACCCGTAATTACGTCAAGGTTTTTTTGATTGCCGGATTTTTTATTATGAGAACTCTGACCTGATATTAGATACCATTGAACAGATACGCTTTCTTCGTTCAAGAAAAAAACGTACAAAGAAAAATTGACTTGCAAGGATTCAAATAATATTTATATTGACGGTAAAGTTATTCTCTGGTTCGCTATTCCTTTAATTGGACAAACATCCGTCACAGTACATTGTCCTCGCATCGGCATGTTGAATCGCGATACTGGAAAACAGTATCGTATCTGAATCCCTCATTAGTGGTAACTGCAATATGACAGGAATTGACATTGTATACTCTCTTTTACCCCTTATAATCGTGAACAGCGCGGTTATACTCGCTATTATCGTGTTCGCGTTTCTTTACCCGAAACGAAAAAAATCTGATGACGTACTCAGGCGCATGCACCCCACTTTTGTCGGTGTATTTCAACGTGAATTATGGTACTGGATTAATCAGCCCCTCCTTTCCCTGTTGAAATTTCTTAAAATGACGCCCAATACTGTCACCGGCATATCACTTATACTTGGATTTATTTCTGCATACTGTTATATGGAGGGCCGATTCGCCCTGGCCGGCTGGATTCTAATTGTCAGTGCAACCCTTGATATTCTTGACGGCTGGCTTGCCCGTCAGACAGGTCAGGAATCTCCGGAAGGGGCGTTTTTTGATTCATGTGTTGACCGGTACAGCGAAGGTGTTGTTTTTCTTGGAATTACTCTTTTCTATGCTATTAATGGCAACATCCTGATGTTCGGGTTTAACGCCACCCCCGTTATTATTGCAATTTCGATTGTTGCGTTAATAGGATCCCAGATTGTCAGCTACGCTAAGGCCCGCGGTGAATCAGTCGGATCAACAACAAACGCCGGTCTTATGCAGCGTCCGGAACGGGTTGTGCTTCTTTCGGTGGTATCGGTATTATATCCTTTTCTCCAGATACTGCTGTCACACTACGGTATCAATGAGCACTATCCGATGGTGCTGGTGCTTCTTGTTATGGCGGTCCTCACGAACGTAAGCGCCGCAGTCAGGATTATAGTCTTATTTAAGGAAATCAGAAGAAAATCCCGGCAGGATGACTAAAACCTTTTCCATTAAAACATTAGGCTGCAAACTCAATCAGTATGATTCCTCCCTTATTGCAGGTTATTTCCAGGAGAATGGCTGGAAAGCCGCCCGGTTCGGCGAGCCCGCTGATGTGGTTATAATTAATACCTGTACTGTAACAGACCGCAGTGATAAAAAATGCAGAAACCTGATCCGTCAGGGGGCCCGTCATTCCCGGAGCGGCGGAGTCATTGTTACAGGGTGCATGGTGGACGCGGACAGGAGCGGCATATTGTCAATGCCGGAAGTCCTGGCAGTATTCAGCAACAGGGAAAAGGACCTGATCTTCGAAAAAATTAATTCACAGATCATCGAACCGGCACTTCATGCAGACACGGTAATGATTCAGCACGATACAGCCCCCCTCCCCTTCGGCCACACCAGGGGATACCTCAAAATCCAGGACGGCTGCGACAATTCATGCTCCTACTGTATAATCCCGTCAGTCCGGGGAAAAGGCAGGAGCCGTCCCTTCGTTGAAATTCTGGATCACGGGAAAAAGCTGATCGACTCGGGATGCCCTGAAATAATTCTCACAGGAATCACAACCGGTGGATACAGCTGTGACGGGAAAACCCTCCCCGATGTCGTGGAAGCCCTTGCTGAACTCGAAGGACAGTTCAGAATCCGCATCACCTCCATTGAACCCGTCCATGTAACTTCTCACCTGATTGAACTTTTTTCTCACAAAAAGGTATGCAGTCATATCCATCTTCCGATCCAGTCAGGTTCGGATAAAATACTGGAACGCATGAACCGTCCCTATTCACTGCCGGTGTACATGGACATTATTGAAAAAATTAAAGAGAAGCATCCCGATATTGCAATTGGAACAGATATAATAATCGGATTTCCCGGCGAGGAGGACGTTGACTTCCAGGGCAGCCTTGATGCGATACACAACTGCGGTTATTCATATCTACACCAGTTTTCATTTTCCGCCAGAACAGGGACCCCTGCGGCATCAATGGGCAATCGCCCGTCGCAGAAAATAATTGCTGAAAGGTCACTGGTCATGCGTACTCTTTCGGAAAAGATATCATCAGCTTACCGGAAGCGATTCATTGGAATACCACTGGAATGTGTTATTGAGAAGAATAGGAACAATGGGATATTCACCGCCGTAAGCAGCAATTATATCAAATTAACACTGATGGACTCCCCGGAGAATGAAAAAAAACGGGGCACCCTGTCAATGGTAACATTAAACCGGACAGAACCGGAACAGTCATTCGGCACGCTGCTATAGAGATTTCACCTGTTTGCCACCCTCATTACAACACGCCCCCAGCAAACGGGTCACCAGAGCATTTCTATACACCACAGTGCGCCACCCGAAGAGAACATTATCTTTTTTATCGAGAATACAAATACCCCCTTCAACTTCATGGACCCTGTAATTCTCATTTTTAATGGCTACTGTACTATTGATAATATCTGCTACAGGAAATCCGTTGCCGTCGAATATAGATCCGTGTATATTCGGCGACTTATCAGGAAACGATACCTTCTCTGCTGAAAGAAAAAACCCGCATTCTTTTGAACCTTGCAAAATTTCCCTTGAAATAAAATCACCATAACGGTAGTTGTGATACGCGCTGAACGTCACGCTTTGTTGTACATGTATCATACTGGTTTCCTTTCGTAACAATCTCTTCATGTATTATATCAGGTAACATGCTGTCAAACGCATTTCTTTTTTATTGAAAACGACAAAAATACGATAAATTTGTATATTACTCCAGGATCACATTTCTCATAAAATTTTTTGTTATTACAAGATACGACACAACCATCAGGGAGAGCAGGGATGAACCCGGAACAACTATTGAAAAACTTCAGGAAATATGGCGGGTTTGTAATTTTTTTAAACCATGCTGTTGCATTTCTTATCCTCACCATAGCATTTCCTGTTTTCAGCGATCTGCGGGTCCTCGCCCTCGCCATGGGGGTAATGATAATAAGCTTCACCATATTGTTCACGTATTATATGATGGACATGCGGCAACTGATGAAGATCATAACCCGAACTGACGAAGAGTCATATGTTATAAAGAAAAAACGGTTCAAAAAGTATCCCATGAAAGTAATGGGGCTTAACACGCTGTTTATTTTTCTTTTCTATATTCCAACAGTTTCCGCAATGTATCTTTTTTTCGGATACAGCAACATCTACTACATGTTTTTTGTCCTTTCAATCACCATCTTTGTATTTATCTATCTCGGCTTTAACTCAATGCTGATCTGGTACGCACGCACCTATCCCATGGGCAGATCCGGAGTACCGATCTATATACAAAAACTGGGCAACAAGATACTAAGCCTGGTAATTCCAACAGTCCTCATGGCAACAATAGCAATTTCTGTTATGATATATTTTGTCAATTACCATATAATCGCGCGACAGATTGATCTCCATGTTTCTGACACCATCGAAATGACCGGCGAACGTCTGCTGCTGGAAACTCCCGACAGTGAAAGACGTCTCCCCGGCGTTGTAACCAGCTATCAGGGTATAGTGGTTGTAACAGACAACAACGGTCAGGTGACCTATTCCTCGGACAGTAATATGCGTAATTCCAGAATCCCGGAACGTATTGAAAAAGGAGACATGCCGGACAGCCTGTATGCCTCGACATTGCGCAATATCGAGGCTGGTAATAACGATATGATGGTAAGAAAATTCAAAGGTGTTTTTGACGGCAGCCATTCAGTCTTTTTCTCCCGGTCTTTCCCGGACAGTAATCGGAACATACTTCTTATATTCAGTGAAAAAGCATTATTTAGTGATTTTTATTTCAGCATATTTATTCAATCGCTGTTTCTTTTTATAATAAATATCGGCATCGCGTTGTTATTATACAGAAAGCTTTCCAGGATAACCCGTTCCATCCAGCAGCTGCTCCCCGCACTTACACGGGCGGCACAGGGAGACCTTACCGGAGAGATATCCCTGGTTAAAACCCGTGACATACTTGAAGATTTTACCCGAACATTTATTACTTTTATAGCTACGATTAGAGACTATCTTAAACAGACAAAACGATTGTCCCTCCTGCTTCTTGATGAATCTGAGCTTATTTCCAACGCTGGAAACTCGGTAAAACAACTCTCACTGGAAAATGTTGATTTGCTCGAAGAATCAACGGACATAGTGCAGACGATTGTACATTCATTAACAGATATTGACTCCAGTGCCTCAGCGCAGGATTCCAACATAACCGATCTTGAAAAAGCAGTCGATACCCTTAATCAGTCCATGACCATACTTTCTCACGACGCGAACAATGTTATAAAATCGATGGGGAACGTCGAAGAAAATGCCCAGGAAAGTTCGGATTATGTAAACAGCGCATTTGACGGCATGCAGAAAACCGGCGCGCTCTATGAGGGTGTTTTGAATATCATCCAGTTGATATCGGATATTGCTGACCAGGTCAATCTCCTTTCATTAAACGCTTCCATTGAAGCGGCCCGTGCCGGTGAATACGGCAGAGGTTTTTCCGTCGTTGCCGAAGAGATATCCAAGCTGGCTGATAAAACCGGCTCAAATGTGAAAGATATAACCCGCCTCATTAATGAAGGTAATATTGAAATAAAGGAAAATCTTACAGTCATGTCACGCATGAAAAACTCCTTTGACGCAATAGTGGGAAATATTGAAATAACCGGTCTTATGATAAGCGGTTTTATCGACATGATAAACACCCGGGTTAACGAGATTCATCGTTTCGGACACAACATTTCAGCAATAAGCAACTTCTCACAAAGCCTCTGTGATTCAACAGGTGAACAGAAAAAGAACGCCGAAACAATTATATCAAGCATACAAAAGGTCAATTCAGGCGCGAAGATGTTCGTTGATGAATCACAGCGTTTATCAGAATCATCTCAAAAGTTGAAAGAAATGGCTGTTTCACTTATCGGGGTACTGAAAAACTTTACAATTTAAAATGGAATAATTCGATAAATCAGTGTCATTATATCGACAACGATATACGATATATAATAACAGGAACACATATTTGTATAAAAAAATCACATATTCCGGACTTCCTGATGAAAATAAAAATATTTCTCATTACTATACTATCGTTTCTGCTGCTGATTTCGATGTCACAGGTTTTTTCAATCCCTCCCTTCAGCGGTGATATTTTTTCTTTTTACAAATCGGGTTATTTTCGTGAACTTGATACCCAGTTTACAGTAATCAAAGACGCGTTTCTCAGAATTAAGATGTATGCACGCCCCGAGTACGCGTGGATATTTCTTGATGACATGCGAAATGAACATGTAATCCGGATAAAGGTATACGATACAGGGGGTAATGAAATACCGGCACCTGGAGAAAAAAATCCCGGTACAGACAGTATCGCGCTGAAAACTGTTCACTCACTGCACCCGGCAATCAATACTGTAATAAAAAACAACATGTACTACGCTGCAATTCCGATTCACGCCGAACCGCATTGCAGATTCTGCCATAACAGCAGCGAAAACAGCCGGATTCTCGGCGTAATGACATTTGAAAGGCCCTTTAATGCGGTTGCGTACTACACATCTGAACGGATTATACTATTCGTTGTTATTTCTTTAATCATTTCACTGCTGCTTTTTTTCATGATTCGATGGGACCCGGAAAAGAAAATAAAAGAATTGTTTGACAAATAACTGTAAACCATGAAGTAGACACTATAGCGACATGAAAATCAAAACAGGTTGTACTGCATGAATAAAGAAGGAAAAACTCTGGTTATTGTTGAATCACCCGCGAAAGCAAAAACCATAAACAAATATCTCGGCAAACGGTATGTGATATCGTCATCGATGGGTCATATTATCGACCTTCCGAAGTCACGGCTCGCCGTTGATGTTGAAAACAATTTCCAGCCCGAGTATATCACCATACGGGGCCGGGCGAAGATCCTGAACGACCTCAAGAAAAAGGCGGCATCGGCGTCCCAGGTACTTCTCGCAACTGACCCTGACCGCGAAGGTGAAGCAATATCCTGGCACCTTGCCAATGCCCTTTCACCGAAAAATCCGAACATTAAGCGGATTGAATTCAATGAAATAACTGAATCCGCGATAAAAGAGGCGGTGCAGCACCCGCGGGAAATTGACACCAGCCTTGTGAACGCGCAGCAGGCGCGGCGCATACTTGACAGGATTGTGGGCTACTATATCAGCCCGATTCTCTGGAAAAAAGTCAAGAAGGGCCTCTCCGCCGGAAGAGTCCAGTCTGTTGCCCTGAATATAATCTGTGAGCGTGAAAAGGAAATCGATAAGTTTATTCCCGAGGAATACTGGTCCATTGATGCGGTGCTGAACAACAACAAAAAGGACTTCACCGCGTCATTTTACAGCTGGAAAGGGGAAAAGGAACGCATTACCGGAAAGGACCGTGTTGACGAAATTCTTGCGTATCTCGGCGATAAAGAATTCCTCGTATCATCAATTAAGAAAAAGGAACGGAAACGCAAGCCTCCGGCGCCATATATTACCAGCAAACTGCAGCAGGATGCCGCGAACCGCCTCGGTTTCACTTCATCGAAAACAATGATGGTGGCCCAGCAGCTGTACGAGGGTGTCGATATTACAGGCGAAGGCCCTACGGGTCTTATCACCTACATGAGAACAGACTCCACCCGTGTCTCTCAAACTGCTCTTGACGCGGTACGCCACTATATCAGCACCACCTTTTCAAATGATTACCTGCCGGAAAGCCCGAATACCTACGCAAACAAGAAAGGCGCCCAGGACGCTCACGAAGCGGTCCGTCCCACGAATGTGCTCATGACGCCTGATGCCATAAAGAAGGACCTCACACGGGACCAGTATAAACTATACAGTCTTATCTGGAAGCGCTTCATCGCCTCTCAGATGACTCCGGAAACCAGCCTCGCAACCACGATATCTATCACCGCAGGTGACTGCGAGTTCAGGGCAAGCGGAAGTATTGTACTGTTTGACGGATTTACCGCCGTTGACAAAGACGATAAAACCAGGAAGGAAACACTCCCGAATTTACAGGAGGGGGACACCCTTACGGTACAGGAATTTCTCCCGGAGCAGCATTTCACCACTCCCCCTCCACGGTTTAACGATGCGTCCCTTGTTAAATTCCTGGAGGAATCCGGTATCGGGAGGCCGTCAACCTACGCCCCCACCATTAACACCCTGATTAAGCGGTACTATGTCACACGTTCAGGGAAACAGCTTGTGCCTACGGTGCTCGGAAAACTTGTCAACGATATCATGGTTGAGCATTTTAAATCATTTGTCTCCATTGATTTTACCGCGACCATGGAGGAAAACCTTGACCTCATTGAAGAATCAAAATCCGACTGGGTAAAAATGCTCAGGGATTTCTACGGTCCATTCAAAGTTGTCATTGACGATGCCGAAGAAAACATGGTTGAAATGAAAAACATCCTCGACGAGGAAACCGATATAGTATGCGAAAAATGCGGCAGGAACATGGTGAAAAAACTGGGAAGATACGGGTTCTTCCTCGCGTGCCCCGGTTTCCCTGAATGCCGGAACGCAAAACCCCTTTCCATGGGAAGATGCCCTGTTGAAAACTGCGGAGGCGAGATTGTAAAACGGTCATCGAAAAAAGGACGCCCCTTCTTCGCCTGCACCAATTATCCGGAATGCACCTTTATTACCAGGGACACCCCCACAGAAAAGGAATGCCCGAAATGCAAAGGGGTGCTCTTTTCCAAACGGACAAAAGGAAAAGGGGAAACAATACACTGCCTGAATGAAAAATGTGATTACGAGGTTGAACTGCTCGACGATTAGGAACCTGATCCATGCTTGCTGAAACAGACCACTTCATGTCATACCTGGAGTATGAAAAAAATGCTTCTCCAAAAACCATTGAGGAGTATAACAGGGACCTTATCCAGCTGTACCGGTTTCTCCTCGGGGATTTCGACAGTGAAAAAGGGTCAGGGCATGAATATGATACCACTGTCACAATAATCAATGACGACATTCCCGTCGGTTCAATTCAGAAACAGGACCTGGTTGCCTTTATTGAATTCAGCTATGATCGGGGACTTTCAAAACGGTCTATTGCAAGGCGGATCGCCACAATAAAATCTTTTTTCAGATTTCTCTACAACCGGGACATCGTTGCACACAACCCGGCCCACACCCTCACCTTCCCCCGTCTTGACAAAAAAGTGCCCCGGTTCCTCCATGCAAACCAGTTTGACAGGATACTTGAATTTGACATCAAAAGCTTTATTGACTGCCGGGACAGGGCCATGATTGAAGTGTTCTATTCCACAGGGGCACGTGTCTCCGAACTTGCGGGGGCGGACATCAACGACATTGACTTTGAAAACGGCACCCTGCGTGTCACCGGCAAGGGATCAAAGGAGCGTATGGTATTTCTTACGGATGACTGCATCCAATGGATACAGCGGTATCTGAAGGACCGGAACAACAAATTCGGCGAGATGACTGCGCCGCTTTTTGTAAACAATAACGGCAGGCGTTTGACTGTGAGAGGCATTTCATTTATACTTGAGGGACGCGCCAGGGCAACAGGGCTCCTGGGGAGAGTGTCGCCCCATGTATTGCGTCACAGTTTCGCGACAGAGCTTTTGAACCGGGGAGCAGATATTCGGGCAGTCCAGGAAATGCTGGGGCATAAAAACCTTTCCACAACACAAATATACACCCACACCACGAAGGAGCGTCTTAAACGGGTATATAATCAATTTCATCCGCACGCAGGAGGGGAAAATGAGTGATGTACAATTCAGGGGAACCACGGTTCTTGCCGTGAAACACCTTGGCAAACTGGCGATGGGATGCGACGGACAGGTTACCTTCGGGGAAACCGTGCTGAAATCCACAGCGAAGAAAATCCGGACCATGAATGACGGGAAAATTCTTGCGGGTTTCGCGGGGTCCGTTGCGGACGCCCTGACACTCTTTGAACGATTTGAGGGGAAGCTGGAAACATTTTCCGGAAACATTTCACGGGCGGCCGTGGAGCTGGCACGGGACTGGCGGATGGACAGGATGCTGCGGAGACTGGAGGCAATTCTTGTCGTGGGAGATATCAACAGCCTCTATCTTTTGAGCGGGACCGGGGAGGTAATAGAACCTGATGACGGCATCCTCGGTATCGGTTCCGGCGGACAGTATGCGACAGCTGCTGCACGGGCCCTGGTCAGAAACACGGAGTGCTCCCCGAAAGAAATTATTGAACAGTCATTGACAATCGCATCGGAAATCTGTATTTATTCAAACAGCAATCTTACGATAGAGGAGATTTAGCCTCAGCATGATAGATCAGAACGTTACGCATCCGGATATTCTGGAAGACCTCACGCCACGCCAGATAGTCTGTGAACTTGACAAATACATAATCGGCCAGGATGAGGCGAAGAAGTCAGTAGCCATTGCCCTGAGAAACAGGAGCAGAAGAAAGTGCCTTGAGCCGGAAATGCAGGAGGAAATTGCGCCGAAAAACATTGTAATGATCGGCCCGACGGGTGTCGGCAAAACCGAGATAGCCCGGAGGCTTTCCCGCCTCGTAAAGGCGCCGTTTTTCAAGGTGGAAATTACGAAATACACCGAAGTCGGCTACATGGGACGGGATGTTGAATCCATGGTCCGGGACCTCACCTACACCGCGGTCACCATGGTGAAGAATGAATACAGCGACCTTGTCCGTGAAAAGGCAGGGGTCAATGCCGTGGAAAGGATTCTCGACATCCTGCTCCCTGAAAGCCGGTTTGACTTTTCAAAGGTAAAGGAAAAGACCCTTTCAATTATTACTGATTCTGAGACAGCTGTTCATGACACAGAATCAGATGGTCCGGATCAAGAACGGGAACGCCTGCGGACCGAACTGCAAAACGGTATTCTGGATGATATCGAAATTGAATACGAAGGAGAATCTTCATCACCGGTCCCTGTGATGTCGGTATTCGGCGGTTCCGGGATGGAAGATATGGACATTCAGCTGCAGCAGATGCTCGGGGATTTAATGCCGAAAAAGCCGAGAAAAATGAAAATCACCATAGCTGAAGCAAAAGAACTCTTTGCCGCGGAGGAAGTGGAAAAACTCATAGATATGGACAAAGTCGTCAATGAAGCCCTCCGCAGGACTGAGGAAATGGGTATTGTCTTTGTTGATGAGATCGATAAAATTGCAGGGAACGCATCAAAAAGCGGCCCCGATGTTTCACGGCAGGGAGTGCAGCGTGACCTTCTCCCTATTGTTGAAGGAACCACGGTTAACACAAAGTACGGCCCGGTAAAGACGAACCATATTCTTTTCATTTCCGCAGGGGCCTTCAATGTATCAAAGCCCTCGGACCTCATTCCGGAGCTTCAGGGACGGTTCCCAATTCGTGTAGAACTGAATTCCCTCTCAGAGGAGGATTTCAAAAAAATTCTCACCATACCGAAGAACTCGCTCACAAAGCAGTACACAGAACTTCTAAAGACAGAAGGCGTTCACCTTAATTTTACCGACGATGCAATAGCAGAAATCGCAAAAACTGCAAAAAAGCTGAATGAAGAACTTGAAAACATCGGGGCACGGCGTCTTCATACTATCATGGAAAAGATTCTTGAAGATATTCTTTTTGAAGCACCGGATTTACATGATGACAAAAAAAGCATACATATTGACGCAGCGTATGTACAGCTGAAACTTGAAAAAACAGTACAAAACCAGGACTTGTCCCGATATATATTGTAAGTTCATCATACATACGAGGCCCTGACCCCGACACCATGAAACACTATGACGACATAGCGGCGGATGATTTTTATGAAATGGCCCTTGAATGGATCAACTCACGGAACCATGAGAAGGCAGTTGTGTGCCTTGAAAAGGCGATTGAGCTGAATCCGAATTTTATATACGCGTATATAACCCTTGCGGAGACCCTCGGGAAAGATAAAAACTATGTAAAAGCCTTCCAGACATTAAAAAAAGCCTCCAAACGGGACCCTCACTTTGATCATTTACATTATCTCGCCGCGAAATACGCGTATAAAAGCGGTGATTATATCGCAGCATTAAAATATATTGATATCGCGATTTCTATTAATCCGGCTCCTCTTTATATTAAAGGTAAGGATGTGATTATCCGTGCCCGGAGAAATCCTGCCCGCTAACCAGGAGGCCCCTTCCTTCTGTCAGAACAACGGGCTTTAGCCCATTGGTTTTCCATGACACATGAGAGATTTTCCATAAATACCTCAACTGCAAGGGGCTGAAGCCTCCTTGTTCTCGTATACCAGAAGACACACAGTAACAAATTCATCCAGAAAACTCCCCCCATACACTTGACAAAAATAATCTGTACTATGAAAATCGGTTTTCTTTATACTCATCAGGAAATACACTACAGTCATGCAGGACACTACATTGAACAGTAAAAGAATTATACGGATCGGTACCCGCGGCAGCGAATTAGCCCTGTGGCAGGCCCATTACGTCCGCGATATTTTAGGAAAAGATAATACCGAAGTCATTATTATAAAGACCCAGGGCGACAAAATACAGAATGTTTCATTCGATAAAATGGAAGGGAAAGGATTTTTCACCAAGGAAATTGAAGATTCGTTAATCGGGGGCGATATTGATCTCGCGGTCCATTCCCTGAAGGACCTTCCCACGGAAATGGTGCCGGAACTGATGATTGCGGCAATTCCGGAACGGGAAAACCCGTCTGACATTCTGCTTATTAAGAAAGAATCCTTTCAACGCGACAGATATATTCCCCTTTCAGATAACGCGGTTATCGGGACCAGCTCACTTCGCCGCGCCGCGCAGATGCTCCATGAGAACAAATCATTTGTCATTGAGCCGATACGGGGAAATGTCAACACGAGACTGCGTAAACTCAGGGAGGGACATTTTGATGCCATAATCCTTGCCTACGCGGGTCTGAAGCGCATAAATATCGACATATCCGATCTTGTAGCCCATGTGCTGCCCTACAGCTTCTTTCTCCCGGCACCGGCACAGGGAGCGCTGGCACTGCAGGTAAGGAAAGATGACACAGAACTGCAGGAAATGCTCCGTCCCCTGACCGATCCCGCCACGGCATCAGCGATAGAATCGGAACGTGCTTTTCTGCAGCATTTCGGCGGCGGGTGCCACATCCCCATCGGCGCATACGCCTATATCGAAAACGGGACAATACATCTTTCGGGCATGGTAGCGGCTCAGGACGGGAGCCGGTTGATAAGGAAAAACATTGAGGGGACGGACCCCGGCATTATGGGAAAAACACTTGCGGACATGCTGAAAAAAGAAGGGGCGGAGGAACTGCTATGAAAAAAGGAATGGTATATCTTATAGGCGCCGGCCCCGGCGATATAGACCTTATTTCCGTAAGGGCGCTCCGTGCACTCGGGTCCGCTGACTGCATCGTGTATGACTTCCTCTCCAACGCAGAGATAATACAGAAATTCGAATGCGAAAAAATCTATGTCGGGAAAACCGGGAGCGACCATACCCTGACCCAGGATAAAATAAACGAACTCATAATAACCAAAGCGAAGGAAGGGAAAACTGTTGCCAGGCTGAAAGGCGGCGACCCTTTTATTTTCGGCCGCGGCGGCGAGGAGGCACAGGACCTCGTGAATGCGGGAATCCCCTTCAGGATCATTCCCGGTATTTCCTCTTTCTATTCAGCCCCTGCCTACGCAGGCATTCCCGTGACACACCGGGACCATGCTGACTCATTTGAAGTGATAACCGGGCACCGCAGGAACGATTCAGACGATGACCTTGAAATCACCCTCCCGGAGTATAATCCGCACAGGACCTTCGTGTTTCTCATGGGTATGAAAAACCTCGGACGCATTTCAGAAAAAATGATCAGCGAAAAAGGTTTTCCCGCG
>ERZ795048.1228-NODE-1228-length-23930-cov-18.990534_pt1 | contig 23930 bp, 15 predicted proteins | sample MGYA00375132_ERZ795048 | MGnify/ENA primary metagenome ERZ795048 (study PRJEB30177, sample SAMN05720225) | activated sludge metagenome | isolation source: Anaerobic digester | place: Hong Kong | collected 2014-12-17 ... | reverse complement strand
AATGGTATACTTTTGGATTGAAATACCGGTATACTTTTGGGGTGAAATAAACAGTATTATTACTACCATTGGGACACTTCAGTTCAATGGTATGTATTTTATTAAAATACAATAGAAAGCCTAATATTTCGGACTTTATCTCTTTAAAAAAGAGTATTTCGTCTTCTTCGCTTATTGATTTCAGGAACTGAAAATATGTTCTTATTTCCGTCATTTCTTTTTCCAGATATTGTATCATGGATTCTGCAATCTCAATGGATATATCACAACTATCCATATCCATAGTTTCCAATTCCAAATGGATTTCTTTTAATTTATTGTAAAAGTATTCTTCCATTTTAAACTGTGTGTTAAGTATTAGACTTTCCATTGTAAAGAAATTCTTTACTAAAAATCATAAAGGCTGTCCACCACACGAATTACTATGTTTTATAGTATCTATGTGTGGACAGCTATTCATTTGTGTTGTGTTTGACTATATCAGTCAAAATTCATTTTAAAGATACGAATCGCATTCAGTATCGCCAGCAGCGACACGCCTACATCGGCAAATACGGCTTCCCATAAGTTAGCCACACCAAAGGCTCCGAGTATGAGCACTACTATCTTAACGCCCAATGCCAGACTGATGTTCTGAATAACAATGCTACGCGTTGCCTTGCCAATCTTTATGGCTGTGGCAATGCGGCTCGGCTGGTCAGTCTGGAGAATGACATCCGCCGTTTCTATGGCTACATCACTGCCCAGTCCGCCCATGGCAATACCAACGTTACTCAGGGCAAGAACAGGCGCATCGTTTATACCATCGCCCACGAAAGCGATGTTATTACCCGGGTCGGACTTCAACTGCTCCACATACTCAACCTTACCCTCGGGCAGCAAATCGCCGTGCGCCTGCGTGATATTCAACTCTTCGGCAAGCTGCGAAACGATGGCCTGTTTATCTCCTGACAACATTACTATATTCTTGATTCCCAAATCGTACAACGCGTTTACGGCTGCTTTGGCATCGGCTTTCGGTGCATCGGCTACCAACAGGTATCCGGCGTACTTACCGTCGATGGCGCAAACTACAATCGTTTCGGGTATGATGGCTATTTCGGGCGGAAACTCTACATTGTTCTTTAAGAGCAATTTCGGATTGCCCACCAGCACCATTTTACCATTGATGGAAGCATGCAAGCCGTGCCCGGCAATTTCGTTCACAATCTCCGGCTTAATGACTTCGATGTTCTGCGTTTGGGCATATTCTACAATGGCTTTCGCTATCGGGTGCGTGCTCTGGGTCTCCACCGAAGCAACTACGTTCACAAGGTCGGTTTCGAGCAAATGATTTGCCGGAACAATCTTTTGCACCTTGAAAACTCCCTGTGTCAGCGTTCCGGTTTTGTCCATCACCACGGTATTAATCTTGGTAATGGCTTCCAGATAATTGCTACCCTTAAACAAGATTCCTTTGCGGCTTGCTGCCCCGATACCACCGAAGTAACCCAGCGGTATGCTGATAACCAAAGCGCACGGGCAGGAAATAACAAGAAATACCAGTCCGCGATACACCCAGTCGTACAATACAAAGTCGAACGCGGGATTGATGGCCGAATATACAACCGGTATCACTACGATAAGCGCGGCCAGTGCAACGACTATCGGGGTATAGATGCGGGCAAACTTGCGAATGTACTGTTCGGCCGGAGCTTTCTTCTCGGTGGCATTCTGCACAAGGTCGAGTATGCGGGCAAGGGCACTCATACCGAAAGGCTTGGTTACCTTGATGCGCGAAACGTTATCGGTGAGTATCATTCCGGCAAATACTTCTTCGTCCCTGCGAATGGTGCGGGGAACGCTTTCGCCTGTCAGCGCAGCGGTGTTGAACGATGCCGATTCATTCAGCATCACCCCGTCCAACGGTACACGTTCGCCAACCTTAACTTCTACAATATCGCCCACGTTTACACTTTCAGCGGGTACAGTTTCGGTTTTGTCCATGTTGATAACGGTAGCCGTTTCGGGGCGTACATCGAGCAGTGCGCTGATGCTCCGCTTGGCACGGTTCACCGCTGCATCCTGAAACAATTCGCCCACGGCATAGAACAGCATTACGGCAACGCCTTCGGGGTATTCACCGATGAAAAACGCTCCAATGGTGGCTATACTCATCAGGGTGAACTCGCTGAACACATCGTTCTGGCGAATGGCTTCCCACGCTTCCTTCATCACCGGCAAAGCTACCGGCAGATAAGCGATGATGTACCATACAAGCTGTATCCAATTATCCTGAAAGAACGGAAGTCCGGTAGCGGAAAAGATGATGCCAGCAATCAGCATCACAAAGGAGACAGCTGCGCGGATGTAACCTCTTTTCTGGGAGGTGTCTAATTCCTTTTTGGTCTTGTCTATGACACAAGTCCCGTCATTGCAATTTCCCATAACTATTTTGTTTTACGATTATATCTATACGGTTTACCTATATTCTCATTCAGAAACACAAACGGCGTAATGGCAAAGAACAAACCCGCTATGAGCACTTCTTTGAGCGGCCAGTTGTGGAAGAAACAATTTACATGCACACAGCGCGAAATATAATACCAGAATGCCCATCCTATAGCAATACCAACGGCGGTGCTTGCCAGTATTATCAGCGTTTTAGCCCGTGGGCTCAGCGTTTTTTTCTTGGGCTGAGCCGGGGTCTTTTTTCTTTTCTTGTTTGCCTTCTTTTTCATGGCGCATCACTATTAAAGTTCAACGGCTGCAAGTTCGGCAAATGCCAACTGGTAATCTCTTTCGGCGGCGAGTGTCTGGTTCACGTTGTCGTAGTACAATCCCATTTCAACCATGTAATCGAGCAGGGATATTTCGCCTGCATCGAGGGCTTTTTTCAACAGGATGGTATTGTTTACGTTTGCCAATGACCTGCGATACTTATCGGCAGTGGTTTTCAGTCCCATCGCTTTGGAATACTGTATTTGCAGCTGGCTGTAAAACTGTTGCTTGGTATCGGCTTCACGGCTTTGGGCAGCAGCTACGGCCGCCTTTGCCTGTTTCACCTGATTCTTATTCGACCATAGCGGTATGGAAATACCCAGCGAAACACCCTGATACCGTTGTCCGACTACTTTTTCACTCATGTATCCGGCGGTAAACTTGGGCAGATTCATGGCTTTGCTCAATGATACCTGCTTTTGGCTTACTTCGATTTCGTTACGAACGTATGCCAGCACCGGGTTTTTATCCTCGGCCTGTACATACCATTCGTTGAAGTTGAGCGGAAGTTCACGACTACCATAGTCCGCCTCATTAAATACGACGTCGATACCGCCGTTCAGCCTTTTCAGCTGAGCAAGCAGGGCGTCGCGCTCTACTTCCATGCGCGATATTTCTCCTTGAATGGTAGAAAGGTTCAGGTTTACTTTGTTGTACTCCAAGATACTCACGTCGCCCCTGTCCATACGGTCTTTATAGCCTTTGGCAATGGTCTGGGCGTGCTCTAACCTTAGATATAGTTCTTTGAGCAGGGAGTTGTAATACACCAGTTCGACGCAATATTGTTTGGCTTCGAGCAGTATGTTCATTCGGTCGGCTTTGTACTGCCATTCCACAAGGTTGTTTCTACCATTAGCCAACCGGCTTTTCATTCCGGTAATAGTGGGTATGTCGAATGTCTGGGTTACACTAAAGTCGGTACGGTTGCCCACGTTTGAAGGGTTACCCCACAGATAATTGAAGCCCACTTCGGGGTCATCAAGGAAGATGCCGGTTTTGTTTTGCAGCTTGTCCGCCTCGGCTTGTTCGCGCAAGGCTTTCAGGGTGGTATTGTTCTCTTCTATCGAAGACAATACAGGGTTGATGTTGTTCTGCGCATTGAGCGTTATGCCTGCGAAGAGTACCATCATGGTTATTATGATTGCTTTCATTCTAATTCAAATTTAGTGTTGTTTACTTCAGGTTCGTCGTTGTCCAATACTTCGGAGGTAACTACTTTCCTGTTTGTAATTAAGTACATGATAGGGATGATAAAGCCATTGAGCAAAGTCGATGTGAGCAATCCGCCCAAGATAACTTTTGCCATCGGGCTTTGTATTTCGTTGCCCGGTAAGTCGCCGCCCAGTGCAAGCGGTATCAGTGCAAGACCGGAAGAAAGGGCAGTCATCAGGATAGGGTTCAGACGGTCTAACGAACCTGTCATTACCGCATCGAGTTTGCTGTGTCCTTCTGCAACGAGGTCATTATATCGGGATATCAACAACATTCCGTTACGGGTAGCGATACCGAGGAGCGATATAAACCCGATGATAGCCGGAATACTCATAACGCCGCTGGTAAAGAAAATGGCAAACACACCACCAATTAGTGCAAGCGGCAGGTTGAGCAGGATAACAACCGATTGGTTTACGCTCCTGAACTGGGCAAACAGCAGCATGAATATAGCCAGTATAGAGAAGATTGAGGTAATGAGCAGGGTGCGTGATGCTGCCTGTTCGCTCTCAAACTGTCCGCCGTATTCAATGTGATATCCTTCGGGCAATTCTATTGTTTCGTTTATAACGCTCTGAATATCGTTTACTACGCCACGCAGGTCACGTCCGGCAACGTTGGCTGATATGACTATCTTACGAGCCACGTTCTCCCTGTTGATTGTATTGGGGCCTGTGGACGATGTCACTTCTGCAATATTGCTCAACGGTATTTTACGTCCGTTGGCATCGACTATCAGGTTCTTTATCCGTTCGGCTGTTTCCCGGCTGTCGTCGTTTACCTTTAATGTGAGGTCGAACGAGCGGTTGTCTTCATAAACCTGTGAAACAACTTCACCTGCAAGCATAACGTTTACTATCTTCGCAAAGTCGGGTAAGGTAATGCCGTATTTCGCCATAACTTCCCTTTTGGGTTCTATTCTCAACTGTGGACGCTCTACCTGTTGTTCTACGTTCAGGTCGGCCATGCCTTCAATATCCTGAATGTTTGCTTTTATCTGGTTACCGATGGAGAACATCTTGTTTAAGTCTGTTCCGAACAGCTTGATAGCGATGTTGGCACGTGTACCTGATAACATGGCATCGATACGGTGCGATATGGGTGCGCCTATTTCGATATTCACTCCCGGAAGAACTTTCATCTTTTCACGCATTTCGGCGAGTACTTCGTCTTTGGAACGTTTGTCGAGGATGAACGGCGCTTCGATTTCGGATACGTTGACACCGAGTGCGTGTTCGTCGAGTTCGGCACGTCCTGTTTTGCGTCCAACGGTTTGTACTTCGGGTATGGATAATAGCATTTCTTCGGCAATGCGTCCCATCTTGTCGGATTCTTCAAGTGATATGCCGGGCATACTACTGATGCTTATGGTAAAAGAACCTTCGTTGAATGGAGGCAGGAAGCTACGGCCTAACGAGAAGAAGATAACGATTGCCACTACCAGTACGGCACCTGTGCTGCCAAGTACCCACTTCTTATGTATTAGTGTCCACTTCAAAGCCTTTTCGTACACCACTTTCAGCTTTCTTACTACGTAGGGTTCGCGTTCGGGTTTATCGCCTTTCTTGGGTTTGCCCAACAGGTAGCTACACAATACCGGAGTAAGGGTTAAGGCTACGATAGTAGATGCTATCAATGCCATGATAAAGGCTACTCCCAGCGGCGCAAGCATACGGCCTTCCATTCCTGAAAGGAAGAACAACGGCACAAAGCTGGCAATGATGATAAGCGTTGAGTTCAAAATCGGCATACGCACTTCTTTGGAAGCATCGAACACGACGTTAAGAACGGTTTTTTGCTGTTCGAGTGGTTTCTGCCTGTTCTCGCGTAATCGCTTGAACACGTTTTCCACATCCACAATGGCATCATCTACGAGCGAGCCGATAGCAATAGCCATACCTCCTAAGCTCATGGTGTTAATGGTTAATCCCATGAATTTGAGGGAGAGTATCGCAAAGACTAATGAAAGCGGTATCGTTACCAGTGAGATAACGGTTGTACGTGCGTTCATCAGGAAGATAACGAGTACGATAACTACGAAGATACCACCTTCGTACAATGATTTCTGTACGTTATTGATGGAGTTGTCGATAAAGCGTGCCTGACGGAAGATGTCGGTTGTTACTTTTACATCTGCCGGAAGCTGTTTCTGTAAGTCGGCCAGCGAGGCATCGAGTTTGTCGGTCAGTTCGAGTGTACTTGTAGCCGGTTGTTTGGTAACGGTTATCAGTACGGCAGCTTTGCCGTCGTTGGATGCCAAACCCAGTTTCGGGGCTTTATCGCCTATTTTTACTTCGGCAATGTTTTCTACAAGGATAGGAACGTCGTTAACGGTTTTGATAACGGCTTTTCCCAGTGACGGTATTTTATTTGTTGAGAGTACACCACGGATGATGAATTCGTTTCCGTATTCGTACAGTACGCCACCTGCGGCGTTCTGGTTCATTTCGGTAACGACGTCGATTACTTCATTGAGTCCAACGTTGTAATGCTTCATCTTTCCGGGGTCGAGCAATATCTGGTATTCCTTGATTTCACCACCGAGAACGGTTACCTGTGCTACTCCACCTGTTGATAATAAGCGGGGGCGGATAGTCCAGTCGGATAAGGTACGCAAATCCTGTAAGGAAGTTGAATCGGCGGTCACACCGATAATCATCAGCTCACCCAGTATGGACGATTGCGGCCCAAGCGTTGGATTACCAACGTTAGAGGGTAACTGGTCGTTGACTACAGCTAACTTTTCGGATACAATCTGGCGGGCACGGTAGATGTCCGTTCCCCAGTTAAATTCTACCCATACGATAGAAAAGCCGGTAGTGGAGGATGAACGCACACGGCGCACATCGGTAGCACCGTTCAGAGCGGTCTCGACAGGGAATGTTACGAGCCGTTCGACTTCTTCGGGAGCCATGCCGCGAGCCTCTGTCATCACCACAACGGTGGGCGCATTGAGGTCGGGGAATACATCGACTTCCATGTTTACGGCTGTATAGGTTCCTGCCAGCATAAGCAGCAGGGATGCCACTAAAACAACGACACGGTTGTTCAGCGAGAATTTTATTATCTTGTTCAACATACTGATTCGTGTTTTAGTGATTAGTGACTATGTCCTTCGGGCATTACGGAAGAGGTTGCTGCCAGTTTCACCTGATACACACCTGTGGTAACTACTTTGGCTCCGCGTTGAAGACCTGCAAGTATTTGTACACGTTCGCCGTTGTTCTGTCCGAGGGTTACTTCTTTCTTTGTGTATTCTTCGTCGCCTATTTGCAGGTACACGAAGTTAAGTCCCTGCTCTTCGGTAACGGCTGAAACAGGAACGGATATGACATTGTCCTGTAAGGTGGAAAGCAGATATACTTCGGTGTATGCTCCGGGAATGATGTCGCCCACGTTATCGAACTCGAAGGTAACAGGGATGTAGAAAGACTGGTCGGTGGATGCTTTACCGAAAGACAACAGCCGTCCGTTCAGTTCCGAAAGTTTATATAACTGATTGTCATAGGCAGGCTTAAAGTTGGCGCTGCTGATGCTCTTTAGTATCTTGAAGTTGTTTTCGGATACTTCGGCGCGTAACTGCAAACGCCTGTTCTGTGATACGGTTGCAATGGGTTGGCCTACGGAAACGTACTCACCCTGTGCAACGAGCCTGTTCTTAATATATCCGGCGATGGGAGCTGTAACACTTACCCCGGCGGCGGTCATGTTGCCCGCCTGTGCCTGATAGACTGTCTTTGCTGTTTCGTAACGTAAACGAGCCTGTTCGAAGTCTTTAGCGGATATAATCTGGTCTTTCACCAGTGATTCGGCACGCTGGAACTCTTTCTCTGCGGTTTCGTATTCAATGCGCGCTTTTACAGACGGGTCGCCTTCCAGCAGTTTCTTTGCTGAAATGGTAACGATGGATTGTCCGGCTTTCACGGCTGTACCGTCGGTTATGGACGGATTGGTGAATGATACAATACCGTTGGAAGTTGCTGCGATAACCGCTTCATCGCCTTGCGAGGCTTGTATCTGTCCGCTGGTTTTAATGGAGTTGTAGAAGCCACCGGGTGCAACGGTTTCTGTCTTCAGGCCGACAAGCTGGGCTTGTTCTTTGGTGAAGAGGATTTCGTCGGCATGGCTTTCTTCTTTCGCTTCGGCTCCGTGGTCGTGTCCGTCGCCTTCGGAGTGCTTATGGTCTTTTTCGTTGGCGTGGTCATGTCCATCGCCGTCAGTATGTTGATGTTCTTTATCGTTTGAATGGTCGTGACCGTCGCCCTCGGAATGCTTATGGTCTTTTTCATTTGCATGGTCGTGGCCGTCACCGTCCACGTGTTCGTGCTTATCTTCTTTCTGATTCTCTGTTTTTTTATTTGAATTACATCCGGTCAACAATATGGCTGTAACAATGAATAATCCTATAATATACGTTTTCATTTTTTTTATTATTATGTTACGGAAGTACGGCACAGGCATGGCTACACAGGCGTTGCCCGGCGCGCAAAATACCGTTACTTCAATTTGAAATAATTGAATTTAATTCTCGAAATTCTTTTATGTAAGAAATAGTACAGCTTGTTTGGGACACACGCAGGCGCTCAAAACAGGTACTTGGATAATAAAATGTAATGCTTAAACGTGTATATAGGGAGGGCCACGCAAACCATTGAAGTGGTTTGCTTCTGCGGAAGTGTAGAAGTCAATGTAATCGCCGTAATCAGTAACGGAGCCAATGGCATCGGCATCGAATACGAAGTTATCCGCAGCTAAATAAAAGAGTGGGAATAAATGGATGATATGGTTGTCAGCGCAGGATGATACCTTGCACTGGTTATCCCGGTTCGATTGCGGTGCAGTATATTCTGCATCGGCTACACAGGTTTCCCCCTGCTGGCTCTCGAATGGAATGGTGCTGTGTGAGGTGTGTTCGTCGTTAACGTTGTTATCTTCGTCGCATATCTCGATAATCATGCACGCCAATCCCTTGTGGTGGTGATGGGGCACGACTGTCATTATCAGTAGCAGAAGGCTTGATAATGCGATAAATGCTATGGAGATAATCTTTTTCACTAACGTTTTTTATTAACTGGTGCAAATATATATATAAATGGAGTGCAACTAAGTTGCATTACGAGAACATTTTCCGCAATAACCTTTAATAACGAAACTGGCGTCTTCCATTTCCATGCCTTCGGGCAACTCAGGTGCAGGTATAACCACGTTTTCAAGGCAAAATGCTTTGTGGCAGTAATTGCAATAAAAATGTACGTGGGAGTTGTCGGGGCCGCAATCGCAGTTGTCCTGGCATACGGAATACTTCACGGAGCCGGAGCCGTCGTCGAAGTTATGGATGATTTTCTTTTCGTGAAAGAGCTTGATGGTGCGGAATATAGTAGACTTGTCGATGTCGAGCAAATCTTTTTCAAGGTCGCCGAGCGTGAAAGCGCGGTTGTAGCCCTGCATGGCATTTAGTATGAGCATGCGGGGCGTAGTAGGCTTGATGCCGTTTGCTTCTAATATGTTTATGACTGAATTATCCATTATTCAAATTTAAGTATAACACGTTTAGTATGGTAACAAAAAGGGCGTATAAAAAGTTAAATCTTAAAAACGATTGACACGTCCTTTTCGTTCACCGGGCAATCAGTTAATGGTGATTGCTGTTGTTTCCGTTATTTCCGGTACCGTGATTGTGGCTCTTGTCTTTGCAGTTTGCCGCATCGTGGTTTTGTCCGTTATGGTTGTGCGATGCATCGGTACAGGTTGCAGGATCGTGCGTTTGTCCACCATTGTTATGATTGTGGGTGGCTTCGGTACAGGTGGCTGGGTCGTGTGTTTGCCCATTATTGTCGGTATTGCCGCCGTTGTTGGTAGTCCCGTGGTTGTGGGATGTGTCAGTGCAGGTTGCAGGGTCGTGGGTATTGCTGCCACTATGTCCGGTTCCGTTGTGGTGGGTGCCGTTCTGCTTGGTTCCCGAATGTTGGGCATTGGTACATACGCGGTGCGTTCCATCGGCAAGTATATCGCAGTTCTCGTGGTTGCCTGCGGCACATTGGTTCAACACAGTGTTCTTATATGTATCACCGTCTGTATAGCCGAGCGTGGATGCGCGGGTTTCCAGACTTTGATCGCCTTGGGGAAAGTTATTATCTTCATCCTGAGAACAGGATACAAATGTAACGGCTAAGGTTACAATCGCTAAGGAATAAAAAACTCTTTTCATTTTTCTGTTTATTTAATTGTTACGATAATGTACCGCACGAGAGTAATAATACCCTACCTGATTATTGAAATAAATTTCAACAAAGCCATGTGTTAAAACTGCATTGACATGGATAAACCGCCCTGCTGACCTGTATAATAGGGATAGAAAGCGAGGTTGGTCTTTTTCTTTTTGTTCTTTCCGCCGTTGAATACCTTTTTCTCAACGGTGGGGTATAGCCAATAAGCGAGTTTAGTGCTAAGTATACCTATACCGGCACCGAATGCGACATCACCCACCCAATGTTTGTTATTGTAGATGCGGAAAGCTCCGGTTCCGGCTGCTATAGTGTATCCGGCTATACCGTACCATATCGAAACATCTTTGTACTCCTGCCAAAGAAATTCGGCACCCATAAAAGCGATGGCGGTATGTCCGGATGGGAATGAGTTTCTTGCGGACTTATCAGGTCTTTCGACTCTTAAAGTGTATTTCAGTCCGTTTACCGAAGCTGCTGTGAAGAGGCTTGCCATTCCCAGAATAATGGTGCGGTCTTTGAAATTATGTTTTCCTTTTATTCCGACTAAGTTCAGGGCATACACGCTGGCAGCGGGCACATACTGTGTAATGTCGTCTATCTGGAATCTTTCGGGCTTGTGGGTGATTACCTCGTGCCCGATAGCGTAGTTGAGTAAACGGTTCTTCGGGGCAAGGCTTGCTTCGATGGCTCCGTAAAGCATCAAACTTCCCGGAATGATAAGTTGCTTATAAGAGAACGTGTGTTCATCTGAAACAGGGATACTGTCATTGTCGGACGATTCGATTTCGTCGGTTACGGCTAATGCTTTTACTGGTATGAGAAATAAGGTTTGGTCTTGCAAACTTAATTGAGACAAAAAGTTAAGCGACATTTTTAATTGATTCTTTTTTAAGATTATACTGATTCCAAAATTCATCAATGGTTAAGTTACCCAATGCTGAGAATCTCCTTTTATGATTATACCAGGATTCAATATATTCAAATACCTGCAAGCGCATTTGCTCTCTTGTTTTGAGTTTGGTACCATAGACCAATTCAGATTTGAAAGTTTTGAAAAAGCTTTCAGCCACAGCATTATCCCAACAATTTCCCTTTCCACTCATACTTTGCTCCAGCTTCAAGGATTTCAACAGGTTTACAGTTTGTTTGCAGGCATACTGGATGCCCCGGTCAGAATGAAATATCATTCCTTCTCCAAAAGGTCTGTTCCTGTTGGCCCTCCGGATCTTTAAGCCAGCGGTAATAACTGCTCCGGGGTACTTTCAATACTTTACACATCACCTCGATCGTCCATTGTTTAGAGTTGCATTCCTTGATAAAGAGATAGATCAACGATCTTTCTTGGAGATGATGCTCAAAGCTTTTTTTAATATGTCCCGCTCTGTTTCAGCCTCGCCAAGGCGTTTTTCCAGTTCAGCAATCCTTTTGGTATCTTCACTTAATGACTGGACACCGTGTCCGGGGAAACTGGCTTCTCCTTTCTGCTGGTATTCTTTCCGCCAACGATATAAAAGAAAGGGGGCAATACCCAATTCCTGTGCAAGCTCGGAAACATTCTTGCGCTCTAAACTGAGTTTGACCGCATTCTCTTTGAATGCCTTGTCAAAATGTGTTCTTTGTTTTCTCATATTACACAAAAATAAGCGTTTATGCTTAACTCTGTGTCCCGGCTAAGTTAGTAATTCCACAAACGGATGAATGGGAATCTGGAATGTAGAAATGTATCGCTGAAGTGTTACTCTTGATCCGAAATGATCTATTAACATAATTTAACGTCATGTTGCAATAATAAACAAAGGAGATTTTCGAGAAAAAGGTGATGAGAACATGCTTGATATAATTGACTACCTGAAAATTAACAATAACATTATTTTTGAGTCAATATCCCAATCACAATAGACATTATCCATTCTGCTCTGTGAGGAGCAAGATGATTATGAAAAACGCATTGGCATAGAGCAGATGTATCCTCATCGAAACTAATTGTTTCATTCTTTCTCTATTTGTTTTTTGATCGCAAATCAATGTATCTGCTTTTACAGCGGCGGATTATCTATTCCCATACCTTTGTAGGGTAGAAACCAGCATTTTTTTTGATGAATCTTTAAATAAATCCAACAAGTATGAAAACAAGATTTTTAATGCTTTCGATGCTTTGCCTCGTCGCCATCACAGCATGGGGCCAAGGTGTCGTAACTGAAGGTCTCGTAAAAACGGCCTCTAACAACGAACCGGTGATCGGTGCTTCGGTATTGGTAAAAGGTACAACTACCGGTGTCATTACTGATCACGATGGGCGCTTCAGTGTGTCTTCCGAGCCTGGTGCAACACTTGTCATTAGCTATATAGGATATCACACATGCGAAGTAATTGCTAATGGACAGAAAAATCTACAGGTCCAATTGGAAGAAGACACCCAGATGCTGGAAACCGTGGTGGTGGTGGGGTATGGCAGCGCAAAGAAGAGCGACCTTACCGGTGCTGTCGTCAGGGCCAATATAAGGGACTTCGAGAAATCACCCAACACGAATTTGATGCAGAGCCTGCAGGGCACAGTGCCCGGTCTGAATATCGGTCAGATCTCCAGTGCCGGTGGATCGCCCACCATTCAGATTCGTGGCAAGAACACCATCTCAGGCAGCACCGATGTACTGATTGTGCTGGACGGTATCATCTATACCGGCGACATCTCCTCCATCAACCCGGCCGACATCGAAAGCGTGGATGTATTGAAGGATGCCAGTGCTACAGCAGTCTATGGCGCACAGGCAGCTAATGGTGTATTGCTGATCACCTCGAAAAGCGGTCGCCAGGGAAAAGCGAAAATCAGTTTTTCTTCCTCCTACAGCTTTCAGTCACCTACCAACAACATGAGAACCATGAACCGCGCCGGCATGATCGAGTGGATGAAGGAGACGCAGTGGCGTGAGGCTTACACCGAAGCGTCGGGCTACACACAGGACAATCCCAACTTCGATCTCGCCCAGACAGCTCCCGACTCCTACATGCGCGATGAGAACGGAGAATTGATCACAACAGACTACGACTGGTGGGATCAGTTCACCCGCACCGGCTCTATCTTTGAAAACAAACTGAGCATATCGGGCGGTAATGAGGATGCCATTTACATGATTTCAGTAGGCAACACCGACCAGAAAAACTTCTTGCTGAACGATGACTTCCGTCGCAACAGTATCCGTATGAACATTGAAGTGCAACCGCGTGACTGGTGGAAAGCCGGTGTACAGGCATTCGGATCGTTTGTGAACAAGGATGGAGCCGAGACCTACTTCCCCTTCCTGATATGTTACAGCCCCTTCGCCGAACCTTTCGATGCGGAGGGTAAGATTGTACCTTATCCCATGGGAGGTGTCATGAGAGACAACCCCTTCATGGGTTCCGTGGCCGATGACACCGAGCGTCAGAACACCTTCTTCGGAAACCTCTACTCAGAATTCCGCTTCCCGCTGAAAGGGTTGACCTACCGTTTTAACTTCGGTAACAACTATCGTATCAATGAGCATTTCTATTCCAACGAATACAGCAACTATCCCAGTGGACAGGCTTACAAGAACAGCAGCAGTTATTACGACTATACATTCGATAATATCGTGAACTACCTGAACAGCTTCGGAAGACATACTATTGGGGCTACCTTTGTATATGGTGCAAGCCGAAGAAAATACAGCTACACCGGTGCCGAAGCAAAAAACTTCGCACGCCTCACATTGGGATATAACAGTCTGGAACAGGGTAAAGAACAATACACCACCTCTGATGCCTGGGAATCGTCACTGCTTTATCAGATGCTTCGCGTGAACTATAAGTATGACAACCGCTACCTGGTGACTGCGACCCTGCGTCGTGACGGCTTCTCCGGCTTTGCCGCCAACCACAAGACTGCTACCTTCCCTTCCGTGGCTTTGGGCTGGATCGCTTCAGAAGAGGAGTTCTTCAATGTGCCATGGGTCGACTATCTGAAGGTTCGCACTGGTTACGGTATCAGTGGTAACCAGACGGGTCGCTACTCATCACAAGCCCGCGTCAACTCCTCTATCGGTTATGTATTTGGGAACGGTGCCACTTCAGGTGTACTGGCCCAGGAGCTCTCCTCTCTGGGTAATGCAGACCTGAAATGGGAGAAGACAGCCGGACTCAACCTCGGACTGGACTTTACACTCTTCGGCAACAAATTGCAGGGTACCCTGGAAGCTTACCAGACAACAACCAACGATCTGCTCTTCGATGTGGCCATTCCCTCAGTGACAGGCTTCACTAGTATCCGCTCGAACGTGGGTAAGATAGGGAACAGAGGTGCTGAGTTGACTCTTACCTCGCATAACATCACTACCCCTGACTTTGAGTGGAACACCACCTTCAATATCTCACACAACAGTAACAAGATCAAGTCACTCACGGGTAAGGACAGCAACGGTGACGGAGTGGAAGATGATATGACCGCCAGTAGCCTGTTCATCGGTGAATCGCTCTCAGCCATCTACGATTACAAGGTTGATGGCATCTATCAGATTGGAGATGACATCCCCGATGGGTTCCATCCGGGTAACTACCGTGTCGTAGACACGAATGGTGACGGCAATATCAATGCCGACGACCGTACCATCATCGGGAAAACAGATCCCGCTGCCCGTATGGGTCTGTTGAATAAGTTCCGTTACAGAAGCTTGACGCTTAGTTTCTTCATCAACTCAATCATCGGTGGAAAAGATGGTTATCTGGGCCAGAACAGCAGCGTAGTTCGTCCCGATGATAACGGTAAGCGTTATAACCGTCTCATCGAAGAGGCTGCCCTCTACTGGTCGCCCAGGAACCCGGATGGCATCTACGACCGTTCGCACCAAAATGGTGCGCTGGGTGATAAACCCCACCGCTACGAGAAGCGCGACTTCGTGCGCCTGCAGGATGTGACACTGGCTTATGATCTGCCCCGCAAAGGATTAGAGAAGCTGGGACTGGAGGGTATCAACCTCTATATGAGCTGCAAGAACCTGCTTACCCTTACCGGATGGCATGGCTGGGATCCCGAACCCGACATGAGCGCGAATGATGGCAATGACCGGAGCATCATCACCGGTAGCGGATATTACAACCGCCCCGTGATGAAGAGTGTAACCTTCGGTGTGAACATCAATTTCTAAACCCCAATCAAATAACTCTCTATAGATATGAAAAAATATATTATCTCCATACTGCTTGCTGCTGCAGCAACGATGACCTTTTTCGTGAGCTGCAACGAAGATAGCTTTCTTGAAGAAAAGCCACTGGACTTCATGAGTGGTAACAACTCCTACGCTACCACATCTGACTATACAGCCGCTGTCAATGAACTCTACTTGCTGGTGCGTAAAGAGTTTTATAATGGAAACTACGACCGTATGCAGGACCATCTCTGTCGTACCGACTTCTTGATTCGCGCCGATCCTCCCATGTCTAACCTGGCAGCAGACATGAACCCTACAGGCGCTATTGCACAATGGCACTGGGAAAACATCTACAAGCTGGTAGCTCAGGCCAATACCATCATCACGCGTGTGCCCGGCTCGAATATAACCGATGACCAGAAGAGAAACTTCGAAGCGAAAGCACGCTTCTTTCGTGGATTCGCCTATCGTACGCTGGCCTATATGTATGGCGGTGTGCCCCTGCAGCTCGAAGAGGTCACTTCACCCAAGAGTGATTTCACCCGTGCAACCAGGGAAGAGGTACTCAATCAGGCTATTGAAGATGTGAAGTTTGCTGCTGAAAACCTGAGTGACATCACGGATGTGACGGATGGTGAGATCAGTGCTCCTGCCGCCCGGTTCCTGCTTTCAGAGCTCTATCTCGCTGTGGGTGATAATCAGAAAGCAGTCGATGCTGCCACTGCCGTTATTCAAAACCCTGCACTGGGCTTAAAGACCCAACGTTTCGGCTCCCGCGCAAACGAGCCCGGCGATGTCTACTGGGATCTCTTCCGTATGAACAATCAGAATCGTGCCGGTGGCAACACGGAAGGTATATGGGTGATACAGATCGAGCCCAACGTGACCGGCGGTGCCGGTAATACGGGTAACGCCTTCTGGGTAGAGGGTGACTATTGGCTGGAGAGATGGTTAGCCCCGCAGACCGGCCTCTTCCGTATCAAGTACAACGGTAAAGTGCTTTCACCCTTCGTATGGCCTGTAGGCGACTATACCGGCGGACGTGGAATCGGCACTTTCTATTCCAACAATCACTTCTTCCTCGATATCTGGGGTGGTGAGGATAGCAATGACTTTAGAAACGACATTCGCAACTCTCTGTACAACTATCCTCGTAAGTATAAGTTCAACAACGACGCGTTTGTAGCAGAGTATGGGACACTTTTTGGTGATAGCATAGACCTGATGGATCCGCAATTGCCCGAAGGAGCCACCCTGGAGACAGGTGCTGTAAGCCAGGGTATCGTGGCAGACCCCTCACAGATTCCCAACCGTTACCTCTGCGCTTACCAGACGAAGTGCACCACACCCTTCAACCACCCCGCAGCACAGTATGCGAATAAATCCACCTACCTGCTTACCGGTTCCGGTGGTAAGACCTACACTGACCAGTATATGTTCCGCCTTGCCGAAGCGTATCTGCTGAGGGCTGAAGCATACATGAAGCTGGGACAGAAGGACAAGGCTGCTGCTGATATCAATGTGGTGAGAAGACGTGCAAAAGCTTCTGATGCCACAGCAGACCAGATTGATATGGACTTCATCCTCGATGAACGCCTGCGTGAGCTTGGTGTTGAGGAAAAACGGAACCTCACCTTGTCGCGTACAGGCACCATGTCAGATCGTATCAGGAGGTACAATCCCTACTACAGTGCGGCTCACAGTGCCGATGGCAAGGACTTCGACCCGAAGTATGAACTCCTTCCCATTCCACAATCCTTTATCGAAGCCAATACAGATAACGTGATTGAGCAGAACCCGGGTTACTAATAAGCGTTGACCGTTTTTACAGGCATGCATTATTCTTTCATTCTCCTTTGTTTCATTCTGTTCGCCACCGCCGGTTCGAATGCGCAGCAGACCAACTGGCTCGGCGAACAGAATGTTAAGGGGGCCTTTCCTCTTGTGTCGGACAAGGGCGATGCCTCGCTTTGTTACGATAGCAATGAACCGGAAGGTGTCTCACGCGCAATAGGTGATTTGTGCACCGATATACACCGCGTTACGGGACGTACTCTGCGTACCGCGGTTGGGAACGACCTTACACGCAGACCTGTCATCATTGGAACTGTGGGGCACAGCCGCCTGCTTGATCGTTTGGCTGCCAATGGCAAATTGTAGCTCGATAGCCTGAAAGGGAAGTGGGAGAGCAGTGTCGTGACAGTGATCGATGCTCCTTTACCCGGTGTTGAACAGGCCCTGGTGATTGCTGGAAGCGACCGGCGTGGAACCATTTTCGCAATCTACGAGCTTTCCCGGCAGCTGGGTGTCTCACCCTGGCACTGGTGGGCCGATGCTCCTATTCGTCAGCGGAAACAAGTTTATATCCGTCCCTCACTGCACTATTCCTCGGGTGAACCGGCTGTGAAATATCGCGGGATCTTTCTCAACGATGAGTATCCCTCTATGACCGCCTGGGCACGAGAACGTTTTGGGGGTATGAATAGCCGCATGTATGCTCATATCTATGAGCTGCTACTTCGCCTCAAAGGCAACTGTCTGTGGCCCGCCATGTGGGGCTCGTTCAAGGAATACAAGCCCCTGGTGCCGATCCTGAAGAACGAAGAGGGACTCTATGAGGGCAATTGCTTCAACGAGGACGACCCTCTGAATCCTGTGGTGGCGGATGCCTATGGAATTGTGATCGGCACCTCACACCACGAACCGATGCAACGCTCCCAACAGGAATGGATACGTCACAAGCAACACTATGGAAGTGGAGAATGGAACTACCAGACCAACCGCAAGGGGATGGACCGTTTCTTCAGTGAGGGTATCGTCAATATGGGTAACCATGAAAGCCTCGTAACCATCGGCATGCGTGGTGATGAAGACCGCCCGATGGTGGATGCAGGTGGTGTGGAAGCCAACTTCAAGCTTCTCAAAGAGGTCATACGCAGGCAACGTAACATCATCAGCAAGGCCACCGGCAAACCGGCGTCAGCCACACCGCAGGTGTGGACACTCTACAGCGAGGTCCTCGACTACTATGATCAGGGACTACCTGTACCCGACGATGTGATTGTGATGTTCTGCGATGACAACTACGGTAACGTGCGCAGACTTCCTTCACCCGATCAACCACACCACAAGGGTGGATATGGCATGTATTACCATGTTGGTTATTATGGAGCCCCACGTGCCTGTAAATGGCTCAACACCTATCAGGTAGAGCATATGTGGGAGCAGCTGCAGGTGACCTATGAATATGGGGTAGACCGTTTGTGGATGCTTAACGTGGGTGATCTCAAACCACACGAATACCCCATCGATTTTTTTATGGAGATGGCCTGGAACCCTCAACGCTTTCACGCCGGTAACCTGATGGAGTACACGCAGAATTTCTGTGCCTCACTCTTTGGGGTGGAGTATGCTGAACAGGCAGCCACGTTGCTGGCCTGCTACTCACAATATGCCGCACGCATTACGGGCGAACAGCTCAATGAGCATACCTTTAACTTGGCTTCCGGCGAATATCTGCATGTGCGCAATGAATTTCTTGCACTTGAGGCACGTGCTGCACGGTTGCTGGTTGAGTTGCCCTCTGAGGCGCACGACTGTTATCGTCAACTTATCTTCTTCCCCATACAAGCACTGGCCAACCTCTACGATATGTATTATGGTGTGGCGATGAATCATAAGCTGGCAAAGGAAGCCAATCCTGATGCCAACCGATGGGCTGACCATGTGGGGCAATGTTTTCTGCGCGATTCGCTGCTCTGCCATAAATATAATCACGAGATATCGGATGGCAAATGGAATCATATGATGGACCAGGTGCATATCGGCTATACCGACTGGTATGCACCCCCATACAACATCTGCCCCAGAGTATTTCGTGTTAACAATCCCGGACCTGAAGGTGGATACCGCTTCCAGATGAACTGTGGCGTGGCTGTGATCGAGGCAGAACATTATTATTCGGCTTCATCGCCCGACGATGTAACGTGGACAGTGATTCCTCGCTATGGGAGAACAGTCTCCGGTGTAGCCTTGATGCCCTATTCCCGCCCTACGGGAGGAGCTACTCTTTGCTATCAGATTGAACCTGAGCAGGTGGCTGAGTCGGTTAAGGTACACCTTATTTTGAAGAGCACGATGCCTTTTCTGGGTAAGAACGGACATCGCATCAAGGTGGGGTTTGCCGGAGCTGCCCACCAGGAGGTCAGCATCAACAAAAAAATGACCTGGGCCAATCAATACACCCTGATGTATCCCACGGGTTCCTCACGAATCATTGAGAAGGTGGTGACCTTACCATTACCCCGGGATGCTGAGATATGGAACCTCGAGTTTGAACCGCTTGACCCGGGGGTGGTCCTGCACAAGGTGATTGTAGATCTGGGAGGGTACAAGAAGAGCCATCTGAAGATGTCGGAGAGCGGTTATACGTTACACCGTTGACTCATTTCTGTGAGGCCTCTTTTGCCCGGTATTTAGTAGGAGATAATCCGAATTGTTCCTTGAAAGCCGAGGAGAAATTGGTGATGTTGGGTATTCCGACTGCTGCTGCCAGTTCAGTGATCGGAATATCTTTGTTCTTCAATAGGTCTGCTGCCAGGTGTAATCGCACATTGCGAATGAAGTCGCGCGATGTCTGATTGGTCAACTCTTTCAATTTGCGGTTCAGGTGAACACGGCTGATGCCTACGTCTGACGCCAGTGTCCCCACCGTATAATCGGGATTGGCGATATGCAGATTGATAAATCTCATCACTCGCTCCATGAGCTTCTCGTCGGGACTTTTTAACTCTAACTCCTCCATTTGCTCTTCAGGCAGCTGTTTGTTAAGATAACGGTTACGTAGTGTTTCTCGGTTTCGTAACAGGTTTGCGATGGTGTTCCGCATGATCAGCATGTTGAAGGGCTTGGTCATGTAGCTATCTGCTCCACTGTCGAGCCCTAACAGGGTGTCTTCTTCCTGCGTGCGTGCTGTAAGCAGGATGATGGGTATGTCGTTGAGGTCGATGTTCTGTTTCACTTTGCGACAGAGTGTGATGCCATCCATTTGTGGCATCATCACATCGCTGATAATCAGGTTGGGTCGGTTTATGCTTATCTGCTCCAATGCCTCTTTCCCGTTGGCACACTCACTGATATGATAGTCACTTACCAGCTCCTGTCGCAAATAGCTGCGGATGTCCTCATCGTCTTCTACGATCATTATATTGAACCTGCTTCTGGTGGGGTGGTGATGTGCTGTCTCCGGAACGGAAGGCTGTGCACAAATCGTTTTCTCTTCGCTGGTATAAGGAACAGCGCTTGTAGAGAGTTTCTCAGGAAAATGGTCAGGGTGGGGGAGTGTGATGCTGAAGCATGTCCCTTGTCCTGTCTGTCGGTTGTGTACCTCAATGGTTCCATGATGCAGTGTCACAAGCAACTGTACCAGATGTAGTCCAAGGCCGGTGCCTGATATTGCCTGATTCTGTGGTGTGTTGATGCGGTAAAACTGTTCAAAGATGTGTTTTTGTTCAGCTTCAGGAATGCCGGGACCGTTATCAGACAGTTCGATGTGAATCCCGTCGCCTTCTGAACGGAGATTCAGTGTGATGCTGCCGCCGGATGGCGTATATTTCAGCGCATTGGCCATCAGGTTTACCAGCACCTTGTCAAAATTCTGCTGGTCGATGCATACCTCTATGGTCGATGGAACTACATCTAACCTGAATTTAATGCCTTTCTCTTCGATCTGCTCTTCGAAGAGTGCAATCACCTGCCTGACGAAAGTAACAAGATCGGTCACAATAAAGTTGAGCTTCATCTGTCCTTTATCAAGCTTTCGCAGATCCATGAGCTGGTTGACCAATTGCAGCAGACGATTGGTATTACGGTTGATGATATGGTATTGCCGTTGTCGTTCCTGGTCGCCGTCTGTTGCGATCAGATTCTTCAGTGGGTTTGATATCAGGCACATGGGCGTACGGATCTCGTGGGCGATGTTAAAAAGAAACTGCAGCTTGACTTCGTTTATCTCTTCCTGCTGAGCTTGTTGCAATTGCTGTATATGCAATCGATGAAAGCGACGCGTGAGGGATATGATCAGGCCTATTGCAGCCAATGCCAACAGACTCCAGAAGATGATTGCGATTGTAGTGGCATACCAGTGGGGGCGGATTTGAATCATCACATCGCATGCCTGTGATTGCGGATGTTCTCTACCTGCTTTTACACTTACTGTATGGCGGCCAGGTGCCAGTTCGCTGAAGTTTACTTTGCTTACACCGTTTGGCAGGGCGTTCCATTCACCTTTATTCAGGGAATAGAAAAAACGATATCCCTGACCGCTACCGGGTTGTGCCGTGGCAAATTCAATGCCGAACGAATTGTCCACAGCTGCCAGGTGATAGACATCCTGTTTCGCTCCTTCACCTATCACCGGAACCTTGCCTGAAAAAGTTTCTGTGGTAATAGGCTGCCCATGCAGGTAAAAATCTACAATCCGTACCCGGGGAATGGGTGGCGGTATTGAGTCGATGGTTTCAGGAAGGAAGCAGGTAACACCTTCTGTCCCTCCAATGTAGATCCATCCGTCGGAAGCAACCAGGATGCTATTGGGAATGAACTCGTTGCCCAGCAGTCCATCCTCGGCATAATAGGCAGTAAAGGTCTTCTTCCGATGATCCCATCGTGCAATGCCATAGGAGGTGCTGATCCATAGGTTGTTCTGGAGGTCAATAGTGAGTCCGGTGATACTGTTATCGGGCAGACCGTGTTGAGTATCGTACTTCCGCAGGCTTTTGTTGTCTGCTTCCAGACAGTAGAGCCCATTCGTAGTGCCGGCCCATAAATTACCATCACTGTCTTCACATGAGGTGATTACTGAGATCCCTCCCAAAATTCGATTCTGGGTAAAGCGACTCAGGAAACTCTGCGTCTGCGGGTCGTAGCATCCCAGCCCATAGCATGTATTGATGTAGAGTAGATCGTTTCTGCCTTGCGATAATCCATTTATCCATCTGTTGTTAAGCGTGTTGATGGCGGGATCATATTGGTCTGCCGGCCGTCCTGTTTCCCGGCTGATCAGGTTTCCCTCAAGGTCAATCTGATACAGCCCTGCCCCCAAAGTAGCCACCCGTAATGTTCTTTTTCCATCGGGTATTAACCCGGTAACATTGGTACTGTCGATGGCTTTTATATAATGACAAACACCTGTGACCGGATTTATCCGGCTCAGCCCATGTTGTGTACCTCCAATCCATAGGCCGCCACAGCTATCCATCTGTATGGTATTGATTGCTATTGGCAGGTCATATCCATCATCAATACTGTAGTGTCTCATAAACTGACGATCGGCATTGAAACGGTAGAGCCCCCCTCCATCTGTACCGGCATAAATGTCACCATTTGGGCCATGGCCCAATGCTGTCACATTCTTCATGGGGGGCGTTTCATTCACTGTGTTGCGTGGTATTCTGAGACTTCTGAATGGCTTATTGACAGCTGGCATACGGGCTACACCCTTTCCCTGCAGGCCAAACCAGAGGTGGTGCCCCTGATCTTCGAAAATTGCCCACACGCGTGTTTTGTAAAGGTCGGTACTGCCCAATGGGTTTGTTTCCGGCAGAATTTTTTCTGTCGCCAGATTGTATTGTTGCAATCCCTGTCCATGTGTGCCTATCAGCAGCCTGTTCCTGTAGTCAACATGCAGGCATCGGACGTGGAACCCTTCGCTTTGAGCAATTCTGCTGCATACACCATTGTGTGTGATGTGGTATAAACCGTTCTCGGTTCCGGCAAAGATTGCACCCTCTTCGGTCAGTGCGATAGCTGTCACTTTCAGCTGTTCCGTACCCTTGACTGTTTGCCAGTGGATATCTCTCCTATCGTCCAGGCGCCCTGCCTGTACTCCATTCCGTTCTGTACCGGCGTATATGTTCCCGTTACTGTCCATCGTGATGGCGTTGACGAAGAAATCCACTGCTTTTCCTGTTCCTGTCTGTATCGCTACGTCTTCATCTCCCTCAATGCAGAAGACTCCGTGACCAAGCGTTGCCACCCATATCCTTCCGTTCTTGTCGCTTGCCAAGTCTTTTACATATACTTCCATCGGTTCACCGCTGGCACTTCTACAGACCACCTCGTGCGCCTTCCTGGTGCGGTGGTCGAAGCGTGACATGCCATCAGAACGTCCCACCCATGTTCGTCCTTTCAGATCGTGTTCCAAAGAGATCACTGAGGCAATGGCATTTTCGCCATCTACTTTGATCCACTGATTATACAGGGTGCATTTTGCCCCGTCAAATATATTCAATCCTTTTTCGGTTGCGATCAGGATGTTTCCATCTAGATCCTGCTTCATGTCGAAGATGGTGCCTCCAGCCAGGATGCTCTTTGACGGAAGCAGCAGATCTTCCTGTGCCCCAATAAATAGAACCTCTGACAAAAGTAAAAGGAGGGTGACGCAAAATCTCAGCTTATTCATGAACGAAGATGATTATAGGTTGTATGCTCTCCTGGTGTCTTTCCTGTAATATAGGGTCTGCTTACTAATTCCCAATCAGGCACACAATTTCATTTGTGGCTTGACTGG
>ERZ795048.1226-NODE-1226-length-23941-cov-6.172444_pt1 | contig 23941 bp, 24 predicted proteins | sample MGYA00375132_ERZ795048 | MGnify/ENA primary metagenome ERZ795048 (study PRJEB30177, sample SAMN05720225) | activated sludge metagenome | isolation source: Anaerobic digester | place: Hong Kong | collected 2014-12-17 ... | reverse complement strand
AAATATGCTGAGTGATGAAGCTAAACTCGAACTGGGTCTGTTGTAAATAAATAACTATGGTCACGCCTGGATTTGATCAATTATCTGTAGAAATCAAAGAGAAGGCTTATAAACTCGGATTTGATCTCTGTGGTATAGCAAAAGCCAGAGTCCTTAATGAACGTACTCCCGTATTCCGGCAATGGATAGCTGCAGGGATGCATGATGAGATGGATTTTCTTGTCAGGAACACTGAGAAAAGACTGGATCCATCATCACTTGTGCACGGAGCAAAATCAGTTATTGTAACAGGACTGAATTATTATTCGGAAAATCTTCAGAGAAAAGAAGGAGTTCCTGTCATTTCCCGCTATAGTTACGGAAAAGACTATCATGATGTCATAAAACCCAAACTCACTGAATTACTTGATTATATAAAAACAAGAGAGCCTTCTGTAGAAGGCAGGATATTTTGTGATTCAGCTCCTGTTCATGAAAAAGCATGGGCTGTGGAAGCCGGTTTAGGCTGGCAGGGACGTCACTCGGTTGTGATAAATCCTGAAATAGGATCATTCTTTTTTATCGGGATAATTATTGTGGATACAGAACTGGATTATGACCAGCCATTCAGAAATGATCTGTGTGGAAACTGTACTTTATGTATTGATGAATGCCCAACGGGAGCAATAAATAATAACAGGACTATTGATGCCAGAAAATGCATAGCAAACCTTACAATAGAAAATAAAACTACTGTTCCTTCTGAATATATAACGAAGCTGGGAAAAAGGGTCTATGGCTGTGACAGATGCCAGGAAGTATGCCCCTGGAATAAAAATGCAAAAGAATGCAGGATCAGAGAGTTCAGACTGGCCGATGAGATAGCGGAAATGGACTTGAGTGACTGGATGGAGTTAACTGAAGAAAAATATTCACAACTCTTTGCCGGATCGGCTATTTACAGAAAGAGGTATAAGCAATTTAAAGAAAATATTATCAGGATACTCAAATAAAGTAACAGGCAGACAAGAAGTTATTTATTAAATAAACTGCCTGTATGATTCTGGCCTTTCTTTATTTATCATCAATTACTGTGACTGTGATTTCTCTTTTCTGTCGTGGTCCGTCAAATTCACAGAGGAAAATATTCTGCCAGGTTGATAAGCCCGGAACACCGTTTATTATGGGTATTGTTTCCGAAGGTCCTACAAGTCCTGCTTTAAGATGGGCATCCCCGTTATTGTCCTGATGGTCATGTTCCCATATCCCGGAGGGAATAAGCCGGCCAAGCAGGGTGACGACATCATTTTGGACAGAATCATCCCAGTTTTCCTGGATCATTATGGCTGCGGTCGCCCCTCTTACATAAACAGATGCAATGCCACTTTTAACCCCGCTTTCCCTGATTATTTCCCTTACTTTGTCTGTTATATCATATAAGCCGCACCTGCGGTTTGTGGGGAGTGAAATTGTTTTCTGCATAATATCATCTGTTCTCTCCGTAATCCTTAAGCGTTAGCATAAGCTTTTGCCGGGTAAAGAAAATCCTGCTCTTTACTGTTCCTATCTTCAAAGACAATTTTTCGGATATTTCTTTGTATTTATAACCCTCAATATGCATTTTGAATGGAATACGAAATTCATCCTCAAGAGAATCAATGGCTTTGGTAATTTCTGCTTCTGAATATCTGGATTCAGGCGAAATGAATCCTTTGTCGTGAGGCTGATTGAGGTAATAAAGATCATTTGTTGAATCCATTATTGTATTTTCTTTCTGGCTCCGCCTGTAGTTATTAATGAATGTGTTCTTCATAATTGTAAAAACCCAGGCTTTTAAATTTGTATAGTCAACAAATTTATCTTTATATGTTAAAGCTTTAAGATAAGTATCCTGTACAAGATCCAAAGCTGTATCGTGATCATAGGTGAGACTCATGGCAAATCTGTGCATATTGGATCTCATTTCTATAAGGTTCCTGTTGAAATCAAATGTTGTCATAGCTCATAGTTTTTATTGTCTTACCAAAATTAAACAGATAAAAAAAGAAAAACAAATCTTAATATATTAATATCTTATTATTATGGAAATATTCTAAATAAATAATTTTGATAAATACCAGTAAATGAATATTATATGATGCAATTTACAAATAGTGTATAAATAATTGTCAAATTCATTTATAAGCACTCAGTGCTTAAATAATCTTTTGTATTTTTAAGAAAAAAAGCATGGAATTAAGTATTAAATTAAAAAGAGGGATGGACTTGAGAGGTGTGATATCCAGTCCGGGAGAATATGTCAGGGCAGTCGTAATATTTGTCCATGGACTGGGGGAACATATACAGAGATATTCACACTGGTATACAGCCTTAAGTGAAGAAGGCATTGCTTTTGCAGGAGTTGATTTGCCCGGTCATGGTCTTTCAGATGGTTCCAGAGGGAATATCAGTAGTTATGATTTGACGGATGAAATGATAGAGATTCTTTTTGAAAGTGTAACAAAAACGTTTACGGGGATTCCTGTTTTTCTTTACGGCCATAGTCTTGGTGGAGGGATTGTGACAGATTATCTTATCAGAAAGGATCTTAAGTTAAGTGGAGCTGTTGTGACTTCTCCATGGCTTAAATTATCTTTCGAACCCGATCGTTTCAAGGTAATACTTGCTTCATTAATAAGGAAAATACTACCCGGGTTAACCCAGCCTTCCGGACTTGTGACAGAGCATCTGTCGCATGACAGTCTGGTGGTCGCCGGCTACAAATCTGATCCTCTTGTTCATGACAGGATTTCTGTAAGTTTGTATTACAATGCAATTAAAGCTGCTGAAAACTCTCTTGAGCATGCCGCTGATCTGAGGATCCCTTTGCTGTTAATGCATGGAAGTGAGGACATGATCAGTTCACCGGAAGGTAGCTGTCAGTTTGCGTCTGCTTCAAAGACGACTGAATTAAAAATATGGGAGGGAGGCTATCATGAACTTCATAATGAGTCTTTCAGGGATGAGGTGTTTAAATACCTTATTCAATGGATCAATAAGAAGATTGAAAAAAAATAGGCCAGATGAATTTCCGGACGACTTTTAATATTCCTGTTTCGCCTGATAAAATATCTTATTCAGATCCTGTCATGTTTATCGGATCCTGTTTTTCGACATTTATCGGCGATAAATTTTCCTCCGGATATATGCCTGTAATGGTTAATCCTTCAGGAACATTATATAATCCTGCCTCTGTTGCCAGGACTATTGAGAGATTATTGTCACAGCGTCATTATGAGCTGAATGACCTTAATGAATACAATGGTAAATGGATCAGTTTTGATCACTCCACTGCCTTTTCCTCAGAAAATGCGGATGAAGTTCTGCGGTCAGTTAATGACAGTCTGGAAAGTGCTGGTGAATTTATTTCTGAAGCCCGCTTCCTGTTTGTCACCTTCGGGACAGCGAGAATTTTCAGGTTGAAAGAAACAGGGCAGATCGTTACCAACTGTCATAAATTACCATCGCGCTATTTTACAAGGGAACTGATGACAGTTGAAGATATTGTAACCTTGTGGAATACTGTTCTTGACTCATTGAATACGGCATATCCCAGCCTGAAAATAGTGTTCACCATAAGTCCTGTCAGGCATTGGAAAGACGGAGCTCATGGGAACCAGGTAAGTAAATCCGTCCTTTTTCTTGCTTTAGAGGATCTTCTTGATAATTCCGTTAAACCATCCTATTTCCCTTCATACGAGCTGATGATGGATGATCTCCGCGATTACAGGTATTATGATGACGATATGCTTCACCCTTCTTCGCGGGCAATAGATTATATATGGGAGAAATTTTCATCTGTCTATTTTACCGGGAGTACAAAAGAAATATGGGCAGAGATGGATGGAATTTCCAAAGCGGTTTTGCACAGGATAAAGAATGGTACAGCTGAAGAACAGAAAAAATTTGCCGAAACGCTTATCTCAAAAATTGATTCAGCAGTCAAAAGGATACCATCGGTCGATCTGTCAGTGGAAAGAAAATATTTCCTTGAACTTCTCAGATGAGATGTTTTTGAATTATGCGGATAAAACTTTCAGGATCACGACTGAACAGAATGTAATCTGCTGAAGTGTTATCTTCTTCTTCCGGATGGCAATCCGTAAAAATGATTTTTTTTATCTTATTGGATTTTATAAAACCAGCTAAGCAGTCAGACATGTTTTTTACGGAGCCATATTCACCGGCATTTATGACAAGGTAGCGGAAAGGTTTTATTTTGTACACTTCTTTTATTTCTGATAAGGGTAGAGTTCCTCCGGTAAAAATAACATCGAAATTATGATTCTTCAATACATATTTACAGAATAAAAAACTGATATCTGAAATATTGTCACAGGGGTTTATCATGGCAATAACCGGCATATTTTTTCCACTGACAGCAGTAAGATGGTTGTCTTCTTCTATTATAATTTGTTTTATGGTATTTTGTATAAACTGTTCCTGAGCTTTTGAAAGGCTGCCAGTTTGCCAGAGAATACGGCTTTTTTCAATAAGTGGGTTAAGGAAATATATAAATGCCTTTTCCAGGCCCTGGTCTTTTATTACAGCTTGCAGAGTTTCTATAAATTCTTTTTCGTCAAACCTGATTGCCGACATCAGGATCTTTCCCGGTTGAAAATCATTATCGGGATCGTCCTGACTGCTTAATGTAACTACCTGTCTTGAAAGCTCATCATCACTGAAGCCTGCTATTGAAGATATTTTATAACCGTGACTGTTCAGATAGGCTATATTGAGGATCTTTTTCAGTTCGGATTCATTATAAGAACGAATATTGGAATCTGTTCTGCCTGGACTGAGTATCCCATACCGCTTTTCCCAGATCCTTATGGTATGTGCTTTTATCCCTGAAAGATTTTCAAGGTCTCTTATTGAATAAATATTCATACATTCTTTCATAGCCTGACAATGATAAAAAAGAATAAATTATTTCCAAATGGTAAACAAATGGTAACCATTAATGTTTAATATAAATAACGGGATATACTTTAAAAATTGTTTTGAGGAGTGCGGGAGCCGGACAAGGACGGATCTGAAATATTATTCGGACGGTTCTATCATAATTTTTTTTACAACTTTCACCCCGTCATTGAAAATAATAGTAACAAGATACATTCCTCTTGCCGGATCGTTCAGATCAATTTTCGTAAGTGTCAGGGGATTGTTGAATTTTTCTTTAAAAATATCCTGTCCTATGATATTTGTAACTTTAATGAAAGATATTTCTTTTTCGCATTTAATATTAAGGGTATTACCTCTTACAGGAACAGGGTATAATGTAATCATACCGGCAGGATTATTATCCATAGCTCTTTTCTCTGCAGGAGTTCTGTAGATAACACCCTGTTCTTTCTGGGCCTGAAGGCTGAAAGAGAAGATAAGGAAAATAATCATTATCAGACCCTGTTTCATAGACATTTTTTCTCTAATCAGATTACTTATCAAAAATTGTGCTAAAGTTATAAAAATTCACATAAATCTTTTCATTATTAACATTGCATTATCCAGATCATCAGGAGTGTCAATGCCATAGCTATCCATATCAGTGAGGGCACATCTTATTTTGTATCCGTTTTCGATCCATCTGTTTTGTTCAAGTGATTCTGTTACTTCAAGGATACTTTCGGGCAGTCTGGTTATTTTTTTTAATGTACCGGTTTTATATGCATACAGGCCAATATGTTTAAAGAACTGATGTCTCACCGACCATTCTGATGGTTCAGTATCTCTTATGAAGGGGATGGCCGATCTGCTGAAATAGATGGCATTTTTCCGGGAATCAAGTATTACTTTCGGGTGATTGGGATTAAAAATATCCTCTTCCGGTTTTGTTTTTCTTATAAGAGTTGCAATTTCGACATCCGGATCACTGAAACAGTTTTTGAGAAGATTGATCTGTTCAGGTCTGATAAAAGGTTCATCCCCCTGAATATTAATAACAACATCAATTTTCAGCCCTGTTTCAGTCATTATTTTATCTGCAGCTTCAGCGCAGCGGTCGGTACCGCTTTGGTGTCCTTCAGATGTCATGACTGTTCGGCCTCCGAATTTCAGTATTGCTTCATATATTCTCTCATCGTCAGTAGCTACATACACTATTCCGAGGGATTTCATTGCCTGTTCATACACTCTCTGTACCATTGGTTTGTCTCCAATCATGGCCAGAGGTTTACCGGGGAATCTTTTTGAGGCAAAGCGGGCTGGTATAATGCCGGCAAAAGTAATATCAAAAGCTTTATCCATCCTGCGAATTTACGAAAAAGGAATTTCCCAATGTTTTAAAAATATCTTAAATTCGCAGCAACTGACAAGCGGATATGAGAGATCTCCAGAATATTAAGCAACGGTTCGGAATTATAGGTAATTATGAAGGTCTTAACAGGGCGATAGATATTGCTGTGCAGGTAGCCCCTACAGATCTTTCTGTACTGGTAACAGGCGAAAGTGGAACGGGGAAGGAAGTGTTTCCACAGGTAATACATAGTTACAGTATAAGAAAACACGGATCATATATTGCAGTTAATTGCGGAGCCATACCTGAAGGTACTATTGACTCGGAATTATTCGGGCACGAAAAAGGAGCTTTCACGGGAGCAACAGATAGCAGAAAAGGATATTTCGAAGTGGCAAACGGAGGAACAATTTTTCTCGACGAAGTTGCTGAACTTCCTCTATCTACACAGGTAAGGTTATTACGAGTTCTGGAGACAGGTGAATTTATCAGAGTGGGCTCGTCAAGGGTTCAAAAAACAGATGTAAGAGTAATAGCTGCCAGTAATATAGATGTCTCAAAAGCTATTGAGAATAACAGGTTCAGGGAAGATCTTTTTTACAGGCTGAACACTGTCCCTATCAAAATCCCTTCATTAAGAGACAGGGGGGATGATATACTCTTATTATTCCGAAAATTCTCTGTCGATTTTGCCGAAAAATACCGGATGCCACCTATTACTCTTGACAGTGAAGCAAAAAATATCCTTCTTAATTATTCATGGCCGGGTAATGTGAGGCAGTTGAAAAATATTACGGAGCAGATATCAATAATAGAAAAGGACCGTGTTATAAAATCCACAACACTGAAAAATTATATTCCCGATTTTGACAGTGTGAAATTGCCGGCTCTTATTAAAAAGGAGGAGGATAAATCATTCTCTTCGGAAAGAGAGATCCTTTACAAGATCCTTTTCGATATGAAGAGCGATATGAATGATCTGAAAAAACTGGTATATGACCTTATCAGGCATGGTGAGATAGATGTTCCTGTAAATGAATCCAGTCCGGCTATAGTTAAAGATCTGTTCAGAGAAAATCAGGGAGAAAAAATAGTGTCGGATATACAGGAAAGCCGTGCTTCTGATTTTCTTACAAGAAAGGAAAGGGAAGATATACAGGATACTGAAGAGATTGTTGAAGAATCCCTGTCGCTGGCTGAGAAAGAGGTGGAGATGATAAGAAAAGCTCTGGAGAAATATGGTGGTAAAAGAAAACTGGCTGCCCATGAGTTAGGAATATCCGAACGTACATTGTACAGAAAAATTAAAGAATATGGCATTGAAAAATAATACTGCCAGCCTGTATTTAAAAAGGGTTTTATTTTTAATTCTTTTTATTTCAACCCTTATTCTCTACCCGGGATGTAAGATCTCATATTCCTTTTCCGGTGCCAGTATATCTCCTGAAGTAAAAACAGTAAGTGTTCAGTATTTTCAGAACAGGGCAAGTATAGTTCAGACAGGATTAAGCCAGTATCTTACCGATGAACTTATTGACAAATGTAAAGCACAGACAAGTCTGAATGTTGTTAATGATTTAGGGGATGTTGATTTTGAAGGAGAGATAATTGATTATAACACACGGCCATTGACAGTGGCCGCCGATGCTCAGGCAGCCTCGAACAGATTCACTATTGCTGTTCGGGTAAGATTTACAAATACTGTAAACCCGGAATTGAATTTCGACCAAACCTTTTCCAGATATGAAGATTATGACAGTAGTTATAATCTTGATCAGGTAGAAGAGGAACTAACAGAAAATATCGTAGAATTGTTGATAGAAGATATTTTTAACAAGGCATTTGTCAACTGGTAAACAAGATGAACAGGATGGATTTTCTGGGGATGATTGAAAATTACGGACCCACTGATCGTCAAATGATAGGTGAGGTATCCGAACTGATCGATATTTTTCCCTATTGCCAGAGTGCTTACATTCTTTTGCTGAAAGGCTTACATAACACTGATGATGTAAGGTTTGAAAACCAGCTCAGATCAACTGCTATGCGAATAGCTGACAGAGAGGTCCTTTATTATTTCCTGAAAGAGAAACCACATTTTTCTAAAATACCTGAAACATCTGAAGTATCTGAAACACCTGTATCATTTGAAGCATCTGTAACATCTGAAGATAAAACCGATCATCAGCAGACAGTTATTGACACAGCCAGGAGCAGTGCGGAATTTATTTCTGAGATTGAAAAAGAAGAAACAGAGAAGGTTGACAAAAGACGGTCTGAAGAACATAGTGTTTTTATCTCCGACTCTTATGATTCGGATGATTCCAATGCTATAATAATTATTGTGGATGAAGAGACAGGAGAAATAGAAGAAAAAATTTTTTATATGGATCCTGGTTTTTCCTCTTCCGGTGATTATAATGATACGGAACCGGATACGGGAGAAGACAATGACAGGGAAGGCATTCCTGAAGAAACATACACCCAGCCTCTAACTGTGTCGTCAGTAAAACAGAAGCAATCTGAGTTGATTGACAAGTTCATCCAGACTAACCCCAGGATTGAAACCCCTGCGGGGAAAAGTGATATTCCAAACGAGGATATTTCAAAACCTTTTGTTGAACAAAACGATGATTTGCTTACAGAAACACTTGCGAGAATTTATACAAGACAGGGGTATTATTCCAAAGCAATTGATATTTATGAGAAATTAAGCTTGAAATTTCCGGAAAAAAGTGATTACTTTGCGTCTCAAATTGAAAAAGTTAAGGGATTAATAAAAAAATAAGGGAATGGGAGTTTATATTTTTATTTCTATTTTGGTTATAGCAGCATGTTTTTTACAGATACTGATTGTTCTTGTTCAGAATTCAAAGGGAGGAGGGCTGGCTGCCAATTTTACATCTGCCGGACAAACAATGGGTGTCAGGAAGACAGCTGATTTTCTTGAAAAAGCCACATGGACTCTTGCAGCGGCAATACTGATCCTTTCCATCGTGGCTACCGCAGCAATACCACGCAGCAGCGGAGCTGAACAATCCAGGATAAGTGATCAGATACAAAATGCTGTTGACCCCAATGCTATTCCTACATTACCAACAGCTGTACCACCTTCTTCAACTACTACACAGACAGAAGATGAAAATCCCGAGTAGAGCTTTTCAGGAACTTTTAAAGATATGAAGGAAGTGTCAGTTTGTCATCAAACTGACACTTTTTTGTTTAAAAATGTCATATTCTGGCTTTGGCACAGATTATGCTGAACGAGGGAATCGGAAAATATTTGTTTAACTCTAAAAATACATCAAATGGCACAATTAAAAGGAAGAATTCTGGCGGGAAAGGTTTTGGTAAAACCTTATGAAGCTGAAGCTAAAACTGCCAGTGGGATCATAATACCTGATTCCGCAAAGGAAAAACCTCGTCAGGGGAAAGTAGTTCTTGTAGGCGCTTCAAAGAAAGATGAGGAGATGGAAGTAAAAAAAGGAGATGAAGTTCTTTACGGAAAATATTCCGGACAGGAGCTCACTATTGATGGTGAGGATTATCTGCTGATTTCTCAGTCGGATATTCTTTTCATAGCATGAATTTTGTAAACCAATAAATTTATATAAAAATGGGAAAACAGATAAAATATAATATTGATGCAAGAGCCCTTCTCAAAGAAGGTGTTGATCAGTTAGCCGATGCAGTTAAGGTCACCCTGGGGCCAAAAGGACGCAATGTAGTGCTGGAAAAGAAATTTGGAGCTCCTCAGATAACAAAGGACGGCGTTACCGTGGCAAAGGATATTGAACTCCATGATCCTTATCATAATATGGGTGCACAGATGGTAAAAGAAGTGGCTTCCAAGACTGGTGAGATTGCTGGTGACGGAACTACCACCGCCACTATCCTGGCTCAGGCTATCATTAATGTAGGTCTTAAGAACATTACAGCCGGTGCTAATCCTATGGATGTAAAAAGAGGAATCGATAAAGCTGTTGAGAAAGTGGTAAAACACCTGGCTTCACAGGCTACTGTTATCGGTGATGATCTTTCAAAGATTGAACAGGTTGCCAGAATATCAGCCAACGATGATGAAGAGATTGGTAAACTGATAGCTGAAGCTATGAGTAAGGTACATAAGGAAGGTGTAATAACTGTTGAAGAATCGAAAGGTACTACCACTAGTGTTGAAGTAGTGGAAGGTATGCAGTTTGACCGGGGATATATTTCTGCTTATTTCGTTACCAATACAGAAAAAATGGAAGCAGATCTTGAGAATCCTTATATTCTTATTTTTGATAAGAAGATATCTTCAATGAAGGATCTGCTGCCTATACTGGAAACGACAGCCCAGACAGGCAAACCTTTGCTTATAATTGCAGAAGATGTTGAAGGAGAAGCCCTTGCCACTCTTGTTGTTAACCGTCTCCGCGGTTCTCTGAGAGTATGTGCTGTGAAAGCTCCTGGTTTTGGTGACAGAAGGAAAGAGATGCTTGAAGACATTGCTATACTCACAGGAGGAACAGTTGTTTCTGAAGAAAAAGGTCTCAAACTGGAACACACTACACTCGATATGTTGGGTACTGCTGAAAAGGTGACAGTTAACAAAGAAAACTCAACAATAGTGAATGGTTATGGTGACAAGGATATGATCAAAGCACGCATTGCTCAGATCAAACAGCAGATGACCACAACAACTTCCGACTATGACAAGGAAAAACTGCAGGAACGTCTTGCAAAATTATCCGGAGGTGTTGCAGTTCTCTATATTGGTGCTGCTTCAGAAGTTGAAATGAAAGAAAAGAAAGACCGCGTTGACGATTCATTACATGCAACACGTGCAGCAATAGAAGAAGGTATAGTGCCGGGTGGTGGTGTTGCCTATATACGTGCCATTGAGGCTATTGAGGATATTAAAGGAGATAATGAAGATCAGACAACCGGTGTTGAAATAATTAAACGTGCCATTGAGGAACCTCTTCGCCAGATAGCAAAAAATGCCGGAAGAGAGGGTGCTGTTGTTGTTCATAACGTAAAAGCCGGAAAAGCTGATTACGGATATAATGCACAGACTGATACTTTTGAAAAACTCACCAAAGCCGGTGTTATTGATCCGGTGAAGGTAGTCAGGGTAGCTCTTGAAAATGCAGCTTCAATAGCTGGTATGTTCCTTACAACTGAAGCAGTTATTGTTGAAGAAAAAGAAGAGCAGCAACCTGCTATGCCGCCTCCCGGAATGGGCGGAGGTATGCCGGGAATGATGTAAAAAAATCATTATAAACGGACTATTTAAGGGCGTTGCATGCAACGCCCTTACTTATTATATTTGCAGCTGATTTTTATCCGGGATTCAACTCATGAACAGTATACGTAATTTCTGTATTATAGCACATATCGACCATGGTAAAAGCACCCTGGCAGACAGGTTATTGGAAATAACCAATACAATTTCCCAGAGGGAATATAAGGATCAGATCCTGGATAATATGGATCTCGAAAGAGAAAGAGGGATTACCATTAAGAGTCATGCCATACAGATGGAATATCTTCTTGCCGGAAATAAATATATTCTGAACCTTATAGACACTCCGGGGCATGTCGATTTTTCCTATGAAGTGTCCAGAGCTATTGCTTCCTGTGAAGGAGCACTCCTGGTAATCGATTCCACACAAGGGATACAGGCACAAACTATATCCAATCTGTATATGGCTATCGACCATAATCTGGAAATCATTCCTGTTCTCAACAAGATGGATATGCCAAATGCAATGCCTGAAGAAGTTAAAGATCAGATAGTCGATCTTATTGGCTGTGATCGTAATGACATTATTGAAGCAAGTGCAAAAACCGGAATGGGTATTGACAGGATACTTGAAGAGATCGTTAAGAGAATTCCCCCACCCGGTGGTGATCCGGAAGCCCCTCTGCAGGCTCTGGTATTTGATTCTATTTTTAATTCATTCAGAGGTATTATAGCTTATTTTAAAATAGTAAACGGTACTATTTTTAAAGGAGACAGAGTGAAATTTTTCAGTACCGGTCATGAATACGATGCTGATGAAATAGGAGTCCTGAAGCTAAGGCCAAATCCTCGTGATATGATGCAGGCGGGTGATGTCGGATATATAATATCCGGAATTAAGGATGCTGTTGAGGTTAGGGTAGGGGATACAATTACGCATGTAGAGGATCCCTGCGAAAAAGCGATAGAAGGCTTTGAAGAAGTTAAGCCTATGGTTTTTGCAGGAATTTATCCCGTTGATGCAGATGAATATGAAGATCTAAGAATTGCCATTGAAAAATTGCAGCTCAATGATGCCTCTCTCTCTTTTGTGCCGGAATCATCTGCTGCCCTCGGATTCGGTTTCAGATGCGGATTCCTTGGTCTTCTCCATATGGAGATAGTTCAGGAAAGACTCGACAGAGAGTTTAATATGGATGTGATCACTACTGTTCCTAATGTTTCATTTAAAGTAATGACCACACAAGGCGAAGAAACAGATGTTCATAATCCCTCCGGTCTTCCAGCCCTCAACCATATAGAAAGGATAGATGAACCATATATTGTCGCTCAGGTTATCACCAAGTCCGATTATACCGGAGCCATTATGAAGCTCTGCATTGATAAAAGAGGGACTTTGAAAAACCAGGTCTATCTGACAAGTGACAGGGTGGAACTGACTTTCGAAATGCCCCTTTCAGAAATAGTATTTGATTTTTATGATAAACTGAAGAGTATCTCAAAAGGCTATGCTTCATTTGATTATTACTACACTGATTACCGAAAGGCAGATCTGGTGAGGCTTGATATTTTGCTGAACGGAGAAATGGTTGATGCTCTGTCGACACTTATTCACAGGGGACATGCTTATGATTTTGGACGGAAAATGTGTGTTAAACTTAAGGAATTGATTCCCCGTCAGCAGTTCGATATAGCAATTCAGGCTGCAATTGGGGCTAAAATAATAGCAAGAGAAACAGTCAAGGCTGTCAGGAAAGATGTCACTGCCAAGTGCTATGGAGGAGATATTACAAGAAAAAGGAAGCTTCTGGAAAAGCAGAAAAAAGGGAAAAAGAGAATGCGGCAGATTGGGAATGTAGAAGTGCCACAACAGGCTTTCCTTGCAGTACTGAAACTCGACTGACCTGTTCTTTCCCACCTGAAAAAGCGGGTAATAGTGTCAGGTCAATAGCTTATAGCCTCTTCCATGAACATTAAGAATTTTCACCGAAGGATCTTTACTGAGATATTTTCGTAGTTTGGTAATATATACATCCATGCTTCTCGCATTGAAATAGTTATCATCTATCCAGATGGTCTTCAATGCATAATTACGCTCCAGAATACTTCCTCTGTGCCGGCATAGCAGTTCCAGCAGTTCCGATTCCTTTGTTGTAAGCTTAGTGGTATCTTTTTCAAAAGTAAGCAGTTGTTTAACAGGATCGAAAGAGTATTTTCCGATTTTATATAAATCTTTCTTTACTCCAGTGGCATTAGCTGTTCTTTTCAGAATAGCCTGTATCCTGTAAAGAAGTTCTTCCATAGAAAAAGGCTTAGTAATATAATCATCAGCCCCGGTCCTGAAACCTTCAATTACATCATCTTTCTGACTCTTGGCAGTAAGAAAGATAAGCGGGATATTGGGGTTAATATGCCTGATATGACGGGCAACCGCTAATCCGTCCATTTCAGGCATCATTATATCAAGAATACACAAATGATATATATCTTCGTTAAATGCTTTGAGAGTAAGTTTTCCGTTAGAAACCAGCCTGGTATCGTAATTTTTGGCAGCCAGATAGTTTTTTAAAAGATTTCCAAGGTTAATGTCGTCTTCGGCCAGAAGAATTTTAGTGCTTTTCATTTTTGTTCGTTTTGAGGAATGAAGAGGATAAATTTAGTCCCTTTATTGATATTACTTTCAGTCCTGATTGTTCCATTATGTTCTTCAATAACCTGTTTTACATAACTCAGCCCCAGTCCGAATCCTTTCACATTGTGAATATTCCCTGAGTGTACACGATAAAATTTATCGTATATCCTTTTCATGTTCTCCTTACTTATCCCGATCCCCTTATCTTCGATGGTAATTAATAAACCTTTTTTTGTATTACGTGTCGATATGGTTATTTCAGGATTATCCCTGGAATATTTTATGGCATTGTCAATAAGGTTTGATACTGCATTGAGGAAATGGATTTCATCAAGCATTACGAAAGGAGATTCTGCCTTGAAGTTTTTGATTATTATCCCGTTTCTGTTTTTAACCTGAAGGGAGAAATTATCAATGGCATTAGTAAGTATAATATGAATATCCTGTTTGACAAATTTGAGTTTCATTCTTGCCTTTTCAAAGATGGCCATTTGAAGTACTTTCTCAACCTGGAATTTAAGACGCAGACTTTCGTCAGAGATTATCCTTGCCAGATTGTCGAAACCTTTCTTGTCATCTGAAATTGTTTTGTCAGCCATCATCTGCGAGGCTAATGAGATAGTAGAGATAGGTGTCTTCAGTTCATGGGTCATGTTGTTAATAAAATCATTTCTTATTTCCGACATTTTTTTCTGGCGGAATATAACGATAAGAGTACTTGTGACCAGAATGAGCAAAAGGAGAGTGAACAATATTGACAGGAACCCTAGACTTCCTATCTGCCCGAATTTGTATTGTCTCTCCTGGAGACAATACAATACCAGCTGGTTTTGACCCGGGACAGGATCATTAGGGAAAAGCTGAATAATAAATTTGTTGGTTCCCGGTTTTTCGTTGAACCCATCTGTCTTCCATATTATTCCATCTCGTCCGGAGCGGATACAATATTCAAAATCGAGATTGATCCCGACATTGCTCAGGGATGTTGCAAGGGAGGCCTTCAGTTCCTCAGGATTGATTCTATCTCTTATATCGGGTGTTTTCCTGAGTATTTTTTCCATGATATTTTCAAGGATAACAATTTTATTTGTCACCCTTCCGCTTAATTCAGCACTGATAGATTGTGCAGCGGTTTCGTTTATTTCATTGGTGTTAAAACCGCTAATATTCTCTGCAGATATAAGTATGTTTTGTCCGGAACTGCTTATTGTTATTGGTTCTTCGGGATTATTAAGGCCGTATTGTTCAAGGATTCTCAGATTAGGGTGGTAACCCATAAGTCTTCTTCCAAGAGGAGAATTAGCAGGAACAACAGCCGTGACAGAGTCATCACAACATGGATTAACTTCTTCTACAATACCGGATATCAGTTCTTTTTCTTCCAGCTCAAGAACTACAGATTCAAGAGCTTTGTTAGCCAGGAGGCGGAACTGTTGATCGGTGATCTCGATAGCGTTCTTTATCCAGCGGATCTGGATGAGAATAAGTCCCGTAAGTGTCAGGAAAAAGAATACTGCCAGTATTGTAATAGTTCGTTGCCTCATATATTTACAAAAGTACGACTATAAATATTCCATAATTGCAATCTTAACTTTCTTTAACAAGAGATGCTCTATACCTTTGATATAAAGCCGGGAAAATTTTATCCGGCTGTGTGAAATTAACATTTATTTATATTAATGTTAATTTTCAGTTAATTGTAAAGATTTATTTCTTTATGTGAAAAGCTTGAAATATATTTGTATCGGGTTTGGCACGATATTTGGTTTGAGTTAGATAGAGGTTTTTTTCATAGGTTAGGTTAGTTTTAGGGTTATCAAAAATGAGGCTGACAAGAATGTCAGCCTCTTCCTTTTTTACTTTAAAGCCTCTGACATATTTTATATCTTTTGATTTCAGGATGTAATGTAATGCATGTTTTTGTCTTTAATTTCCTTAGGAATGAGTTTAAAAACGGCAGAAACACAATCAATTTCTCTTATTAATGATATTAATTGTACAGTATTGGTGAGATGATCAGGATCATAAATTCGAAAAATATAATCTATGTTTTTCAGTTTTTTGATCAGATAATATTTCCCGTTTCGGTTTGACAAAAGATCATAGATGAGATCGGGAGATGATGGAGAGTCAGAAAATTTGCTGAATGAATGACCACTGTCGTTATCCTGAGGGATTGTAAGATGGCTGCCGGACTTAAGAGAAATATTCATTTTCCTGTTCAGGGCCAGAGATAGTTTGTAATCAGGTTCGTGGCAAACAATACCAAAGAATATATAATCCTTTTCATGATCTGTTTCAAGTTTTATTCTTGTAATTTTAGGATTATTTTTCATTTTCAGTAAACCTGCGACACAGTAAAAATAGGAAAAATCAGATTTTATTCAAAATGAACTGAGAGATTCGTGATTCTGTTACAGGCAATATTTGATGCTTCCTGTTCAGCTTCTTTTTTTGATTTACCCTGCCCTCTTCCATATTCTTCACCGTTTATAGACAAGATAGCATAGAAGACCAATTCTTTTTTCAGGGAATCGTATTCCTCATTATAGGTAAAGCTGAGCTTTGCTTTATTTTTCTGGACCCATTCAAAGATCAGGCTTTTATAATTTGTATCGTTATTGATTATGCTATTGAGGTCAAGGTATTTATTGAGGACTCTTTCAATGAATATTTTTTTTGTTTTTCTGAAGCCTTTATCAATAAATATTACACCAATCAGAGCTTCCAGGGCATCACCATAGAGATTATTACTGTTATGAATGGAATTGACCTTATTCACAAGGATATTATTTATGCCCATCGATATAGCTAATTGATTAATAATATCCCTGTTAACTATCCTGGAGCGTATTTTTGTCATAAAACCTTCTGAAGCGTCGGGGTATTTTTCGAAGAGGTAATCAGAAAGTATGGCGTCAAGAATGGCATCGCCAAGATATTCAAGTCTTTCATTATTAACTTTTTTCGAATCGGGCAGAGAATATGATGCCGAACGGTGAATGAAAGCTTCTTCATAGAGACGCAGATTCCCGGGCTTGAATCCGAGAATATTTTTCAAACCCGAAGAGAACTCTTTTTTATTGAGAATGAATGTACGGTTAATTTTCCTGTTGAGTAGCGACACTAAGAATCAGCTTTTTTCAGAACGACAGAGGCATTATGTCCTCCAAATCCGAAAGTGTTGCTGATAGCTATACGGACCTTTCTTTCCTGGGCAGTATTGGCTGTTAGATTGAGATTCGGATCGATTTGTGGATCAGGTACTTTAAAATTAATTGTAGGAGGTATTATGTCCTTTGTCAGGGACATAATAGCTGCTATTGCTTCTATGGCACCTGCTGCTCCCAGTAAATGTCCGGTCATTGATTTGGTGGAACTGATATTGAGTTTGAAAGCATGTTCTCTAAAAACATTAACTATGGCTTTGGCTTCTGAGATATCACCGAGGGGAGTTGCTGTTCCGTGTACATTAATATAATCAACATCTTCAGGTTTAATACCTGCATCCTCGAGAGCAAGTTTCATTACACTTATTGCACCAATGCCTTCAGGATGGGGAGCAGTTATATGATAGGCATCTGCTGTCATTCCTGTCCCTGTCAGTTCAGCATAGATTTTTGCTCCTCTGGCTTTTGCATGGTTATATTCTTCAACGATCAGGGCACCGGCCCCTTCCCCGAGCACAAAACCATCACGTGTATGATCGAAAGGACGGGATGCAGTTTTGTATTCATCATTATTTGTGGATATAGCCTGTAAGGCATTGAACCCACCTATGCCTGGTTCATTTATGCTGGCTTCGGAACCTCCGCTGACAAAAATATCCGCTTTATCCAGGCGGATATAATTAATTGCATCAATAAGAGCATTTGTGGAAGATGCGCATGCAGATACAGTGGCAAAATTGGGCCCCTTAAAACCATATTTTATGGAAATTGTTCCTGCAGCAATATCTGCTATCATCTTCGGAATAAAAAAAGGACTGAACCTGGGTGTCCCGTCTCCAAGAACATGATCTCTTATTGAACGATAAAAAGTTTCAATGCCTCCGATACCTGATGCCCAGATAACCCCTATTCTGTCTCTGTTGCTCTTTTCAAGATCAAGCCCTGAGTCTTTTACGGCCTCATCAGTAGCTATAAGTGCATATTGAGCATACAGATCAAGCTTGTTGGACTCTTTCCTTTCAAAATAATCGGCAGAGTTGTATCCCTTTAATTCACAAGCAAACCGGGTTTTGAATTTTTCGGCATTGAACCGTGTGATCATCCCCGATCCGCTTACTCCTTTTTCAAGACCATCCCAATATTCCCGAACGTTATTGCCAATAGGAGTCAGGGCCCCAAGGCCTGTAACTACAACTCGTCTCATAAAAAGGATAGTTTGCTATGCAAATTTATTTTGCGTTTTCTTCAATATACTTGATAGCATCACCAACGGTGCTTATTGTTTCTGCCTGATCGTCAGGAATACCGATATTGAATTCTTTTTCAAATTCCATTATCAGTTCTACAGTATCAAGAGAGTCAGCACCAAGATCATTGGTAAAACTGGCTTCCGGCGTAACTTCTGATTCATCAACTCCAAGTTTGTCAACAATAATCTCTTTTACTCTTGTGGCAATGTCTGACATAGTGATAAAATTTAATTAATAATAATTTTAAACAGATGCAAAGAAATATATTTGTACTTTATTTTTCAAATGATTTCTTGTTATTTTTTTTATATATAAGGCCAATAAATTGATATATAGTGCAATATACTTTTATTTTATCAGTGGATATAAATTTTATGTGAATTTTTAAAGATCAGAAAATGAGCAATATAGCTATTTTTGCATCCGGGTCAGGCACCAATGCAGAAAACATAATAAAATATTTTTCGAACAAAAAAACAGCAAATGTAGTACTTGTTCTTTCAAATCGCCGTGAAGCACCTGTGTTAAAGAGGGCTGAACAAAATAATGTAGATTCATTTTTTTTCGACCGAAATGATTTTTATATTTCTAACCGGGTTCTTGATAAACTTGTTCAGTACCGGATTGACTTTATCGTTCTGGCGGGATTTCTCTGGCTCGTACCGGAAAACATTCTCGAAAGATACAGAGGCAGAATAATCAACATACATCCTGCCCTGCTACCAAAATATGGGGGGAAGGGGATGTATGGATCACGTGTACACAAGGCTGTTATTGATAACAGGGAGATTTTATCGGGAATTACTATTCATTTTGTCAACTCAGGCTATGATGAAGGAGATATTATTTTTCAGAAGACATGTAAAATTGATCCCTCAGATACTCCTGAAACACTTGCAATGAAAGTACATGAACTGGAATACAGGCACTATCCGGAAATAATTGAGGCTCTTATTGTCAGTCGGCAAAAAGAGTTCAACAAGTCTCAAGAAGACTGAGCACTACAAGTTTTATCTTATTAAATCTGTCACGATTCTCTTCTGAGACTGGTTCAATGGGGGGAGCTTCAACCTTAAGAGGGTCTACAGGAGATCCGTTCTTATAAAACCTGAAGTCGAGATGTGGCCCTGTTGACAGACCTGTACTTCCAACGTATCCTATTATATCTCCCTGTCTGACAAAACCACCGCTGACGATTCCTTCTTCAAAACGGCTGAGGTGAAGGTAGGCCGTTGAGTATACACTGTTATGTGTTATCTTTATCATTTTACCGTTGACATTATCGGACCGCATCTCTGCAATTCTTCCATCACCTATTGCATGTACGGGTGTGCCAACAGGAGCAGCATAGTCAACCCCATAGTGTGGTCTGCGTATTCTGAGAATAGGATGCATTCTTGATCCGGAAAAACGTGATGATATACGCGAAAAATGCAGCGGAGCTTTGAGGAATGCTTTCTGTAAACTGTTCCCGTCAGGGTCGAAGTAGATGCTCTTTCCATCCTGCAGGAAAGGGATTGCTGAAATTATATTGCCTGCCCACGTGAACTGAGCTCCGTAAATATTGCCGATTCCCATCGATATATCCTCAATAAACAGTTCTTCATAAATAACTTTATAGCTGTCGCCTTTCTGCAGACCGAAGAAATCAACTGTCCAGGCAAAGATTTCCGATAAGGCAATGGCAAGAGAGGGATGATAACCTTCCATCATTATCGATTCCCACATTGATGTTTCAATTGTGCCGGAAGAATATTTTATTACCTTTTTTATCTCTTTCCGGTATGGTGTTATATTAAGAGAATCATTAAAGCTGAAAATATAACAGATGGTAGGATCGTGTTCATAGACAAGATATCTGGCTCTGGCTGTGGAATCAGGTTCACAGAATACAGTATAGTGATTTCCTGATCTTATTTTTCTGACATCAAAGATCGTATCAAAATTTTTTGATACCTGATCTATTTCCTGCATACTGACTCCGTGTTCAATCAATATTTGAGACAGGAACCCGTTTCTTTTTATCTCACCCGTCACAAGATTGAAAGAATCTGCAGGAATACCGAAAAGCAATACCGGTTTACAGGTATCTACATGAGGTAAAGTATCAGCAGGCATTGATTCAGGCCCGTGTATTTCAACTATTCGTGAATTTTTGCAGGATACATTCAGCACTATTATCAGTATAAAAATTATCGCCGGCCCTTTTATCTTAGAATACATCAATCAGTTTGCTTATTTTTTCAGAACAATGTTAACAATACGCTGGGGTACAACAATTATTTTCACAACAGTACCTGTATCAAGCCATTTTTTCGCTCTTTCATCTCCGAGAACCCTTTTGGTTATCTCATCTTTGTCAAGATTAACGGGAAGCTCTATGGTAAATCTTAGTTTTCCGTTAAAAGAAACCGGATATTCAATAATGTCTTCTTTCAGGAGTTCTTCGTTAACTTCCGGCCAGGGCTCATGGGCTATGGATCTGTCATGACCATGTATCTGCCATAGTTCTTCTGCCAGATGAGGAGCAAAGGGAGATAGTATTTTAATAAAAATATTAACAGTCTCCCGGGTCACTTTCCCTTTTTTTACTGCCAGGTTAAGAAAGATCATCATTGCCGAGATGGCAGTATTAAACCTGAGGTTTTCAATATCGCCTTCCACCTTTCTGATGGCCTGATGCAGTCCTTTTAGGATAGCTTTGTCTTCTTCTTTCCCTGATGTTATATTCTCCTGATTCGAGAAGAATCTGAATGTTCTTGCGAGGAAATTAAATACCCCTTTAACCCCTTTGTCATCCCAGGGTTTGATAATATCCAGCGGTCCCATGAACATTTCATACAGTCGCAGTGAGTCTGCTCCGTATTTTTGTACTACATCGTCGGGATTCACCACATTCTTGAGTGATTTAGACATCTTGGCCACTATCTGTTTAAGAGGGGCTCCTGTTTCTTTGTTATAGTATTTCCCATTACGTTCTTCCACCAGATCGGCAGACACTTTAGCGCCCAGTTCATTTTCGTAAGCATAGGCAAGTATCATGCCCTGGTTGAACAATCTCTTATAAGGTTCATCGGTTGATACGATTCCGAGGTCGAAGAGAACCTTATGCCAGAAACGGCTGTAAAGAAGGTGAAGAACGGCATGTTCAGCTCCGCCTATATAAAGATCGACAGGCATCCAGTACTTTTCTTTTTCAGGATCAAAAATGCGGGAATCATTTCCGGGGTCAATAAAGCGCAGATAATACCAGCATGAACCTGCCCACTGGGGCATGGTATTGGTTTCACGTCTCCCTTTGCGACCTGAACTGTCAGTAACAGTAAGCCATTCATCGGCATTTGCCAGTGGTGATTCTCCGGAGTCACCCGGGAGATATTTCTCAAGTTCAGGTAGCTTAAGGGGTAACTCATTTTCGTCCAGGAGTGTTATTTCCCCGTTTTCCCAGTGGATAACAGGGAAGGGTTCTCCCCAGTATCTTTGTCTGCTGAAGAGCCAGTCGCGCAATTTATAATTAACTTTTGCTTTTCCTGTTCCGGTTTTTTCAAGCCATTCAATCATTAGAGCGATGCCCGCCTCTTTATTCAGATTATTTATGTTGATCCCGGTATGCTCATCAGAAGAGTTTATGAATCGGCCATCTTCGGTCCAGCATTCTTTGCCTTCCCTTACTCTTGATTTTTGTTCAGGATCATCCACATCGGGATCCATTATACATATAACGGGCAGATTGAATTTTTCTGCAAACTCAAAGTCGCGTGTGTCGTGTGCAGGGACAGCCATAATGGCTCCTGTACCATAGCCTGTAAGGACATAATCGGCAACCCAGATGGGTATTCTTTTCCTGTTGACAGGATTAATGGCATAGCATCCGGTAAAGACACCGCTTTTCTCCCTGGCAAGATCCGTTCTGTCCAGTTCCGATTTCATTGAAGCTGTCCTGATATAATCAGCTACACTTTCCCTGTGTTCATCAGTGGTGATTTCTTTTGTGAGGGGATGTTCAGGAGCAATAACCATATATGTGGCACCAAACAAAGTATCGGGGCGGGTAGTAAAAACAGTAAGCTTACGGTCAAAGCCCTCAATGATGAAATCAACTTCAGCCCCTGTTGAACGGCCTATCCAGTTACGCTGCATCTCTTTTATCCCTTCAGGCCAGTCGAGATCCTCAAAGCCTGACAGAAGCCTCTCGGCGTAAAGAGGGATTCTTAACATCCATTGCTTCAGATTTTTTTTCTCTACCTTATTGCCACATTTTTCATGCGATCCGTCATACAGTACTTCCTCATTGGAACATACTATTCTGCACTCAGGGCACCACCAGACAAGAGCGTTGTCATAATATGCAAGACGCTTTGAATCAACATATTTTGTTATCTCCTCCTTGCCCGATTTCCTTATGTTATCCGGTATTTCCAGTTCAGATACGGGTCGTCCTTTCTGAAGCTTTTCATCGAACCAGGTATTATATAGTTTTATAAAGATCCACTGTGTCCATTTGAAATATTTCGGATCAGTTGTATTTATTTCTCTTTCCCAGTCGTAACTCAGACCAAGAGATTTTATCTGTCTTCTGAAAGTGTCACAGTTTTTTCTTGTTGTTTCCGAGGGATGTGTTCCTGTCTGGATGGCATACTGTTCTGCAGGAAGTCCAAACGCATCCCATCCCATGGGGTGAAGAACATTATAGCCCTTCATCCTTTTGTATCTGGAATAAATATCGGTAGCAGTATAACCCTCGGGATGTCCTACATGAAGTCCGGCTCCGGAAGGATAAGGGAACATATCAAGCACATAACATTTCTTTGGGTTTGTAAGATCGTCAGGAGTGCGGAAGGTTTTATTCTCATCCCAGTATCTCTGCCATTTCTTTTCAATCTCTTCAAAATTGTAATCCATTCTTGTGTATATTATATATATAGTGTACTTTTTTCATAAATGGTTGCCCCGGACATAACCAGGATACTTTACCGGGGAGGGGTCGTGCAGGTCATGCAGGTCATGCAAGTCATGCAAGTCATGCAGGTCGTTTTGTGATATGGTTACTGCCCGACGTGCAAGGCTGATCTCCTCTTATAAGTTTGCGAAAATATGAAATCTTTGGCAATTATATCTTTTTTAAACGTTCATGAAAAGCATTAAGTACAGATTATCAGAAAGAATTTCCGTCAGAATAGTTGTAAAACTGCTCTGATGGTTTTAATTTTGAGGCGTAATTATCCGGTATTCCGGATAAAGAAGAAAACTATCTTTATATTAAAATAAAGATGTATTTCTGTATCAAAAATATTGGTCCCGTAGTTCAATGGATAGAATGACAGATTCCGGTTCTGTTGGTTGAGCGTTCGAATCGCTCCGGGATCACAAATGGTAGCTAAAAACAGCTGCCATTTATATTTCAGG
>ERZ795048.1225-NODE-1225-length-23941-cov-10.271875_pt1 | contig 23941 bp, 14 predicted proteins | sample MGYA00375132_ERZ795048 | MGnify/ENA primary metagenome ERZ795048 (study PRJEB30177, sample SAMN05720225) | activated sludge metagenome | isolation source: Anaerobic digester | place: Hong Kong | collected 2014-12-17 ... | reverse complement strand
GAACGCGATTGGCCGATCTGGACCTACCAGGCGCAGAGCCCGCCGGCGAAGTTCGCGTTCGACGACGAGGAACGGCGCGGCCAGGCAATCGATTCGCTGGTAGCTGGCGGCTGCATCATCTCCGGCGCCAAGGTCAAACGCTCGGTGATCTTTTTCAACACCCAGATCGAGACAGGATCGTACGTCAAGGAAAGCGTGATCCTGCCCAAAGTGCGTATCGGCCGGAATTGCAAGCTGACGCGTTGCGTCGTGGACAAGGGCACGGTGATTCCGGACGGCATGGAGATCGGCACTGACCCTGACGAGGATCGCAAGCGTTTCCTCGTGACCGATGAAGGCATTACCCTGGTTACCCCTGGCATGATGAATCAACGCCTGCACTACGAGCGCGACTGACCCATGAACACCACCGCTTCACCGCACATAAACCTGGTGCTGTGCTGGCATATGCACCAGCCCTGGTATCGCGAGAGCCAGGACGGGGACTACTGCCTGCCATGGGTCTACCTGCATGCGCTGAAGGATTATGTCGACATGGCGGCACACCTCGAGGCGCATCCCAAGATGCGCTGTGTGGTGAACTTCACGCCGGTCCTGCTCGAACAGCTCGACGACTATGGGCAGCAGTTCAAAAAGCACCTGAATACCGGGAGTCGTTTTTCCGACCCTCTGTTGAACCTGCTGGCAGGTGTCGAACCGATACCGTCGGATGCGACGCAGCGCATCGAGATCGTCCGCGCCTGCCGGCGTGCACACGCGCCGCTGATGATCGATGTCTACCCGCGTTTTCGCAGCCTGTTCGACATGGTGATGTCGTTCGATGGCAAGCAGGTGGACGAAGACCGCCTGGCCTATATGAACGAGCAGTTCTTTCTCGACCTGCTGGCGTGGTATCACATCGCCTGGCTTGGCCACTCGTTGAAACAACTGCCTCAAGTAAAGGCATTGCTGGAACACGAGGCCGTATTCGATCAGGCGGCTCGGCGTGAGCTGTTACGGGTCATGAGCGAGGCATTCGAAGGGCTGTTCGAACGTTACCGCAAACTGGCGCAGAGCAGTCAGATCGAGCTCTCGATGACCCCGTATGGGCACCCGATCGTCCCCCTGTTGATCGACATGGACTCCATGCACGGTGCCCTGCCCGAGGCGCAGGGCCCGGAGGAAGACAAATATCCGGGCGGCCTGGAACGCGCGCGCTGGCATATGCGTGAGGGTCTGCGGGTATTCGAACACTACCTCGGCTGTCGCCCGCAGGGCGTTTGGCTGTCGGAGGGCGGCGTCAGTAGCGACGCACTGAAGCTGCTCGACGAATTCGACATGGCATGGAGCGCCTCGGGTGAGGGCGTGTGGCACAACAGTCGATTCCTGTCAGGTCTCGAGGCCAATGGCGAGCGCGCCCGGCGCAGCCTGTTCTGCGCCCACGCGGTAGAGGGATGCAAGACGCGCATGTTCTTCCGTGACGACGGACTGTCTGACATGATCGGTTTCGAGTATCAGCAATGGAATGCCGGTGATGCTGCGGCCGACTTCGGTCAGCACCTCAAGAACATCGCCAACTATCTGGGCGACCGCTGCAACGAGCACGTCGTGAGCGTCATCCTCGACGGCGAGAACGCCTGGGAGTATTACCGCGACAACGCGTTCCATTTCATCGGCGCGCTCTACGAGACACTGGCCAACAGCGAACATATCCATCCGATAACCTTCACCGAGGCGCTCGACTACTGCCCACCGCAGGCACTGCCGGCACTGTGCCCCGGCAGCTGGGTGTATGGTTCTTTCTCCACCTGGATCGGCGAAGAGGACAAGAACCGCGCATGGGACATGCTGGTAGAGGCGAAAAAAGTCTATGACCGGGTTACCGGCTCCCGGCGTATCAACGCCGATGACATCATCGACCTGGAACGCCAGCTGGCCATCTGCGAGGGATCGGACTGGTTCTGGTGGTTCGGTGATCACAACCCGGCGGACAGCGTGAGCGACTTCGATCGCCTGTACCGCCAGCAGTTGAAGAATCTCTACCAGATGCTTGGCGAAGAGGCACCGTCGAATCTGGACAGGCCGATCTCGATCGGCGGCGGAAATGCAGAAAACAGCGGTACGATGCGACGTGGTCATGGATGAGGAAACCGGTACCCGCCGCGCGGGCATCCTGCTGCATGTCACTTCGCTGCCGTCGGGACGATTGAACGACGACGCACGTCGCTGGCTGGATTTCATGGCGAATGCCGGGCTGTCCGTGTGGCAGGTACTCCCGTTGGTCATTCCGGACGCCAACGACTCGCCCTATCAGAGCCCTTCCGCATTCGCCACCGACCCGCGGCTGCTGCCGCGGCGCGACGACCCGGTGAACCAGTCGGATTTCGAGGAGTACTGCGTCAAACATGCCCAGTGGTTGGATGACTTCGCGCTGTTCCAGGTCATCAAGCGCCGCTATGCCCAGCAGTCGTGGGTCGACTGGCCCGACCCCTGGCGCCACCGCGACACCAAAGCGTTGCGCACAACGCGCGAGCAGGCGGGTGCTGAAATTCTGCAGATCATGCAGCAGCAGTACCGGCTGGATCGGGCATGGACGGGGATTCGGGAGCATGCGCGTGATCTTGGCATCGAGCTGTTCGGCGACGTCCCGATCTTCGTTGCCCACGACAGCGCCGACACCTGGTCGCGGCCGCAGGACTTTCTGCTCGACGACGAAGGCCAGCCGACCCATGTGACCGGTGTTCCACCAGACTACTTTGCCGAGTTCGGCCAACGTTGGGGCAATCCGCACTACCGCTGGGACAAGATGCAGGAGAACGGTTTCGCCTGGTGGATCGCACGCATGCAACGGCAGTACGAACTCTTCGACATGGTGCGTATCGATCACTTCCGCGGGTTGGTGGCGGTATGGATGATCGAGGCCGCCTGCCCGACTGCCGTCGAAGGTTTCTGGGAGGACACCCCCGGCGATGCGTTGCTCGCCAGAGTACAGGACGCCTTTCCCGATCTTCACATCGTGGCCGAAGACCTCGGCGTCATCACCGAAGAGGTGCGGAAACTGCGGCGGAAGTACCATCTCCCCGGGATGGCCGTGCTGCAGTTTGCGTTCGACCATTTTGCCGACAATCCACACAAGCCAGGCAACATCACGCCCGACACGATCGTGTATACCGGCACCCACGACAATGACACCTGCGTCGGCTGGTTCAGCAAGCTGCAGGCACATGAAAAGGAGTTCGTGTTTCAGGTCCTTGAAACGGCGCCGACGACCGACATTGCCGACCTCATGATCCAGACCGCGATGCACAGCAAGGCATCCCTCGCCATGGCGCCACTGCAGGACTTTCTCGGCCTCGGCAGCAAGGCACGCATGAACACCCCCGGTGTCAGCGAAGGCAACTGGCGCTGGCGATTCGAGTGGGACATGCTGCCCGAGACCCTTCCGGAGCGAATCAAGCACATGATCACCGAAAGCGGGAGGCTGCATGCCCGCTAAACTCCCCTATCCACTGGCCATGCTTCAGCGTGGCGAATCTCACGATCCGTTTGGCCTGCTCGGCCGTCATCAGGACGGCGGGCAAACCCTGGTGCGCGCATTCATGCCGAGCGCCGAGGAGGTCGAGTTGGACGGTGTCGGACCGATGGAGCGCGTGCCCAACACCGACATCTTCGAGATCCGTCTCACGTCGCAGCAGGCGGCCACCCTGCCCGTCCACCACCGCCTGAACTGGGTGGAAAAGGCCGATGGCCAGCGCTGTTCGGTGATTTCGCCGTACAGCTTCGACCTGCTGCTGGCCGATCTCGACCTGCACCTGTTCAACGAGGGTCGACACCACCACATCTACCGCCTGCTCGGCGCTCATCACATCGAGATCGACGGCATCAGCGGCTGTCGCTTCGCGGTCTGGGCACCGGCGGTACGGCGTGCCAGTGTGGTCGGTGACTTCAACGGCTGGAACGGACTGCGCCACCCGATGCGCAGCCGTGGCGCCTCAGGGGTCTGGGAGTTGTTCATCCCCGGGCTGTCGCCGGGCGATCTGTACAAGTTCGAATTCATCAGCCATGCCGGGCACCGGCTGCTCAAGGCCGACCCGTACGGGCAGGCAATGACCCTGCGCCCGGACACGGCGTCGCGTGCGGTCGGCGCAAGCACTTTCGAATGGCAGGATGGTGAATGGCTGGCGCAACGTGCGCATTGGCGCTGGGCGAACGAGCCACTGAGCATCTACGAGGTGCACCCGGGTTCCTGGCGGCACGCGACCGGCGGCGGTTTTCTCAACTTCCGCGAACTTGCCGACCAGCTTATCCCCTATGTGACGGACCTCGGTTATACCCATATCGAGCTGCTGCCGGTGATGGAGCACCCGCTGGACGAGTCCTGGGGTTACCAGGTCTCCGGGTATTTTGCGCCGAGTGCGCGCTTTGGCTCGCCGGACGACCTGCGTTACCTGATCGACCGCTGCCATGCGGCAGGTATCGGCGTCATCCTCGACTGGGTACCGGGACACTTCCCCAAGGACGACTTTGCCCTCGCGCGCTTCACCGGGGATGCGGTCTATGAGCACGCTGACCCGCGCATCGGCGAACACCGCGAATGGGGCACACTGATCTTCAACTATGGGCGGCGCGAAGTCGGCAACTTCCTGTTGGCGAATGCGGTGTACTGGCTGGAGGAATTTCACGTCGACGGTCTGCGTGTCGATGCCGTGGCATCGATGCTGTATCTCGACTACTCGCGAAACGACGGTGAGTGGCTGCCGAACCAATACGGCGGACGCGAGAACATAGAGGCGATCGAGTTCCTGCGCCACGTCAATGCGGTGTTGCACGCGCGCTTCCCGGGTGCACTCACCATCGCCGAGGAGTCCACGGCGTGGCCCATGGTATCGCGGCCCAACTGGATGGGCGGGCTTGGCTTCAGCATGAAGTGGAACATGGGCTGGATGAACGACACACTGTCGTATATCGAACTCGACCCGGTGCACCGCCGCTATCACCACGACAAGCTGACATTCAGCCAGATGTACGCCTATACCGAAAACTTCGTGCTGCCGCTGTCGCACGACGAGGTTGTGCACATGAAGCACAGCCTGCTCGACAAGATGCCAAACGATGCCTGGCAGAAGTTCGCCAACCTGCGCCTGCTGTTCGCGTGGCAGTACGCCCATCCGGGCAAGAAGCTGCTGTTCATGGGCGGTGAACTGGCGCAATGGCACGAGTGGCGGCAGAGTGAGGCACTCGATTGGCCGTTGCTGCAACAGGACAGCCATCGCGGCATCCATGACCTGGTGTGCGACCTGAACCGCCTGTATCGCTCACAACCCGCCCTGCACCGGCACGACTTCGATCAACAAGGCTTCGAATGGATCGACTGTCACGACAGTGACCGCTCGATTCTGTCCCTGATCCGCCATGGTGACGGGCAGTCCGTGGTCTGCCTGTTCAACTTCACCCCGGTACCGCGCGAAGGCTACCGCATTGGCCTGCCGGCAGCCGGCTCCTACCGGGAAATTCTGAACACGGATGCCGCGGTATATGGCGGCAGCAACCTGGGCAATGCGGGCATGGTCGCGGCCACCGCAGATCCATGGCGCGACCGTCCGTGCTCCGCCCTGGTCGACCTCCCTCCCCTTGGGGCCGTATTCCTGCAACGCGAATAACAGCGATGAACGTAGTCTTCTGTGCCAGTGAGGCCTTTCCACTGATCAAGACCGGCGGTCTGGGTGATGTCGCCTATAGCCTGCCCAACGCGCTGGTCGGGCTCGGCGTGGACGTGCGCCTGGTGATACCCGCCTACCGCGCTGTGCTCGGCGGCGTCGAACAATTGCGGGTACTTGGCTGGCTCAAGCTGTCCGGCGGCCGTGAGGTGCGGGTGTTTCAGGCAACGCACCCACAGGTCGCGGCGCCGCTGTGGCTGATCGATATCCCGGAACACTTCGATCGGCCGGGTGATCCCTACACGGACGCCACCGGCAAGGACTGGCATGACAATCCGGCACGGTTCACGCTGTTCAGCGAGGCGGTGTCGCGCCTGGCAATGGACGACCTGGGCCTGGGCTGGCGTGCCGACGTGGTGCACGCCAACGATTGGCAGACTGGATTGGTACCGGCGTTCCTGTCACTGCAGGCAAATGCCCCGCGTTCACTGTTCACGGTGCACAACCTTGCCTATGACTGCCAGTTCGACTTTGGCACCTTTCACAGCATGCACCTTCCGGGGCACTGGTGGTCGGTGGATGGTGGCGAATACTATGGCCGACTTTCCATGCTCAAGACCGGCCTGGTGTTCAGCGACCTGATCACCACCGTCAGTGCGCGCTATGCACAGGAGATCCGCAGCGCGGAATTCGGTTACGGCTATGCCAGCATCCTCGAGGCAAATGCGGCCAAGCTCGTGGGCATACTCAACGGCATTGACGACGAGATCTGGAATCCGCAGACCGACCGCCACCTGGCACACCGCTACCATGTCGATGGCAAGATACGAGCCGCCAAGCGTGCCAATCGGCAGGCGCTGCTGAAGGCCTTCGATGCCCCCGCTGTGGCACTGCAGGCGGAGGGGCCACTGGTCGGCAATGTCGGCCGACTTGTGCACCAGAAAGGCATCGACCTGCTGCTTGAGGCAATTCCGCCGCTGCTCGACACCACCGACGCGCTGTTTGTGATCATCGGTTCGGGAGAGGCGGCTCTGGAACGCCAGCTCAGGGGCCTGGCCCAGGCGCATCCGGAGCGCGTGTTCTGTTACATCGGTTACTCCGAGACCCTCGCCCACCAACTCGAGGCCGGGTGCGATATCTTTGCCATGCCGTCACGTTACGAGCCTTGCGGACTCAACCAGATGTACAGTCTGCGTTACGGTACGCCGCCGGTCGTGCGCGAAACCGGTGGTCTGGCTGACACGGTGGTGGACGCGACACCACGCAGCATCGCGCGCGGCGAAGCGAACGGTTTCGTATTCAGCGACCCAAGCACGCCTGCACTGACGCAGGCGCTGCAGCGTGCATTTGAACTCTACCGCCAGCCCAAGCAATGGATGAAACTGGTGAAACAAGGTATGCGTACGGATTTCAGCTGGAGGCACAGTGCCGAAGCTTATCTGTCGCTGTACCGCGCGGATTGACGAGTAGGAGGTAATTCTCGTGGCCGAACAAGATACGACCGAAGCCTGCGTACTGCCCAACATGCCGGCATTGCCATCTGACGCTCAATCCATCAGCAAGGACATGAGCCGGTACCTCGAATATCATCTCGGCCGTTTCCTCGGCTGCGATCGCTTCTATCTGTATGAAGCCCTGACCTACACGGTCCGCGACCGCATCATGAGCGACTGGCGCAACACCTGGTGCAAGCACCGCCGCGACGGTGTGCGTCGGGCGCATTACCTGTCACTCGAGTTCCTGATTGGCCGATCACTGGGCAACCATCTGCTCAATCTCGAGCTCGAGGAACCGGTCAATACCGCATTGCAGGATTTCGCGATATCACTTGAAGAGATCCGCGACACCGAGCCGGATGCCGGCCTTGGCAATGGTGGCCTGGGGCGGCTGGCAGCCTGTTTTCTCGACAGCTGCGCCACACTCGGCCTGCCGGTCACGGGCTATGGCCTACGCTACCACTTCGGCATGTTCCACCAGCACATCGAGAATGGTTACCAGGTCGAGGACCCGGACCAGTGGATGCGTGACGGTCACCCCTGGGAAGTCGAACGTCCTGAATATACCCAGACCGTCCGCTTCGGCGGCAAGACCGAGCACTTCGCCGATCAGCAGGGCAAACCGCACACACGCTGGGTCGACACCTGCGACGTCCTCGCGGTGCCATACGACGTCCCGGTCTCCGGTTATCGCAATCAAATGGTCAACACCCTGCGGTTGTGGTCGGCATCCGCCACCGATGAGTTCAACCTCCTGGAATTCAACGCCGGTGACTACGCCGATTCGGTGGCGAGCAAGAATCAGGCGGAAAACATCACCATGGTGCTGTATCCAAACGATTCAAACGAGAACGGCAAGGCACTGCGTCTGCGCCAGCAGTATTTTCTGACCTCGGCCAGTCTGCAGGACGTGTTTCGCCAGTGGGGTGACAAGCCGCTGGGCGATTTCTCCAAATACAACGTGTTTCAGCTCAATGACACGCACCCGAGCATCGCCGTGGCGGAGATGATGCGCATCCTGCTCGACGACCCCGACAAGCGACTGGAATGGAACGAGGCCTGGGAGATCACACGCAACTGCATGGCCTACACCAACCACACGTTGCTGCCGGAAGCCCTTGAGCGCTGGCCGGTGCGCCTGTTTGCCCAGCTGCTGCCGCGCCTGCTCGAAATAATCTACGAGATCAATGCACGGTTCCTGTGCACAGTTCGCCAACGCTGGCCCGGCGACAATGACCGTGTACGCCGGATGTCACTGATCGAGGAAGGCCCGGAGCCACAGGTGCGTATGGCCTGGCTCGCCATCGTCGGCAGCTTCTCTGTCAACGGTGTCGCGGCGCTGCACTCGGACCTCTTGATCCACGGCCTGTTCAAGGACTTCCATGACCTCTGGCCAGAGAAGTTCAACAACAAGACCAACGGCGTCACCCCACGCCGCTGGCTGGCCATGGCCAACCCGGCACTGGCTGAGCTGCTGACCGAAAAACTCGGTGACGGCTGGCAGGCCGACCTCGGCCGCCTGTCAGACATGCGGCCGCTGGCAGAAAACGGTGACAAGGCGTTCATGCAGCGCTGGCAGGAGATCCGGCGTCACAACAAGCAACGCCTGGCCGACATCGTGCTTGAGCGCACGGGCATCCAGTTCGATCCGTCTGCGCTGTTCGACATCCAGGTCAAGCGAATCCACGAGTACAAGCGCCAGCTGCTCAACGTTCTGCATGTCATTCACCTGTACAACCGGATCCGCCATGGTGACACGGAGAACTGGGTCAATCGCTGCATCCTGATCGGCGGCAAGGCCGCACCGGGATACCAGCGGGCCAAGGAGATCATCAAGCTGATCAACAATGTCGCGGCCGTGATCAACCACGATCCGGCAGTCGGTGATCGGCTCAAGCTGGTGTTTCTGCCAAACTACGGCGTGACCAAGATGATGCATATCTGCCCCGCCGCAGACCTGTCGGAGCAGATATCGACGGCGGGCAAGGAGGCCTCGGGGACCGGCAACATGAAGTTCATGATGAACGGTTCGATCACCATCGGGACCTATGACGGTGCCAACATCGAGATCATGGAGGCGGTCGGCGCAGAGAACTTCTTCCTGTTTGGCCTCAGGGCAGACGAGGTCAGGGACCTGCGCAATCATTACAACCCACAGCGCTATATCGATAACGACAATGACCTCGCGCAGGTGATGGGCCTGCTCGAGAGCGATCACTTCAGTGCCGTTGAGCCCGGTCTTTTCCGCGGCATCATCGACGGCATCAAGAGCCCACACGATCCATGGATGACGCTTGCCGACTTCCGCAGCTACGTCGAGGCGCAACATCGCGCCGAACTGGCGTGGCAGGATCAGGAGGCCTGGACACGCATGAGTATCCGCAACTGTGCTGCCAGTGGAGGCTTCTCCACCGACCGCACGATCGCCGAATACAATCGCGACATCTGGCGTCTCAAGTCGTTCAAGTGAACGCGTTCAGGCAGGCGGATTCAGTGCGGTGACTCGCCGGCGAGTTTGAAGCGCGCGCTGCGTGTCTCGGGGCCGAGCAGCACACGCTGATGTGAATACGTCAACTCGATCTCGTCACCCGGCCGCTTGTCGATGGTCTGGATCTTGACGTCAGCAAAATGGCGAATGGGCTGGCCGTCGATACTGACGATAAGGTCGCCCTCACTGATGCCTGCCTGCTGGGCCGGGCTGTCATGCCCGAATCCTTTGACGAACACACCGTCTTCACGTTCGTCCAGGAATACGCCCATCAACCCGGCAGGTGGCAGGTTTTCATCATTTGCCAGCACCAGGTAATCGGCCGCGTTTGACAGCGTCGACGACGGGCTGAAGGTGACGATGGTCTTGCCACGGATGCCGGTACGTCGGGTCACACGCGCAGGGATACCGCTGCGCGTGCTGACGTGGCCCTTGCCCGCCAACACCAGGATACGCCCCGCCGGCTTCTGCTGCAGATAAGCGGCAACCCGCTGCGCCATGCTCTCGTCCCAGGTCAGCTGCACCTCGAGAAAGCGCTGGAACTGCGCATCCTCGGATTGGTGCAGATCAAAAATTTCACGCAGCATTGCCTCGTAGACCTTGTCGCTGAAGTCGTATTCGTCCGGCAACGCCTCGCGCAATTCATCGGAGAGGCCATTGATTCCGACCCGTCGGATCTCCGAGGTCAGTTCCTGATCGGCGTTGAGCGCAATGATTGGAATACCGTTTTCCTTGGCGAAGCGCACGATCGGCCGGTACAGGCGATAATCGAACCGCCAACGCTCGTAATACTCCGTGTCGCGCAGAAACTCAGCCTCGCTGATCCTGTCCGCCAGGTAGTCATCGAGGGCCGGCTGGAAGCGCGCCTGGAACCATTCCACGCCGATGGCGAGGTTCCCCGCATCCGCCGCCATCGCGCGCAGGACATCAAGTTGCAGCAGATGGTCGCCGTAGGCCGTGTGGGTCTCACCGACATAGACCAGGCGCTCGTCTCGCAGCGTCGCCATCAGTTCCGGCAGGGTTGCGGATTTCGCCGGTTCGACAACAATAGGTGTCGCTGCCGCGGTGCGTTCGCCGGCCACCGCTTCCACCGTTGTGAGTACCGCCATGACAAGTCCGTTTGCAATCAAGACCAGCATTACCCGGGCGACGGTTTCGATACTTTGCCTGTATTTCACGCTCTTACCCCTTGGCGCATCGGCAACCGGCCTCGCGCATGACATGTCCGTTTCAGTGCTGGCAGAATCCGGCGAAATCGTGGTTGAAGACACCGTCCGTGTAGACCGCAAGCAAACCGTTTTCGAGTTCGTTTTGAACGCAGGCTATGTGGTGCGCGCCGAAAACGGCACGCTGCACACCATCGCCACATCTGAAGATGGCCTGCGCACAGCCTATCGCGTCACCCTGCAGACCGCCACGGATGTCCTGAAGTTGCATTACCGGGGAAAACCCAGGTTTTCCGAACGGACCTCGCTGGGCGGGATGCCGCAGGGCATTGTGTCGGACGACGGCGTCTACCTCGACGCCTCGTCATCCTGGTATCCGTTGTTCGGCATCGACTTCGATGCGCTGAACATGGCGGTGAAACTACCAGACGGCTGGCAAAGCGTCAGCATCGGCAGGCGCACCGAGGATGCCGGCCGCGTGTCCTGGTCAACGGACCGCCCGCACGACGACCTGTACCTGATCGCCGGCCGATTCATCCGCCACGCACGACAGCACGGTGACATCGAGCTGTCGGTGTGGCTGCTCGAAGACGACCCGGTGCTGGCAGAGCGCTACCTCGCATTGATGGGTGACTACATCGATCACTACAGCAGGCTGATCGGTGATTATCCGTATGCCAAGTTCGCGGTCGTCGAGAACCACTGGCAGACCGGCTTCGGCATGCCGTCGTTCACGCTGCTTGGCTCGCAGGTACTGCGTCTGCCGTTCATCCCCTATACATCACTGCCGCACGAGATCCTGCACAACTGGTGGGGCAACGGCGTATGGGTGGACTACGGCAGCGGCAACTGGAGCGAAGGCCTGACCGCCTACCTGGCGGATCACTGGATGCAGGAGCGCCAGGGCAAGGCAGAGCAGTACCGGCTCAAGGCCCTGCAACGCTACAGCAACTTCGCGGCCGCAGGTCATGACCTGCCACTCCTCGCCTTCACCAGCCGACACAATGACGCGAGCCAGTCGATCGGCTACAGCAAATCACTGATGGTTTTCCATATGCTGAGAAACGAGCTCGGTGACACGGCCTTCATCGAAGGACTGCGGCGCCTGTGGCAGGAGCGGCGTTTCAGCCGCGTCGGCTTCGAGCAGGCCCTGCGCACCATCATCGGCAGTGACGAACGACTGGCAACACGCTATCTCGCCTGGCTGCAACGCACCGGTGCGCCCCGGCTGCGCGTTGAAGCAGTGGAATCGCAACCGCAGGCCGATGGCTATCACCTCTCCATCACCATCAGTCAGGAGCAGGACGCCCCCTTCGACCTCGTGCTGCCGATCGCGGTCACCCTGGAGGGGCAACCGCTTGCCGAGGTGCTCCAGGCGCGCGTCAAACTCGCACAACAGACCCTCGAATTCGATCTGCCACATCGGCCGCTGCGTGTCGACATCGACCCCGCCTACGATGTGCTGCGCCTGCTGGACGCGAGTGAGCAGCCGCCGGCCCTGAACCGCCTTTTCGGCGGCACCGCCTGGCTGGTGTTACCCGGTGCAGCGCCCGCCGGGATCCGCGATGCATGGATGCAAATGGCCAGGCAGTGGCAGACACGTTACCCGGGGCTGCGCACCGTCGATGATCGTGAGGCGGCAACGCTCGACCCAAAGGCCGACCGCCTGATACTCGGCTGGGACAACACGGCGTTGACCGACGCGAACGCGCTGTTCGCACGCGACGACCAGGCGCTGAAAAGCCGCGAGGCCGACATCGACGGCGAAAGCTTCGCTGCCGACACCAGCAGCATCGTTTTGGTAAGCAGCAGCCGTGACGGCGTGACCACCGGGTTCATCGGCGCGGATACACCCGACGCGATCGCCATGCTGACACGCAAGCTGCCGCATTACGGCAGTTACGGAAGACTGGTATTCGACAACGCCTCGGGCATAGCCAAGGTGAAAGACGCGCTGACACCCACGCACCCGGCACTGAGCCGGCAACTCGGCACGACGCCGACACCATTGCGCCTGCCGCCGAGAGGCGAGATGTCGGCGGACTGACACCCGAAGCGCTATCTAACGGTCGCGCGCGATCATCCCGCACTGGGCGACATCGATGGACTGCGCCGGCGCGGCACCGTGGGCGTAAAGCTCGGTCGATCCCTGCGCGCATTGCCGGCAACGCGAGCCGCAGCCGCCCTGCGGCTGGTAAGTGTGCACGAGTCCCTTGCGTTGCAGCGTGTGCAGCATGTTCTTGACCGCATCGGGCGTCGATCCCACCGCTTGCGCAATCTCGGCCAGGCTGGCGACCTCCCGCTGAGCGAGAAAATCGAGGATGCGTGCGAGGATCACGGCTCCACCCAATCCAATGCGGCGGCCTGGCGGCCACTGCGCCGTGCCCACAGACGCAGCCCGAACACCGTCACCGCAAACACCAGCGACAGCCCCAGGATCCAGCCCAACGAGCTGTGTGGATGTGCGCTGTAGGTGGCCGCCTGGTAGTAGACGGTCGCCGTGAGATAGGCGACACCCGTGGTCCAGGCCGCGACAAAGGCCGCCCAGGCGGTGCCGGTCTCACGACGGATCACGCCGATGGTCGCCACGCAGGGGAAATACAGCAGCACGAACAGCAGGTAGGCGAAAGCTCCCACCTGGCCGTCGAAGCGCGCGTGCATGGCACCGAACACGGCCTCGTTGATGCCCGGTGTGGCCGCCGCGTGATCGTCCACGCTGCCCAGACCAAGGGGATCCAACAGGGCGTCGGAGAGACCCGACAGGTTGGCCGGCACCGTGGCCGCCGCTTCGCGCAGGCCGGCGACAAGATCGAACGGCGGATCATCCTGTGTCACACGGCCCGCCTGCGCGATATTGGTGTAGAGGTTGTCCAGCGTACCGACCACGACCTCCTTCGCGAGGATGCCGGAAAACACGCCGACCACCGCCGGCCAGTTGTCCTCGCGCAGTCCCATCGGGGCAAACAGCGGTGTCACCATGCGCGCAGTCTCGCTGAGCACCGAGTGCTCGCTGTCCTGGTTGCCAAACGAGCCGTCGGTACCCAGCGAGTTCAGCACGTTAAGCGCAATCACCATCAGCACAATCACCTGGCCCGCCTCTTTGACGAACAGACGCACCCTGTCCCAGGCCCGCAGCAGCACACCGCGCAGGGTCGGCAGATGATAAGGCGGCAACTCCATCATGAATCCGCTGCTGCTGCCGGGCAGCAGCGATTTCTTCATCATCAGGCCGGTCAGAATGGCGACTGCGATGCCGGTCAGGTAGAGCGCGAACACCACGTTCTGCCCCGAGGTCGGAAAGAACGCCGCCGCAAACAGCGCATACACCGGCAGGCGCGCACCGCATGACATGAACGGATTCATCAGTATCGTGAGTTTGCGTTCGCGCTCGTTCTCGAGCGTACGCGTGGCCATGATGGCGGGGACATTGCATCCGAATCCAACGATCAACGGCACAAAAGCCTTGCCCGGCAGGCCGATCGCACGCATGGACCGGTCCATGACGAAGGCGGCACGCGCCATGTAGCCCGAATCCTCGAGCACCGATAAAAAGAGATACAGGGCGGTGATGATCGGTATGAAGGTCGCCACCACCTGCAGGCCCGCCCCGGCACCATCCGCCAGCAGGACACGCAGCCAGTCTGGCCCTCCGGCGCTGCTGATCAGCTCACCGAAGCCATCGACGAACAGCGCCCCGGCCACGCCGTCGAAGAAATCGATGAATGCGCCGCCGACATTAATGGTGAACAGGAACATCAGGTACATCACCGCCAGGAACAACGGGATGCCGGTCCAGCGCCCCAGCACAAGGCTGTCGATGCGGTCGCTCAGGGTGCGTCTGAAGGTATCCGCCTGCTTGGTGACCTCACGCGCCAGCACGTGCGCATGGGTATAACGGCTGTCCGCAATCGCCAGACCGACATCTTTGCCGTAACGCTCCCCGACCCAGTGACGCACCTCCCCGATCGCCGTCTCCAGATCATCTGAAAGTGCCCCGTCGCCGTCGCCTTCCAGCATCTTGAGTGCCAGCCAGCGCCGGTTGACCGGATCGGTGTCATCGAGCAGCGGCACGATGCGCAGCAGCGCCTGCTCGACGGCCTCGTCCAGCGCCAGGGGAAAACCCGGTGTCTGGCGATTGTCGGCCACCGCCAGCATGCGTGCCTGCAGTTCGCTCAGCCCCTCGCCCGAGGTCGCCACGATCGGCACCACGGGGCAGCCGAGGCGCTGCGCCAGTTGCCCGGCGTCGATTTCGATGCCACGCCGGCGCGCCACGTCCATCATGTTCAGCGCAATTACCAGCGGCACGCCCATCTCTAGCAACTGGACCGAGAAGTACAGATTGCGTTCGAGGTTGGCCGCGTCAATGACATTGACCACCAGGTCGGCCTCGCGGGCCAGCAGGTAGTCCCGGGTTACCCGCTCATCGAGCGAGGCCGCGTCGAAGGAATAGATACCCGGGAGGTCGACCACGGCGACATGACGTCCATCGATGCGGCAGCGTCCTTCCTTGCGCTCGACGGTCACGCCCGGCCAGTTGCCGGTCTTCTGACGTATGCCGGTCAGGGCATTGAACAGCGCGGACTTGCCGCAATTGGGATTGCCGGCAATTGCGATGGTCAGTCCGGGCTGCTGATCGCGCACAGGCGCACCCCGCTTGTCCACCGTCATTCGAGCACCTCGGCAAACAGCTTGTGTGCCACACCTTCACCGAGGGCAACGCGGTTGGCACCCCGGGCAACCACCACACCGCCATCACGCCGCTGTACCAGCTCGAGCTCACCACCGATGCTCAGACCGAGCGCAAGCAGGCGACGCTGCAGACGCATCCCGCCCTCCACGCGTACCAGTCGCATGCGTTGACCGACCGTCAGTTGGTTGAGTGGGAACACGTGCGACACAGCGGCCACCTCACGAATGATAATGATTAGCAATATCGCAAATCTTCGCGCGATGCGCAATATCAGTAAATACTGTTTTTCAGGTTATTTGAGCTGGCGCAGATTTTACGCACCTGAAGCGTCGGATATGCCGTCCGACGGCGGTTCTTAAAGCACCTGGAGGGACAGCCGATACCGTAGAAGTGGCCTGACGTACCCGGCAGGCTGTTGTCTATACCGATGGAGGGAGGTGCGTGATTCGCCTGGGTCACAGTACGGCCAACTGGCTGAAAGTTGCGACGGCGATCGCGATTCTGGTGACCCTGGCGGCAATGATCAACGCCCAGGGGGAACGTCAGCTGCGCCGGGACGTGCAGCGCAATCTTTCCTCCCTGCTCGAGGTGATCGGCAACAGCATCGATCTGTCGTACCAGCAGACAATCGGCGAGGTGCGATACGCAGCCGCGCAACCGCAGATCCGGGAAGCCGTTCAGGAGCTGCTGATGCCCGCCCACCAGCAGCCAGCGCCGCCAGCGGCCGCGATCCGGCAACAGCTGCACCAGCAGTTACAACCGTTGCTCCGCAGCAAGGGGATCCGGGGATTCGCAGTTGTCGCACCAGACGGACGCAGTATCGCGGCCTCCGACGACCTGGACATCGAAGCCACGCTTCCGGCCCAACTGCAACCGTTGACGCTCGCCCGCGTCTGGGCCGGAGAGGCCGTGATCACCCCTCCACAGCCACCCTATAAGACAGGGCAGTCGCCTACGATGCTCGCACTGAGCCCGATACGCGATGCTTCCGATGCCGCAATTGCCCTGCTGGTGCTGCACCTCGATCCGCAGGTCCTGCTGTACCGCGCCCTGCAACTCGGACAGACGGGCCGATCAGGGGAAAGCTACGCCTTCGACCGCAGCGGCCTCATGCTCTCGGAAAGCCGCTTTGACAGCCAGCTTCGGGCAGGCGGCATCCTGGAGGAAGGTCAACCCAGTTTCCGCAACATCAGGATATCGCCACCGGGCAGCGATTCATTGACGCTCATGGCGGCATCGGCAACTGCGGGCAAAAGTGGCACCAATACCCAAGGTTACCCCGACTATCGCGGTGTAAGCGTCGTCGGCGCCTGGCGATGGATGGTCCCCTACGACTTTGGCATTGCGGTAGAGGCAGATACAGCCGAGGCGTACTCGGGTCTCTCATTGGTTCAGAATGCGCTGGGTGGCATCACACTCGTGGCGTGCGTCCTGCTGGTCGTCATCGCGCTTATCTCCAACCGCCAGAAGACCGAGTTGCAGGACAGGGTCGATGCACAGACCACCGATCTGCAACATGAACAGGCCAAGCTGCAGAGCATGTTCGACACGGCCCCGAACGGCCTGATCACCACAGACCAACAGGGCCTGATTACCGATTTCAGCCTCTGCGCTGAAGGCATCTTCGGTCGCCTTAAACGCGACATGATTGGTCACCCGCTGGCCGAACTGTTTGCCGAGGCCCTGCCTCCGCTGGAGGCCGGTTCGAAAGGCGCCCATGTACAGATCAACGCCCGGCGCCCCAGCGGGGAACTGGTACCGGTGCAACTCTCACTGAGCAGCACCCATACCCTGCGCGGGGTATTCGTACTCGCGATCGTACGCGACATCAGCGACTACATCCGTGTCGAACAGACCATGCGCGAGGAGATCCGGCGCCGCAAAGCGGCCGAACTACGCCAACGCCTGCTACTGGATGCGGCCGGCGAAGGGATATTCGGTCTCGATGCCATGGGAAGGATCACCTTCATCAACCCGGCAGGCGCGCAATTGCTCGGCTATGCGCCAGGGGAACTGCTCGGACGAAGATTGACCGATGAAAACAACAATGCACCTGCGATCTGTGACACAGACAATCCGCTGGTGCAGACAGGCCAGTCCAACGGTGAGCGCATGGAGACCACGGTGCAGCGTCGCGACGGCACACGCCTGGCGACCGGATTCACCCGGGCCCCATTGTCATCCGACAACAACGATGCGGGAGCTGTCGTGGTGTTCAGCGACATCGGTCCGCGCAAGCGCGCCGAGCAGTCGTTGCTGCTGGCGGAGAACGTATTCCAGCACATCACCGAAGGCATCCTGGTTGCCGATGCCAGCGGATGCATCCTGCGCGTCAACCGTGCGCTTTGCGCCATGGTCGGCTACCGCGAACAGGAACTGATCGGCCTGACCCGGCCACCCTATCGCTCTGGTGAGCACCCGCCGGTGTTTTACCAGCAGCTGTGGGACACATTGTTGAAACAAGGAATATGGGAAGGCGAGATCTGGAACCGGCGCAAGGACGGCGAGATCTTCCCGACGTGGCAGACCCTGGTGGCGATCCGTGACGATGCCGGAAGGCCGTCCAAATACGTATCGGTAATGCGTGACATCACAGAGCAGCGGCGCAGTGAACAGCGTATTCACCGCCTGGCCTACTTCGACAACCTCACCGGGCTGCCGAACCGCGAACTGTTTTTCGACCGCTTCGACCACGCAATCCAACGGGCTCAACGCCAGCAGCAGAGTCTGGCGCTGCTGTTTCTGGACCTCGACAGATTCAAGGATGTCAACGACAGCCTCGGCCATCCAGTCGGCGACACCCTGCTCAAGGCCGTGGCCACACGATTGCAGCAGCTGGTGCGTGGCGAGGACACCATAGCCCGGCTCGGTGGTGACGAGTTCACGATACTGCTGGAATCGGCGGGACCCCACGACAGCATCGCCCAAGTCGCCCAAAAGGTGGTGCAGGGCCTTTCACAGCCCTTCGAGTGCGACGGCCATAGACTGCACATCGGCACCAGCGTGGGCATCAGCCTGTTCCCCGCCGATGGCGACGACGCCACCGCGTTGGTCAAACACGCCGACGCAGCGATGTACCAGGCCAAAGCCTCGGGGCGCAACAACTACCAGTTCTACTCGGCGGCGCTGTCTACGCGGACCAGTGAGCGGGTTGCACTCGAGGGCCATCTGCGACGCGCCATCCAGAACCAGGAATTCGTGCTGCACTACCAGCCGCAATTCGCCGCGGACGGGCGCATCGTCGGCGTCGAGGCACTGATCCGCTGGGACGATCCGGTCGAAGGCCTGATCGCCCCCAACCGCTTCATTCCGCTCGCCGAGGAAAATGGCCTGATCATACCCATCGGCGAGTGGGCCCTGCGCGCCGCATGCCAGCAGATGCGCATATGGCAGGCCGAGGGCGCACCCCCGATCAGCCTGTCCGTCAATCTTGCAGGCCCGCAGATCGTTCGCGGCAACATCGTCGCGACCGTTTCCTCGGTCCTCGAAGAGACCGGGCTGTCGGCAGACTATCTGGAACTCGAGATCACTGAAACCTTCGTGATGGAACACGTGGATCAGACGGTCAGCATTCTCAGCGGCCTGCGCGATCTGGGCGTGCGAATTGCCATCGACGATTTCGGTACCGGCCACTCGTCGCTTGCCACACTCAAGCGTCTGCCGGCAGATACCCTGAAGATCGACCGTGCATTCGTGCGCGACATCCCCCAGGACCGAAACGACATGGCCATCGCAAGAGCGATTCTGGCAATGGGCAGGGAGTTGAAGCTCAAGACCGTCGCCGAGGGCGTTGAGACCGAAGAGCAGCGCGAGTTTCTCACCGAGGAGGGCTGCGATTACTTCCAGGGGTTCCTATACTCCCGACCGCTTCCTGCTGCTGAAGTCGCACTGTTGTGGCAACCCAGAACGGTCAGTCGCGTGCGGCTGCATTAGACAGACGGCAGCAGGCATAGTGGCTTCGCATCTTTCGACCAAGATGCGATCATCGGACAAACATTTCCAACGAATCTATTGATGCAGAACCTCGCCCCGTTGAACCTTGCCGCTGTCGACGCCATGCACGTATTGCCACTCGGCATCGCTTTTGCCCTGGGTTTCGTTGCACGACTCGCCGGCCTGCCACCACTGATGGGTTTCCTTGCCGCCGGCTTCGCCCTCGGTGCGCTCGGGATGCAGAACTCACCGCTGCTTCACGAGATCGCCGATCTTGGCGTGACGCTGCTGTTGTTCACCATCGGCCTGAAGCTGCACATCAAGGATCTCGTGGCCCCGGTGGTATGGCTCACCGCCGGCGTGCATATGATGGTGACGGTCGCAGTGGTCGCACTCGTTACCGGCGCACTGGCGTTGCTGGGCCTCGGCCTGTTTGCCGACATCACGATCTCCAGCGCACTGTTGATCGGCTTTGCACTGAGTTTCTCCAGTACCGTGTTTGCCGTAAAGGTGTTCGAAGCGCGTGGCGAGATGGGCGCCATCCACGGTCGTGTCGCAATCGGACTGCTGATCGTTCAGGACATCTTCGCGGTAGTGTTCATCGCCATCTCCGCGGGCACGGTCCCCAGCGTATGGGCGCTGATGCTGGTCGGTTTGATTCCACTGCGTCCACTGCTTCTGCTGATCCTGGAAAAGGTGGGGCACGGCGAGTTGTTGATCCTGATGGGGTGGATACTGCCCCTTGCCGGTGCCGCCCTGTTTGAGTCCGTCGGTATCAAGGCCGACCTTGGCGCCCTGGTGCTGGGGATACTCCTGGCCGGGCACCCGAAGACCAACGAGCTGGCCAAGGCATTGTTGAATTTCAAGGACCTGTTCCTGATTGGCTTCTTCCTGTCGATCGGTCTGTCCGGTGAGATCAGCTGGACCACGCTCGGCACCGCTCTGTTGCTGGTCGGATTGATCCTGCCAATAAAGACAGCGCTGTACTTCGTTCTGATGACCCGTCAACGCATGCGCTCGCGCAGTGCAACCCTGGCCTCGCTTGGCCTGACCAACTTCAGCGAATTCGGCCTGATCGTCGGCGCCGTGGGTGTCAGTCACGCATGGCTTCACCCGGACTGGCTGTCGGTGATTGCACTCGGACTTGCGATCAGCTTCCTGGTTGCCTCTCCGCTCAATGGCATATCCAAGCAGCTGTACGCGCGCTGGCGCCACCCGCTGCACAAGTTCCAGTCGAGGTCGCGCCTGCCGGGCGACGAGATGATCCGCGCGGGCAAGGCGAAGGTAGTGGTGTTCGGAATGGGCAGGGTTGGCACAGGGGCCTACGATCACCTGCGCGCCCGATGGGGAGACGTCGTGCTCGGGATCGATATCAACGAAGACTATGTCGCACGTCACCGACAAGCAGGGCGCAATGTCGCGCATGGTGATGCCACCGACGCCGACTTCTGGGCGCGCGCCGAACGCAGCGGCCACGTGAAGCTTGCGCTGCTCGCGTTCAGTGATCACAAATCAAACATGGCCGTGGCAAGACTGCTGCGTGAGCAGCAGTTCGACCTGGAGCTCGCGTCGGTCGCCCACTACCCGGACCATGAGCGGGCACTGCGCGAGGCCGGGGTACACGCGGTATTCAATTTCTACGCGAGCGCCGGCGAGAGTTTCGCTGAACACGTGGTCGAAAACTTCGGTGACATGATCAACGAGGAACAGGCAGCGACCACGCAAGCCGGTTGAACGACACGGCGGCTGCACATCGCAGACGCGACATTGCAGGCGTCAACTGCAGCTCAAGTTTTTCCATTGCACGCCGCAACATTCGACTGACCGACCCGCAGGAAATCAACACCAACAATGCCTGTCCAGAATACTCTGCGCTTTACAACCGACAAGCGGGTCGCAGCACCCGTTGATGACACCGCGCCCGCCACAACGCCGCGCGTGTCACTTTATAGAGTGGAAAGACCGTGATTAATGCAATTGCCGACCGACTGATCCTGGTCCTGCTGGCGCTCGTGATCCTGACGGGCAACGGACTGATTGCCGGCACTCATGGTACCGACATGTCCCTGTTCCTTTCCGGCCTGCTCCAGGATCTGCTGGTTGTCATGGTGATCGGGTACTACATCCATCGCTTTGTGCGCCGCTCCGCCAATGATCTTGTGACGACACTCAGGCCACGGTCGGAAACCAACCGCATCGACCTGACTGCGCGCCTCGATGAACGCACTCCGGGGCCGTGCCGTGAGCTGAACCGGACAGTCAACCTGTTTACCGGAACCTGCGACGACGCCGTTGCCGAGATCTCCGCTTCGGCCAGTAGACTGATCCCGATATCCAAGGAACTCGCCGACAGCTACGGGTTCCAGGCACAGCGGGCCGGGATGCAGCGCATGTACAGCCAGACCGTGGCCAACTCGATCACCAAGATGCAGGACGCCTCCGCGGTCGTCTACGAACATGTCGATGCGACCCGGAAAGCCATCAGTGAGACCCGGTCCCGCGTCGACTCCTGTCAGCAGGTCTTTCAGCAGACCGCAAACAGCATGGACAGTCTGTCCGGGCAGATCGACCAGGCATCCGGCACAGTCACGCAGCTGGACGCCCGCGGCAAGGATATCGGTCAGATCATCAATGTGATCAACGAGATTGCGGACCAGACCAATCTGCTGGCCCTCAACGCCGCGATCGAGGCGGCGCGTGCCGGCGAGCATGGACGGGGGTTTGCCGTGGTGGCCTCGGAGGTGCGCAGCCTCGCCGAACGTACGCAACGGTCGACCCTAGAGGTCAAGGGGGTCATCGAGACCATTCGCAAGGACACGAGGCATGTGGTCGAGACCATGAGCGAAGGCCGCGCGCTGGCCGACCGTACCCAACAGCTGGCGATGGCATCGGGCCGGGAACTGACCAGTATCGAACAGAAGGTCGGCGAGATCGCCGATATCGCCGCCAATATCCTTCTGGCCATGGAACAGCAGAAGGTCACTGCCGATGAATCCCGCTCAGCCGTCGATGCCCTGGTCAATATCGAGGCAGTGGCACCCGACGAAGGGGAGACCTCCAAAGTCAATGCCCAGGACCTGGTCAAACTGGGTCAGGCGCTGCGCGCGAAGATCGACCGCTTCATCCTGACACGCGATGCCTGGGACGAACGCCAGCGCCCGACCCGGCAAAGTGACAACGGGTCGTCGAAGCATCCGGCCAAGCCCGCTGCACGCCAGATGGAGGACGACGTCACGCTGTTCTGATGACGACCGACCCGCCGCCTTCCAGGGGTAGGCGCGGCTTACGCCTATTGCACGCTGCCGAATGACCTGTTCAGCGCCCCCGGCGGCACCGGCAGGCCGGCGAGCACGCAACCCTGTGCCACGGGTCCGCCGGGGAACAGCTTGTAAAGGTGTTTCATCCCACCTCGCGTATGGAAGCGTTCGTCGAGCGCATCGTGAAGTTCGCGGATAACCACATCCGGCTTATCGTGACGAAAGAAGTACTCCTGCAACGCGCGCAGCGTCTCGATATGTTCCGCGCCCAGTTCGATCCCCTGCTCTGTCGCCATTTTTTCGGCGTCGGACGGCTGCCAACCGCTGGGCGCAAATGGAAACCCGGGCACGGTGTCATCGTGCCCGCGGATGATTGGATGCAACATGACGGGTTACCTCCGTGGATTAACCGGCACCGCGCCCGAATCAACACTGAAGCGCGCCCTTCCGGCAAGTCTCTCGCTTCAACTATAGACACCCGCCATGGCGCCATGCCCTTTACCCACAGAAACTCCAGGCACATACAGACGGTTCGACAAAAAGCGGTAGCGGCGCGCCGCCGGCGAGCACGCAGTCGCGATCTGTGTTACCTTCGCGGTTCATTGCGCACATCGGTCTGCGCACCGTCTGCAAGCCACACACCCGTGGCATGACTCGACTCATCCCCACCCCTCGACCGCGTCAGGCCCCTGCGCCTGTGTGGGTGTCTTAGGAAGAAACTATCAATGTCGTTCGATTCTCTCGGCCTCTCGGCCGAACTCCTGCGTTCGCTCGCAGATCAGGGCTATACCAGCCCCACCCCGATTCAGAAGCAGGCCATCCCGGTCATCCTCGAAGGACGCGACGTACTCGCTGCGGCCCAGACAGGCACTGGCAAGACCGCCGGCTTCACCCTGCCGCTGCTGCAGCGTCTGACCACGCCGAGCGCGAACAGCAACCGGCCGCACCAGCCACGCGCACTGATCCTGGTGCCTACGCGCGAACTCGCGGCGCAGGTCGCCGAAAGCGTGTCGACCTACGGGAGGCACCTGTCGCTGCGCTCCGCGGTGATTTTCGGTGGGGTCAAGATCAACCCGCAGATCGCGCAGCTGCGAAGCGGCGTCGACATCCTGATCGCCACCCCGGGCCGCCTGCTCGATCACGTGCAGCAGCGTACCCTCGACCTGTCGAAGATCGAGATCCTGGTACTCGACGAGGCTGATCGCATGCTCGACATGGGGTTCATCCACGATATCCGCAAGGTGCTGGCGCTGTTGCCGGCCGCTCGCCAGAACC
>ERZ795048.1223-NODE-1223-length-23978-cov-8.712954_pt1 | contig 23978 bp, 22 predicted proteins | sample MGYA00375132_ERZ795048 | MGnify/ENA primary metagenome ERZ795048 (study PRJEB30177, sample SAMN05720225) | activated sludge metagenome | isolation source: Anaerobic digester | place: Hong Kong | collected 2014-12-17 ... | reverse complement strand
GGGCGACGATTTCGATTTTGAAGTATACAGCGGAAAATTCGTGAGCGCCCGCGCCGGCGGGAGCGCTTCGGGTGACAGTGTTACCTGCAATGTTCCGGGGCGCTGCTTCGTGAAGGTCTGGAGCAAAAAGGGGGCAGGGCGGTACGGTGTAAAAATCACTCCCGGCAGCAGGGGTGATGACGGAGCTGAACTGGAAAACAATGATGTCCGCGAAATGGCAAATCCTGTACGGTCCCGGACCATTACCGGGGCACTGCGCGGTGATGACCGCACTGACTGGTTTGTCCTCGGGGGGCAGGAGGGGCGGCGTCCCACCTTTACCCTTACCCATGACGCGGGAAGTAATTTTGATCTTGAAGTGTACAGCGATGAAACCCGTGTGGGGAGCGCGACGGGAACCGGTTCCCCTGATGTGATTACCTGCAGTGTCCCGGGACGGTGCCACCTGAAGGTGTGGCGTGTCAGGGGTGAAGGGAATTATTCCATTGATATAAATCCCCGTGGAGGCACCGATACCGAAAGGGAACCAAATAATGACAGGTCCTCCGCGACCCTCGCAAGGGGAATTGTGCTGAAAGGCACTCTTGCGGAAAATGATACCGAGGACTGGTTTGAACTGGGAGGTCAGGAGGGACGGAATCCCACCTTCACCATTACCCACGGTGCGGGCAGCAATTTCGATTTCGAGGTGTTCAGCGGGAATGACCTCGCGGGTCGGGCCATCGGCACCGGGGCGACGGACAGTCTCAGGTGTTTTGTGCCGGGTCGCTGCTATGTGCGGATATGGCGCGTGAGCGGCAGCGGGGACTACACAATTACCATTTCGGCGCCGGACAGACGGCAGCCGAACCTCGGGGGACAGGAGCGTGAGCCGAACAACAGCCGTGACAAAGCGACTCTCACCAGGAGCATGAACCTCATGGGGAGCCTCGGCGGGCAGGATACCGAGGACTGGTTCGAACTTGGCGGGCAGGAGGGTACAATGCCCTCCTTTACCATACGTCACGGGAATGACTGTAATTATGATTTTGAAGTGTACAGCGGAAACTCTGTTGCCGGAAGGGGTGAGGGTACTGGTCCCTTTGAGACAATACGGTGCATGGTGCCGGGAAGGTGTTTTATAAAAGTCTGGCGTGTCAGGGGCTCGGGCCCCTACACTGTTACCGTGACTCGAAACAGGTAAGGCCCTATCTCACGCGGATCACGGAGCAAATCCCCCCCACTTCATCCGACGCGGAATTACTGTTGAAATAATCGGGTACCCATTTGCCGTCCACAATGAACTTGTAGCGGTATATACCGTCAGAGAGGCGTTTGCGGATTCTCCATATACCGCCGTCAGTGCGTTCCAGAATGTCGTTTTCCGGGTTCCAGTTATTGAAATCGCCCACAACAGATATCAGCCTGGCCCGTGGTTTAAATATTCTGAATTCAACAAGGTTCCGGGCTACCAGCCTGTAGGAAACCTGTTTCCCCTCCTGGTGCTCAGGGGGATCAACCGCGGACAGGTATGACCCGTTGCCGTCATACACCCGGCGGGGATTCCGCGGGTCGCTGGTCCATATTCCGTCCACAAGAAACTTGTATTTTACTGAATTGCGGGAGTCGCCATCTGTGAGCAGGTAGAACCACACACCGTACTTCCCCCGTTCCATGGGTATTGTGCGCCAGTGTGAGAAGGTCCCGGAAATTTTAACCCGTTCCGCGCTGCGGTTCTTGTAGGTAATAAGGACACCTTCCGTGATTACCGGTTTCTGGAACGAAAAATTCTGTATTTTCAGCATCCGGATATTCCTCGGCATCCCGGCGTCTTTCATTTTCAGTAAATCGTTATAGTTCTCAAGGCCCGGCCGGTTGTCTCCGGGGGGGGCGAAGGCAAGGAATACGAGGGGCAGAAGCAGTCCCGCCCATTTTCTGGCATTTGAATGCATAGGGAGTCCTCAATTAACAGCTGCAAATGGATTCAGATATATAGTATTTATGTCGATAACGTTAGTAAAAGAATTTAAGGTTTTTTTGTAAAAATTACCTGGAATGCGGATATTATTAATAAATACCGGTGTTATATCGGATACGTCGACGATTGCGGGGATTGTCCCTGATTGCCGGCATGATTTTGATGATTTTTTATTAATAATAAAAAATTTATTGATTTTATAGTTGTAGTGTCATTATCTGATTATGTCTCTTTTTTTATGCAGAAAGACCGTACTTTACAACCACAGGCGGCTGATTCCGCCGGGGGCAGTGTGCAGGAATATGCCATTGCAGAAAAAAACCGCAGCACCGGCATCGCAGCCTGCTGAACAGGATTATCGGAATGGGTGACAGCGAGGAGAAAATTGAGTATACCCCAGAGGAGCTTGAGGAAATAGAGAAGGTCCTCGATGTTCTTCCGGAGCATAATATCTACCAGGATATGGCTGCCGGTCCCGCGCAGGCTGGGCGGGGCGAAGACGTTATGCCCCTTGAAGGGGAAACCGTGTATGAAACAGAACCTGATTTTGATGATCTCCTCGAAGGTACATCCGGCATCGACGATGCCGGCCCGGAGGAAGTGGTTGATGTCACCGATCTTATAGAAGAATTCGACGAAGTGCCGGAGGCGCCCGCCGCCGGTGAGGATGAAATACCTGACCTCGGTGAAATACCTGATCTTGACGAAATGGCTGTAGAGACGGAGGAACCGCAGGGTGAAGATATACCTGAGATATCCGGCCTTGATGAAATAGCTGATTTCCCGGATGAAGCCGCCCCTGGAGAGGACTTTACCGGCGATATTTCCCTTGAAGGATTTGACGAGGCTGCTGCGCCTGAAGAGCCTGTTTCTCCGGATGAAGGGGGAGCACTTTCCACCCTTGACGAGCTTGACGAATTATCTGCCGGTGAATCCGGTGAAGCTGATTTCGGCGAGGGTGGATTTGAAGGGTTTGAGGATGTTCCCGAAATCGATGAAGCGCTGCTGGAAGGGGACTTTTCCGGAGGTGATGCCGGTGAAGCCTCTGCGGGAGGAGAGGGAAGTGTCGCATTTGACGCGGGACTGGATACGGATGTCCCCGACCTGTCGGACATTTCCCTTGAAGGTGATGCCGAAATTCCCGAAGCTGACATAAGCGAAATCCCGGATGTTGATCTTGACGGACTTCAGGACATCGGTGACGCAGACCTGGGAGGAACAGACCGGGAAATCTCCCTTGATGAGGAACCTCCCGCCCTGGATGATGACCTGACATCTTCTCTCAGTGATATTGAGGATTTCTCCGATGTACACATGGAGGAGCCCATGGATGCCGCTATGGCACCTGAGGCTCCGGCGGACACAATGCTCTCTGAATTTGAAGATGAGGGCCTTGGTGAAATTGAAGGCATAGACAAAATTGATGAAGTGGTCCGCACAGAGGAAATTCCTGACATTGAAGAGGAATATGAAGCGCCGGGGCCCGGAGATATAGAACCGGATACGGGCGATGATGAGGACAGCGGCGTTGAACTGTCCGACAGGGAACTGAAAAAGCTGAAAACCGCGATAATGCTTTTTCATCCAAACCTCCGGAAGCAGATTACTGACACCATACTGAATGACCGCCTTTCGCCGAAAGACACGCGTCAGCTAATTGACCTGATAATTACCGGAAAACCTGAAGACAACGTGCACCGGTTCCTGGAGAAAAAACTGGGACGGGCAATTGATATATCTGAAGAAGTAGAAGGAACAGGAAGGAAGGTCCTGACGGCCCGGCCGGAGTATACCAGGGCCGGCATGGAGCGCCAGAAAAAGCTCCTGAAGCTTACCCGAATTTTCGGCGCCGCGGCACTGGCGGCATTTGTTGTGACAATTCTTTCGTATCAGTTTATCTATAAGCCGGTGATGGCAAAAAAGAAAATACATGAAGGAGTTGCCCTGATCCGCCGTCCCGGTGTCCCCACATATCAGAAGCGCAGAGATTATGAACAGGCGGAAAAGATATTTCAGCGTGTTCACAGGGACTATGTTGAAGACTATATACCCGGCTATAACGCCTATGCCAGGGCGTATTTTGATGTAAAAGAATATGATTATTCATATCAGAAACTTAAAAAAGCGTTCAAGCTTGAACCGGGGAATATTGAAACGCTGAATAATTTCGGGTATTTTTACTCCCGGATACCGGGGAAATATTATCAGCGTCACGGCACAGAGCTGATGCCCCCTGACCCCAATGCGAAGAAAAATATCGTGGAGTCCCCGCTGAATGTGGCAATACGGTTTTATAAATATGCCCTGAATAAAGACCCCAAAAATGTGGTTTCCCTTTACGGAATAGGGAATGCCTATATGTTCCAGGGGAGGTTCTTTGAAGCCAGGCAGTACTATGAAAACATTCTCAGGGTGGACAGGGATTCCATCGTGGGATATTCAGGTCTCCTTAATCTCTTTATTATGCGGGATGATTTTGTCGAGGTGGTGAGCACCCATACGGACCTGAAAGAGCGGGACATGCTGGAAAACCTGGATTCTGCGCTCCTCGCCAAACTTGCCTGGTATTATATGGGGAAAAAACGCACTGACGACCAGAATGTCAGGGTGGACTACGGCCTGCAGTCCCGGAAGTATGTGGACATACGCGACAATCCGTATCCCGTGGCGCAATCGGTGCTCAATGTACTCACGAAGAAGGACCCGGATTATCCCCCCCTGTATGTGCACAAGGCGCGTTTCGCGCGGGACCAGGGAAATTACAAGCTGATGCATGAGTACCTTAAGATGGGGCTTAACCGGGAACCGAACTACTACGCGGCGCAGCACCTCATGGGGGTATACCACTATCTTGTGAAGGAACCCGTTGACGCGTACAGTTCCTTTAAGGCCGCGATCAAGGCGTATCAGTCGCCGCCGGATTTTGTGTTTAATGATTTCTATCAGGAAACGGAAACCCTCGGCAACACCTACGCGATGATGGGAAATATCTTCTATTATTATTTCGACAAGGTCCGGGCGCGCTACAAGAACGCCGATGAACTTGAGGATTCGGTGATTGACGATGACCGGGAACGCCGCGCGAACAACGGTATCGCGCAGGAATACTACGAGAAGGCTGAAAAAGCGGGCGAGAAATCACCTGAACTGTTCTACAACCTCGGGAGGCTCTATTACCTCAAGGGACTGTATACGAAATCCCTCGAAAAGTGGCTGAATCTTTACGATGATTTTATATCCAAACCGGAACTTATGTTTGCCCTGGGGAATGCCTTCTATCACCTGAACAATCTTGAGTCGAGCAAGGGTGAGTACCTGCGTTTGATATCGCTCTATGAACGGGAGGCCGAGAACATTGCCATGCCTGCGGAAGCCAAGGTGAAGCACCTGAAGCTCTTTGAAACGCTGTCTGCCGCATACAATAATCTCGGCGCGGTGTACCAGCTGCAGGGGAATTCCGTAAAGAGCAATCTCTGTTTCTGGCGCTCAATTGAGTTTGCGAAGAGGATTAACAGGGAGAATGAATATGCCCGGGTGAACCTGAACCGCTCATTCAAATCCGACCGGGACGATATTGTCCCTCTCCTTGATGAAGAACTTCCTTTCGGCCTTGATGTATACAGGGAGGAAATGAGATAGCAGCGGGTGCATACACAGCCGCTGCCGTAATCGGAGATTATTTCGTAATATTTTTCTTCAGCTTCCCGATGGTTGCTTCATCGATATTTATAAATTCAATACCCATACCGCATTTTGGTGCTGAAGGGGCCTCATCTTTTTCATTGGTCCATCGGACAACTCCCTTGAGTGAAACAGGGTTTTCTCCCGGTAAATAAAGGGAAAGGTCGATTTCTGAGCCGACTTCAAGGGGTTCAGGTGTTGAAATAAAAATACCTCCCTGGCTGATGTTCTGGGTTGTGCTGAAGGTCATGATTTTTTCATCATGGACCTCAGATTTAATGCTGGCTGGAACCCGTTCTTCTTTCCTTTTATTGTCCATATAATTCTCCCTCAATGTAAAAAATTTCATGCGGCCGGGATATCGCAACCCGATGCAGGTTGAAAAATAACACTTTTCTTCATTATGTTCGATAAAAATAATACTATTGACAAAAACACAGTTTCACCGATAGAGTACTCCTTACATCCGTTTCCTTTTCCGGTGACATGATCTATGCCGGTGAAACACGCTGCGGTGAAAGGTCCATTCTTAATGAATATAGACCACCACTGCCTTTCATTACACGTTAATTGGTAATTATTTCAAGTAGAAAAACTGTATTCATATAAAAAACTGCAGATCCCTCCTGCCCGGAGAGAGGGAAAGGGGCAGAAACTGTTGAGTCTCCGGTTTATTGCGCGATTTGCGTGTTCCAGGAATTTTTACAACCGCAGCAGGTTTTATGACTCAGGAAAAGAAAACGATATACCATCTATACCGCAGGGTGTTGTTTCCAAATTGTACACTTATTGTACAGACAGGCGCCGGGGTTGCGGAGAATATACACAAGGGTGATATTGTTCTTGTCCTGCCGATCCGTACCGCATTTGATATCCTGATTCCCTGGAGAAAAACTGCGACCATGGCTGAAGTAACAGATATAAGTAGCAGTGATACAATGTATACAATAGTATTCAGGGGTATCTCCCGGGTCCGGATCCATAGCGTGGAACGTTTCAAGCGCGGCACATATTCTGCGATAGAAGAACGCGGAAGCGAAGATGCTGAACACTATGTTGAGTTGTTGAGGAAAAAATCGCAGGAACTGATTTTCCTTATCAATGTTGAAGAATCAGACAGACTTATACATCTGCTGAATTATCTCTCGGACCTTAATCAGTTCGCGGACTTCATCGCGAATTATTTTGTCATGAATTTTCAGAGACGTTACGCCCTTCTGCGCGAAACCGACCTTACGAAAAGAGCGGAGGTACTCCTGAAAATTCTTGAGGAACTCATAATTAAAATGAAGAAAAAAATACAGGAGAAAAATGAAGAAACGGGTTCTTGATGAAAACGTATATTATACCATTGCCTGGTCACGGATTTTCACATTCGGGGATAAATTCTCCGCAAGCAGGATACTGCCGGAACTTCCCGGGATACTCGGCATGTACGAAAAGCGTCCCCAGGGAGACCCGAAATGTCTGCTGTTTTACGGCTGCTGGCGGGACGGGCTGCGTATGGGGTTAAAAAACTTTTTTGACCCTATTTTTTCAAAAAACAAGATCATGGCCGCAACCATGCTGGAATCTGATATACTATACAAGTACACTGTTATAGATACAAATCCCCTGGATATGAAAGACATACTCTACTGGCTTATCTGTGAGTATGGACCTGAATACAACAGTCTCGCCGGGTTTGATGATACGAAACGGTATGCGAATATTTCTGTGCGTGAGATAGACATGAAGAAGGACCAGATCGTGGACACCATACCGCAATCCGGCCTATAGCCGTTTATTCAGAAAGCAGCAGATTTTCCATACGGTAAATGCCGGCTACGTTCTGTTTCAGGGCGATAAATTCCAGTACATATTTTAACCGTGCCGCGGCATCAAGAGGTGAGGAGCTTGTGTTTCCTGTTGCCGCTGCAAACTGCTGTATCCTTTTCACGTTCAGTGTCCTCCTGTGAGGGTCGGAAATGAAAATATCTTTTTTAAACAACTGGAACGTGTCATACAATGATTTGATTATACCTTCACTTTCAATGAGAAATGCCAGGTGAAGGTTGGTGTCTGAATTGTGAATGTTTCTCGTTATGTATTTCAGTATTGTGAAAATAATATCGGGATACAGATGTACATTCAGCATTTCAATCACACGCTTCTCAAGCTCCCGGTCGTTCATGCGCATTGTCGGATACGCGAGATTTATTATGTAGGAGTATCCTGTTTTTGCCTTAAATGTAACGAAGTCAATAAATCTGTCCAGTGAGTCCTTTTTCTGTATATCAAAGGCCTTGAAGGTACCTTCAATAATTTTCTGCCCTGCTGATTCGAGATTTTCCTCTTTCAGCAGTGATTCAATATCAAGAAGATCCCCTGCATCAAAATCATGAAGATCAACGAGATCTGTATCCTGATATTCCATTGTTACCCTCCGGTTCCTGTTAGAATCGTTTGCTTATACCGAGCTGCACATTCCGGTTGAACTCCTCCCTGCTGTTATACCGGTAGACGTTACTGACCGCAGAGAATAGCGAGTGCTGGTAAAAAGAAAGTTCCGCGATGCCGAATACCGCCATGCGAAGCTTGTCGTTGTCCCGGTATCCGTCATAAAAAAGATATATCAGGGCCGCGTTTGTGAAAAAAGTAAAAAAACCGATATCATACCGTTCTGTATAAAAATGGCCGAACCCCGGCATAAAAATTGAACCAAGTACTGATACCCACATACTTTTTTTCGGCCGTTCTTCTTCATGCGCAATCAGGGTTTCAAGGTGTTTCATTTCATTGAGATATTTCCCCTCAGGAAATTCCCGACGGTACATATAAATATTTTTTTTTGAATCGTCAAGATCGTTCATAAGTGCCAGCGAATAGCATATATCCACTCTGGTCTCTTCATTCATGCTGCCGTTCGGATACAGATACAGGTACTGCTGGAACGTCCTATAGGCATAATACGGGGACCCTGTGGCGAGGCGTATGTGCCCTGTATAATACAGGGATTTGTCTCCTTCGGGAGTGTCCCTGTACAGGGAAAAACAGGTTTCCATTGAACGAACTGCCATGAGGCTGTTGCCCCCCAGGTAATATGCCTTCCCCTGGAGCACAAGGCTTTCGGCATAATATTTCCCTTCCGGGTATACGTACTGGTACCGCATGGTTTCAGTGATCGCGTTATAGTACTCCCTGTGCTGTATGTGATAGCGTATGAGATCCATACTTTTCTCTTCCGATGCAGCGGCCATGATACTGCAGGCAGATAATAATATAATAACGAAAAGAAATTGTTGCAAGCAGTATTGCAGGACCCGCGTTATTTTCATTTGAAAACCTTTTTTATGTCAATATATGACGAGGGGTCATAGTCGGGGATATGGGTCGATACAATACCTGATCTGAATGCAGTATACAGATGCCTGTTATAGGATTGCGCGGAATTATATGCGCCGTAAAGGTTTCCGGAGTAGAGAAGGACTGTGAAAAAACCCAGGGTCATTCCAAGAGATTTTTCGCCGCGGTCCATAGCGTACCAGGTCCCGGCGCCGCTCAACGCGACTGCTGCAAAACTCAGCAGCGCTTCACTGAATTTCCCGCAGTATGCCTGGCCCGCGCCGGGCATGCCCGCTGACAGTAGTACCGACAGAGCTGCTGATTTTCTCTTGAGGGAGTTGTACCGTGAAATGTCTTTCCTCAGGGACTGTATTTCCTCTGTGCCCGGTGTACACGTTTCATAGCGGGATATTTCATTCAGGACCTCCATATACCTGTCACTGAGGACCAGAAGTTCTGTTTTACGGATGAAAAGTTCAAACCCGGCTTTTTTCCCAATGGTGTTATAGGGGATAGTATCTAATTCGCTCAATGCCTGTGCTGTGTTGCCAAGTTTTAAAAAACAACGGGAGCGGAGTAATACATTCCGGATAGGGGTTTGAAACTTTGTACACGCGGGCCCGGATGTCCGGTCCACAACTGTTGCGTACTGCCCCCCAAGAAAATAATTAAGTGATATAAAATAGGTGTACTCCGGAACGAGAGATGAGTTGTGAGAGTATTGCAGAAGCCTGCCGGTTTCCGCAATGGAGTCAAAGTATTTTTCCTGTGCAAAAAGGGTGGCAATGAAGCGTTTTTGTTTTGTAACAAATGTATTGTCTGTATTCTCCTTTTTTTCAACAGAATACAACGACGTTACATTAGATAATATATATAGTATAATTACGATACGTTTCATTTGGATTTCATGGTGCTCCGTGTTTTCAGAATTGAATAATTATGGGAAAATAATCAAGGATTTATTATATAAAGGTAATAATTAGAATGTAATTTTTTTGCGAAAAAAAGCCCAAACGGGTTTTTTTTCTTGACGTCGATGATGCGGTATTGTATTATACAAATGTAGTTACTGGGACAATTTTCTTAAAAACTCTTTACTATATCAATAATGATTAGTATAGTATAGGGTATGAGATAACTGTATGGTACAAGTACGAAAACCTGATTTTCAGGAAGAATAAATTTAAAAAAAGGAGATGTGTATGAAATCTATGAAAATATTATTAGCTTCTCTTTTCATAGTGTTCATCGGCTTTGGCTGTAGCGGCGGAGGCGGTGGAGACAGTGCGGGAGAAGGCGGGCCTGATGTTACACCGGCAGGTGTTTCAGTGACTGAACAGCCGGCAAGTGAAGCAAGTACTGATCTTGCAGTTGATGTGGATAACCAGCAGACAGATGGTACAACCGGTACCGGCGGTGATACAGATACTGGTACTTCAGGAACCGGCACAGGCGGTGATACGGGAACCGCGACAACAGGGACCGGCACAGGCGGTGATACAGGTACTGGAACTTCAGGGACCGGCACAGGCGGCGATTCAGGTACTGTTGCTTCAGGAACCGGTACCGGTGGTGATACAGGTACTGGAACTTCAGGAACCGGCACAGGCGGTGATACAGGTACTGGTACTTCAGGAACCGGCGCAGGCGGTGATTCAGGTACGGTTGCTTCAGGAACCGGTACAGGCGGTGATACAGGTTCCGGTTCCACAGGTACCGGATCAACCGGTGATTCCGGGCAGGATTCTTCAGACGAAGCGCAGGGAGCTGCATGTCCCGACAGGACTCTTACCCTCGATTCTTCTGATGGAAGATGGTTTGAATCTTCAGAACAGAAGGGAAAAGGACAGGCAAAGGGACAGCAGGGGATCTTTACCAACTGGGCCAACCAGAATCTGTATCTGAATGTCCGCAATAACTGTAAAGCAGGCTGGTTTAAGCTTCGTGTGCAGGCGGGTAATCATGGGACCCTCGGGCTTCCTGATTTTTACACAAATTTCAACCTTACGTTACGGAACGAAAACACTGACCGTTATGTGGGCGGTATGCTGATTAAGGCAAAGGACAACGGCTGGCAGTGGGGTGACATGCTTGTGTATCTTGATAAAGGTGATACCAGGCTTAATCTTCTCTGGACAAATGATGCGTACAAGGAAAATGTATATGATGCTAATATTGAAATCAAGCAGGTACAACTTCAATATCAGCCCAATTACAATCCTCAGGAAACCCTGGTGCGTCTTGCATCGCAGTATACGTTTGTTGACGGCCGTTTCTTCTGGGATGAAGACTCTGTCCGTACATACTGGTCAAACCAGACAATCGGTTTCAACTTTGCTGACCTCCAGCCTGGTGTCTATGAGGTAACAGTTGTTGCAAAGAATTACGGCACGGTTCCTCCGGGATACAGGGAGTTCGAAGTTGAAGTTGATACGGATAATGGAATTTCCGGAGAAATGAGCATACCTGTAAGCGGTGACAATTACCAGAATGGTACAATGACCCTTGACCTTACGGGAGGAAATACAACAATCTACCTTACCTGGCTGAATGACAAGTATAAAGAGAATGTATATGACGCCAATATACAGATCCAGAAAATCCAGCTCAGAAGGATAGGTGATTCCCAGCGTTCTGCCCTTGCGGCGTATCTGATAGCGAAAGCGCAGAACAACAAGGCCCTCACAAGCATCCTTGGGGGCATGGTGCTGGTGCTCGGCGGTCTTTTCGTGTGGAACAGAAAACGGATGAAGCACCTGGCAGGATGAAACATGTAGCTGACGTACTAAGCGTGAAGTAGAATATACAGGGGGCCCGGCTGTAATGCCGGGCCCCTGCTGTGTATGTGTAAAAAAAATTTCTCAGTACTTTATGTCGATATTATATTTCTCGTACATTTTCTGCACGGCATCAACAATCTTTTCATCGATATCAGATTCCTTGCCCACAAGGTTCTGCTGCTTTTTCATAACAAGATTTATTATTTCCGCCGCGGTTTCATCATCCATCTGCTTCAATACATCTTCAATGTTTTTAAGATTAATATTAAGGTTGATATTGCCCTCAACAGGGGAGTACCCCAGACCCACAAGGGTCAGCATCATGGCGACATGAAAAAAGCGGACATTATCTTTTTTCTGGACCTGGAGCTGTTTAATATTTTCTGATAATATTCTTTCAGACATATTCACCCGGTCCGCGAGTTTTTTTATCAAAGAAATTGCGAAGTCGGGATTGTTGCGTATAAGGGCGTCAAGGTTGTCCTTTTCAGATACCGCAAGAACACAGTCGGTCGCGCAGACCGCTGTGGCGGCCCTGGGATGCTCTCCCACTATGGACATCTCCCCGAATATTTCTCCCGCCTCCATGGTGTCCATGACAATTATTTCATTTTCCGATTTGTTTTTATAAAATATTACTTTACCTGTCTTTATAAGAAAAAACTGGTTTCCCTGGTCACCTTCATTAAAAACCTTTGATCCGGCTTTAAAGAGTTTTTCGTGCTGCATCGTTGTTATGGGCCGCATAAAAAAGCGGCGGAATGCTTCGAACCCGGGAAATTTCAGGTTGAAAATTATTCCCCGGATAAAACGGAAAATAAAATACCGTATGAGGAAAGGGTAAAACTCCCGGGGAGGTCTCCTGAACTTTACGATTGTCCCCAGCGGCGCGCGTTTATTCGTGAAGTTTTCCCAGACGACCACACCCTTCAATGGCGGCGATACGGCATGGGGAAGTTCCAGTGTCATATCTATCTCCGTCCCGATGCCGAGTTCTTCCGAGGTTTTGAGAAAACAGTTTACCGTCGATATATGGTACGTGACAAAGGTTTCCTCCATACGGTCCTTGAAATTTATGACCACATCTGAAATTATCGGGATCCGTATGAGGCTTTCTTCAAAGAACTGGGGATTTATCGACCCCACAATAATGAGGGTTATGCTTATTGAAGCAGGAAAAATTCCAAAAATAACAGCCTTTTCTCCTACGGAAAGGCTTACCCGCATGTACTCGGTTATTTCGATCCTGTAGTGAAACAGTACCCCGGCAACTGCGAAAAACAGCACCACGAGGAGCCATCGAAATACGCTTTTATGGATACGGAAAAAGGGGACCTCCTCTGTATTGGGGGTTCCCATTGACCGCAGGATCCACCTGTCATACCGTGGTTGCCGGTTTATTGTGAGCCAGTCCTCGAACCGCAGTTTCATCGCGTCAAGTATGTCAAGGGGCAGAATGTTGTGGGCTGTGGCAATCATGAGCTCAAGGAACATTATCATAATCAGAAGCATGGGAATCAGGAAATACACACCTTTGCCGCCGCTTAAAAGTATCATGTCAAATGTTCCGTGGAGTATAATGGGAATCAGGAGCGCTTTCAGGGTATATTCGGCACGGTAAAATGTGGTGTCGCTGATTTTGCTCAGTCCAAGGTAGTATCCAATGTAGCCGCAGGTGGTAAGGTGAAGCGGTACCGAAACAATGAGGCGGATGAGGATAATTGACTGTCCGTAGTTCATCGCGTAAAAAATATTTTCCACAAGAGAGAATCCTATTCCCAGCATCATTGCCGATACTACGGACTCCATGATACTGAAATTTGGATAGTACCGGTGGATGATGTATATCAGCAGAAAGGCCCCGAGTTTTTCCAGAGCGGCGGCTTTAATGAATGCGTCGGTGAAAATATCAGAAAACGGGATTGCTGCATATATAAATGGCGATACAAGGATTATACAGAGCGCAAGGGTAATGCCGTATAGAAATGACTCGAAGTGCTTAATATATTCCGGTTTGAATGTGAAATACCGGAAATAAATAAGATAAAACAGCGGTACCGGTATCAGCGCCATAAGAAATTTCTGCAGCAGCATTGTATTGATACTCCCGTTTGGAATAATAAAAAATGTACTATATACCCTTTCTGTCAAAGAAAAAGCAGGGTAATGACATCGTGTCATTGCCTACAATTATTATCGATAACTATTCCCGGATCATTCATTATAAATCTCTTTGTTCGCAGTCAATTATTTGCCGAATATTGTTTTGGGTACAGGATTTTTGCCGGGGGGATTAAAGGGGTTGCACCGGAGTATCCGGTCTCCCGCGAGAGCACCTCCCAGCAATGCGCCGAACCGTTCAACTGATTTGCGTCCATAGGTGCTGCAGACAGGAGAAAACCGGCAACTGGGACCGTCCTGAGGAGAGATAACAATCTGGAAAAAACGGATCATTAGATAGGCCCCTCCTCGCGGCGCATCGAAAACGGATGAACCCATTGAGGGGTGGTGGATATGGCATACCTCCCGGGATGCTGTTTCATCTCCTGCCCGTACATCTCTCCCCCACGGGGCGAAGTTGTTATCACCGTAACATGGTGTGAGCAATACAATAGAGAGCAGTATACACAGCGTTGTACAACAGGGTTTCATTGGTAAAATCGCTTCTGTTCTTTTACTGTGGATTTCGGAAAACGGCCGTAATGATGCCCCGGCCATATAACCGTGTTGCCTGGAAGGGTAAGTATTTTCTTCTTTATCGAGTTCATTATTTCCCGGTGGGAACCTCCTGCGAGGTCTGTTCTTCCCATTCCCTCTGTAAAAAGGGTATCTCCTGTGAATATATGTCCCGGAGTATACAGACATATGCTTCCTTCCGTATGTCCCGGGGTATGGATTACCTTGAGATCAATATTGCCTATTGAAATACTATCACCATCGTGCAGTGTCTGGAATGGCTTCGGGGACCCTTTCCCTCCGACCATTCTGGACATGAGCCTGTTGGTGATACTGTCAAGCTTGCCCAGTTCGGTTTCATGTATCAGGAGCTGGGCTCCGGTTTTTTTTATGATATAATCGTTTCCGGAGGTGTGATCGAAATGTCCATGTGTATTGATGACTTTGTTAACCGTGAGGCTGTGTTTTTTAACTTTTTCAAAGATGAAGTCAAAATCACCGGCGGGGTCAATCAGTGCCGCTTCCCCCGATGATTCGTCACCGATAAGATAACAGAATACAGCCATATTTGTCACAAGAATCTGCTCAATGATCATAATGATTAATTGCCGTGGTGAATTGATTACCCGGAAAAATTACATAGTATATGCTCTTTTCACAGGTGTTTTCAGGAATAGTATCACAGCGTGCAGGAATGTCAAATACATTTACAAAATATGAGAGCTGTCTATATCACGACAGCGTGAAAATTACTGGATTCCCTGAATATATGTGATGATGGCTTTGAGGTTTTTCACCATATCCGCCGCACCGAGTTTAATTGCCTCTCTCGGCATGCCGAACACTACCGATGAGGCTTCATCCTGTGCTATTGTGGTTGATCCGGCCTCTTTCATTTCCAGAAGGCCTGCAGCACCGTCTGCCCCCATTCCCGTCAGAATGATCCCGACAGATTTACTTCCCACGGTCTGTGCGACTGATCTGAACAATACGTCCACAGAAGGGCGGTGCCTGTTGACGGGGAGGCCGTCGTTGATTTCAACGTAATACCCTTTACTGTCGTGTTTGACCAGAAGGTGCCTGTTTCCCGGGGCTATCAACACGGCGCCTCTGTTTATGCGGTCTCCATGGGCAGCTTCTTTTACGTATAGTTCAGAAATGGTGTTTACCCTGTTGGCAAAGGCTTCGGTGAACTTTTCGGGCATATGCTGGACAATGACAATTCCGGGGATGTCACCCGAGAGATTGCTGAGAATTTCTGATATCGCTTCGGTTCCGCCGGTTGAGGCGCCTATAGCAATTATCGTTTCACTGCTTACTGCGGGACGCCGGCTTTTCTGGGCCGGAAGAATGACATCGGCGGTGTACTTCTTTTCCACTTTTATTTCAGGGTATTCAGTTTCAGATTTATTGAGAATCCGTTTTTTTATTTTTGTTTTACCGGCGGTGAGTACTTTTTCCACAAGATCTTCAGAGAATTTCTTCCATGAGTCTTTGTCGTCAGCACGGGGCTTCAGGACGAAATCGACTGCTCCCCGCTGGAGCGCCTCGATTGTTTTACTTGCGCCTTCCTCAGTCAGGGCGCTTACCATTATTACCGGCATCGGGTGTGAAATCATGAGTTTTGAAAGAAATGTAATGCCGTCCATTCGGGGCATCTCTATATCGAGGGTGAGGAGGTCAGGTTCAAGGCGTTTGATCTTATTTACCGCGATATAGGGATCAAGAGCTGTTCCCACAACTTCAATATTTTTTGATGAAGTAAGTGCTTCAGTGAGGGCTTTCCGCATCACCGCAGAATCGTCAACAATGAGTACCTTGATTTTATCCATTCTGTTTCATGGCTCCTTCTATATACGTTCCATTCTGCCTGTTTACCTGGAGCAGAATCTCTTTGTTCTTTGTTTTCTTTAAATACACCTTGCCTGTTTTCACATCCATAAGCAGTTTCCTGGTATAGGGGCCATGGGAATCAACCTCGAAAATCGGAATGTCTTCTATTTCAAGCAGTATTTTCGCGAGACGGACATTGTCTTCCGGAATGGTATGTGTTTTCTTTTCAAGTTCCATGACATTCCCGCCGCCGAAAATTTTTGCACTCAGATGTTTATGCTTTGCGCCGTTTTTTTTCATCGCGGTGATGAGTTCACGAATCGCGATAATACCGTATTTTGCCGACCTGTCCTGAAAAATATCAACCCTGGATATTCTTCCCGGCAGCATAAAGTGGTTCATCCCTGAAATCATGGAAACGCTGTCGTGGAGACATACCGCAACACAGGAGCCGAGAAGGGTCCCGATCAGTTCGTCATTTTTGGAGACATAATACTCCCCTGCATTTATAATTTTTATCTGTTTGCCGAATTTGTAACTGTTTCGAATATACATTATAATACCTTACCATACACGGACCGTCCCCGGAAATGGAAAAGGTTTGAGACGCTTGTAAGGGTTTCCGAGTGGCCGATAAAAAGATATCCGTCATTATTGAGGTAGTTATAGAATTGCTTAAATAGTTTTACCTGGGAATTCCTGTCGAAATATATGACCACATTTCTGCAGAAAATAATATCAAATTTATTTTTTAATGGAAATGTGTCATCAAGGAGGTTCAGCCGCCTGTAATGTATCAGCTTTTTTACCGAATCTTTCATGCGGTAAAACCCTGCATTGCTGCCGACACCCTTGAGAGCGTATCGCCGTAATACTTCCCTGTCCACGACCTTTACAGTTTCCTCCTTGTAGACGCCTTCCATTGCCGTTTCAAGCACTTTTGTATCAATATCGGTAGCGAGTATTTTAATATCCGGCAATGTTTTATCTTTGAAATATTCCAGGAGACTTATCGCTATCGTATATGGTTCCTCCCCTGTTGAACAGCCGGCGCTCCAGATACGGATAGTTTTTTTGTTCTCGTTCACATATTTAGGCAGCACTTCATTTTTCATGTAATCGAAATGTCCCGCTTCCCTGAAAAAGTCAGTTTTATTGGTGGTGATGCAGTTTATAAGATGAATACGCTCTTCTTCATAGTTGTCATTGAGGTAATCATAATATTCGTTGAAATTACGTATCTGCAGTTCCCTCATCCGACGCATAAGCCGTGACTGAACAAGGGCCTTCTTCATCGGTGAAAGGTTTATTCCGCTTTCCCTGTAAATAACCTCCCTGAAGAGGTTAAAATCCTTGTCAGTGAGTTCAGCGATAATCTGATTAAATTGTCCCATTATTATCACTCGAATACAATAACTTTACCATATTTGTTCTTCTCTTTGAACACACGGTTAATGTATTCCTGCTCCATCTTTATAAACTCTGAGGAATCCTGATTGTTTTCCAGAAGTTTGCGAAGCACTTTACCGGTCCGCGGGAAAAAGTACAGCTTCCTGCGCTGTGTCCCCCCGATGTCCTCTTTTTCAATGGGAATATGTTCAACACGAAAATATTCGTCAATGAAGGTGAAGATACTGTTTTTTATGCCGTCACTCCAGGAATTTACGCCGGACACATTCGCAACACCGAAAATTTTAGCCCGAAGTTTTTTCCGGTCCCCTCCGAGCTTTACTATTTCACCCATGAGATATTCCATGCTGGTAATACCATGGCTCCCTATTTCATCACGATAAATCCCTTCCGTTCCCATGGAGCCCGGGATAACAAAATGCCCCATCCCGCCAATATGTCTGAACGGGTCATACAGGCATATGACCATACACGAAGCGCTTATGGTGCCGAGGACACAGTCTTCATGCGTGGCATAATAATCACCCGGGTAAAGAATAAAAAGATCCTTCCCGAACTCATTATTTCTGCTCTTAATCATCAGTTTTTAACTGCGAGACTTTCATCTCTGTTTTTGTCAAGGCGTTCAAGCTCTTCAGAGCTGAGTATCTTATCAACATCAAGGACGATAATAAGCTGCTCGGCTTTTTTCGCGATACCCTTGATGTAATCAGTGTCTATGTTTGCACTGAAATGAGGCGTTTCCTGAATGCTTGAAAGAGGGAGCCCCACCACGTCAGACACCGCATCAACGATGATCCCGACCAGTGTCCCTTTGACTTCAATAATCAGAATAACCGTAAATTTGGTATACTCCTGCTCCTCCATTTCCAGCTTCAGCCTCATGTCCACAACAGGAACCACGGAGCCCCGGAGATTGATGACACCCTTCATAAAACGCATGCTGTTGGGCATGTGGGTAATCTGGGTCATCCCTATGATCTCCTGCACCTTAAGCACTTCAACGCCGTAGACTTCGCTGCCGATAGTAAAGGTCACATACTGCTCCATTTCCTCTATTTCAGCTTCGGCCTGTTTTCTTTTATCCATGCTTTTAATCTCTTTCATAGATTTCTCTCCTTATCTTACTAATTTTTTAACAACATCAACCAGTTGTTCGGGCTGAAAGGGCTTGACCAGCCATCCTGATGCACCGGCATCTTTGCCCTCTTTTATTTTCTGTTCCTCTGATTCTGTTGTTAACATAATGACAGGTGTAAATTTGTCATTTTTCCTGAATTCTTTGACAAATGTGATCCCGTCCATTTCCGGCATGTTCACATCAACAACGCATACTGCTATATCATTGCCGTTGTTTTTTATTGAACTTACTTTTTCCAGCGCGTCTCTGCCGTTTTCCGCCTGGGATATTGGAAAACCGATTTCTTTCAGCGCATATTCTACACTCATTCGAATTGTCGCTGAATCATCAATTACCAGTATATGTTTCATTGTACCCTCCATTTTTTACTTACTCAAGCCCGCTATCTGCATCTGCTCCTTCAGCTCCTGTGATACCCTTTTCAGCTTGATGACTTTATTGTCTTTCCGTGCTATTTTATGGGCCGCCATCAGGACCTGGGCCAGTGATAAATCGACATGACGTACCTGGGAAAAGTCCAGTACGATTTCCTCCTGTCCCTGAAGAAGCATCATTAGCTCATTATAGAACTCCTTAATATTTTTAACACCGACATCTTCCCTTAATTCAATAGTTGCCATTTTCCCCTCCCTAAAAAATATAAACTCGTTCTTCAGCTTCATCATGAAGAAATTCTGATATAAGTGAATACAAGACTCTGTTCCGGTAATCGTCAAAATCAGGCCTTTCTTTTAAATAGCTGCGTGTTGCATTGCCTTCATCCAGGAATAGCCTGGAGTCCGGGATATCCTCATTGCCTTCACGCAGTGCGTCAGATACCTGGCTGAGGACAATACGCAGGTCCTCAAGGTTTTCCAGCTCACTGTTTTCATTTTCAATAAAACCGAGCATGTTAGTACAGGTGCCGCCGATTTCCTCCGATATGTCGGCATAATATTTTTTTGATTCATTGAGTTTCAAAGATATTTTCTTCATGGCCTGGATGCAGCTGTGCAGTGTGGTTTCCTGAATTTTGAAGCTGGTATGGTATTCTGCAATAGCTGTTTCCATATGTGAACTCATGTCGCTGTTCATCACCACAGAGTTCTCTATGATTTTTTTCATCTGGGTAGGGAGGTCCTTTACGCCGGTCAGTGCCCCCGCAAGTGTTTTTCTCAGTTCAGAGTGCCGGGCAAGTTCAATTTTTGTGAGCATGTTTATTATTTCAAAACGTTTTGCCACCTGTACGAGATCATTAAAAAAGATGCTGAATTGCCGGATAATTGCTAAAATGCTGCTGGATAAATTGTATAATTTTTCCTTGCCCTGAATAATATTTTCGATATATTCGATATACTCGTTTTTCATGTCCTCAAGTTTTTTGTATACCGTTTCCAGCTTTTCTCCTTCATAGTAATCCTTCCCGTCACCATCGGTCCCGTAAAATTTTCCGAGAAAACGGTTAAGGATTTCTTTTATTTTTGCACCGCATTCATTACTTCCGGATATGAGCTGTGTCATGTGGTTCTCGATGGTAATTATTTTGCTGCGTGTCATTAAGCGGAAGAAATCGTGGAGCTTTTCTTTGCTGAATGATGCTGACATGCTATTGATAAGTTCACCTTCAGATTCATCCATTTCCTCAAGAGAGAAAATGACTTTTTCCAGGTCCTGACGCATAAGATCTTCTGTCTGCAGCCAGTCCATGACGTTGCGGATTGATCCTTCAAGTTCTCCCGAGTATTCCATTATTTCGGTCACGTTGGAGGAAAGGTGCTTGAGATCGTTAATAATTTCCCCGAAAATCATTCTGCTTTTTATCTTCATTTGTGTAAGATAGTTTTCATTAACGATATCAATCTGCTCGCGAATCGTGTTGAATTCTTTATGTGAGTTCTCCAGGTTTTCGATGAGGCCCATGAAATTTGTTGCGATTGTACCAGCGCGGTTTGAAAGCGAACTCATTTCATAGGAAATCTTTGTCAGCGTCTCGCCCTCTGTCCCGGCTTTTGTTGATATAAGCATGGTGTTGACGGAATAGATGTCAATTGCCTCAATCATATTTAATATTTCATCGACACTTTGCCGGATGTCCAGGGTCCTCTGTATTGCGGAAGATATACGGTTATTAATCCTGTCATCACCCCTCATTGTCGAAACAGCCTGGTCTATTGCGTCCTCCATTTCCTTTCTGCTCGGGATGATAACATCTTTTGCAAAGGACTCCTCCGCCTTCTCCGGTTCAGATGGGTAGAAGTACCGTATGTAGGGAGCTATGATTTCTTTGAACGAGTTCATCTTGTTTGAGGTGGTGAGCATGTAGTTCCCCATCTCGGTAAAAATGGAAGAGACATCTTTCTTGAAAGAGAGAAGTCTTTCCCGTTCATTCTGAATCATTGCTGTTGTCGCAGTATCCCGGGTCATTCCATGGATTCCTTATTTATTTTTGATTTCACTTATGAGTCCGTGAATATCAATAATCAGTGCGATGCTGCCGTCTCCCAGAATAGCGGCCCCGGATATGGAACGGCTTTCTGTTATACCTTTGTCAAGGCTCTTGATTACTGTCTGCTGCTGTCCCAGAAGATCATCAACCATGAGAGCAACTTTTTCTCCGGATGACTCAACGATAACCTGCAGCGCTTCCCAGGGATCAGTGTGCTCAGCTTCAATCCCGAAGTGTTTATACGTACGGACAAGTGAGATATATTCCTCCCGGGCAATGACAACTTCTCCCTTCCCTTCAATGGTTTTTATGTCCTCTTCTTTTGCCTGAATGGTTTCCATGATTGAGAGAAGGGGAATAATATAGGTGTTCTTTCCCACGCGTACAAGCATCCCGTCAATTATCGCGAGAGTGAGGGGCAGCTTGATCCTGAAGGTTGTACCTTTCCCGACTTCTGTTTCAATTTCAACGGAACCCCGGAGCGCCTCGATGTTGGTTTTCACCACGTCCATTCCGACACCGCGCCCTGAAAGTTCACCTACCTGAGCGGCTGTTGAAAAACCGGGGAGGAAAATAAAGGAAAGGAGTTTTGAGTCACTTATTTCCTCGTCGGGTTCTATCAGTTCTTTTTTAACGGCCTTCTCGTGCAGTTTCTTCTTGTCGATACCCCTTCCGTCATCAGTAATTTCAATGAAAACATTACCTTCCTGGTGATATGCCCGAAGCCAGATATGGCCTGTGGTTTCCTTACCGGCGGCGGCCCGTTCTTCGGGGGTTTCCAGCCCGTGGTCTATGGCGTTCCGTATCATGTGTTTCAGGGGGTCGCCGATTTTCTCTATTACGGTTTTGTCCAGCTCGGTTTCCTTTCCTTCCATCTCAAGACGGATTTCCTTTCCCTCTGAATGTGCCGCATCACGCACAAAACGCAGGAACTGTTCGAAAGAAGGCCCCACCGGGATCATCCGGATAGACATTATCTGTTCCTGAAATTCCCGTGTTGTTCTGTCAAGGGCGTGGAGGGCGTTCTTCATCCGGAAGGCCATCTCGTCATCAAGGTCATCGGCAATCCGGGCGATAGAGGACTGACCAATTACAATTTCCCCCAGAAGGTTCATCAAATTGTCCATCTTGTTTGTATCTACCCGCACTGTGCCGGTATCCACTTTTTTCCGTATCTTGTCCTGTTCGTTCAGTGCGTTTACTATTTCGTGTTCTGTCGCAAAACCTTTTTCTACAACAATGTCCCCCAGCTTCCGGTTCTCTGTCTCCTGACTTTTTATAACTTCACTGAGTTCTGTTTCTGTGATAATGCCTTTTTTTACCAGTATCTCACCGATTTTTCTTTCTGTTATATATGTGTCGCCGTCTTCTTCATAGTCAGAAGTTATATCCTCAATGACGATGTCATTGTCCTCTTTCACGAAAAGGAAAATGTCATGTACCTTCTGCTGCGGATGTTCAGTTTTCAGTATCAGTTTCCAGGAAAGGTAGCACTTCTCGGGGTCCATCTCTTCAAACTCCGGCAGTTTGCTCCGGTCCACATTCTTGTACAGGATTTTCCCCAGAGAAAAGAGGTCCTGCATGATCATGAGAGGATCAATGCCGTGCTCGAAAATATTTTCCTTGAAGTCCGCTTTTATGCGGTAATAGTTAAAAGGAGTTTTTGATGCGGCAGCCACCTCTTCACTTCCGGCAGCCGTTTTTTCCGGTGATTTCACATAGACATCAATATGTTCCAGAAGTACCTCTTTCAGCTGGTCAAGCTGATCTTTGTTGGTGGTGTCGTCGCCGAAAAGATACAGTTTGGTCCAGTCAAAGCTCTGCAGCAGCACGTCGATGATTTCACTGGTTATGTTCAGCTTTCCTGACCGGATCAGGTCCATGAGATTTTCCAGTTTATGGTTAAACTCGTACACTTCATCGAAGCCCGCAATTCCGGAACTGCCTTTGAGTGTATGAACGTGCCTGAATATAACATTCAGCAGTTCCGGGTTAAAGTTCTCCTCAAGGCTTACAACATCTGCTTCAACCTGCTCGAGTATCTCCTTTGCTTCTTCCAGAAAGATGTCCTTAATGCTGGTTTCACTCATGGCTGAAATCCCCTTTCACAAATATCGTTGCTGCTGCAGTACGCGTACTGCTAAAATTCGACAAACCCGTCATCAGATAATGACTTGCCGAGGTCCTTTTTAGCTTTTCCCTTTGTCTCCTGCTCCCTGCCGTTTCCCGGTTCTGTACGAGGTTCCGCAGCTTTTTCTTCAGTTTCAACTTTCGCCTTCGGCCTGTCAATGGTCTTGAGGTGAAGTTCCTTGTGCTTCCTGGTATACGCTTCACCGGAGAGATTCCCGGAGATTTTGAAACGTTCCACCATTGAAAGCATTTCCTGGGCCTGGTTTGCCATTTCCTCACTTGCCGAAGCTGTTTGCTCTACGAGCGCTGAATTCTGCTGCGTCATATTGTCAAGTTCAGAAACTGCGATATTGATCTGGTCAAGTCCCTGTTTCTGCTCGTCACTTGCCGCTGATATTTCCGAAATCAGCGTTCCCACCTGGTTGACCGATGCGATAATCTCCTTCAGCGCTTCTCCGCTCTTGTTCACCAGCTGAGTACCGTTATCGATTTTATCAACAGATGTTTTGATGAGTTCACCGATCTCCTTTGCCGCGGTACCGGCGCGTTGTGCGAGGTTCCTGACTTCGCCTGCCACAACAGCAAAGCCCCGTCCCTGTTCTCCGGCGCGGGCTGCTTCAA
>ERZ795048.1220-NODE-1220-length-24019-cov-5.641462_pt1 | contig 24019 bp, 22 predicted proteins | sample MGYA00375132_ERZ795048 | MGnify/ENA primary metagenome ERZ795048 (study PRJEB30177, sample SAMN05720225) | activated sludge metagenome | isolation source: Anaerobic digester | place: Hong Kong | collected 2014-12-17 ... | reverse complement strand
CCTTTTGTTATTGCAAAAACATCATTAATTTTCACTATTTTTTTTAAATCTTTTTTTAATCTTTCATTTAAGTTATGATATTTTTCAATAAAATCAAAGACTTTATAAATATTTCTATAAACCGGTTCAAACATTTTATCATGATTGGTTAAAAAAATTATTTCACTTTCCCAATCATTTTTTCTTATCATATCAGCAATGTTTATTCCAGAAATATTTGAATTAAGCTCTATATCTAATAAAAATATTTTTTGTAAAGATTCATCACTTATTAGCTGCTGAAGGTTTTCATTATATTTATTAAAAATTTTAATTTCAAATTCTAAATTGGTGGAAAACAATGTTTCTATCACTATTTTCTTAATTTGTTCTTGAGTCCTTTTTTCATCCTCTACTATTATTATTTTTATCACAAGTTCCTCCATGTTAACTATCAGCTAATCTGTTTTTCAAAATAAAAGTACTTTATTAGTACTTTTACAATATTTTACTTACTTCTAAAAAATCAACTATAAAATTTGTTGCCAAGTAACTAAGTGCTAATGCCATTACTATAATAAATGTTTTTGCTTCTATAACTTTATTCTTTTTAAAAAAATTATTAAAATTTATTCCACTTAAAGCAAAAGAACAAGTTAAAGTCACTATTATGTATATAAATATTTTATACTTTTCCATTTTGACTACTTTCATAGGCTTTTATTTTGTCTAATCTTTTTTTGTATCTTTCTTCTAAACTAAACTTTGTTTCTAAAAATAGTTTAACAAATTTTAGTACTTCCTCATTTTCTTTTTCGGCACTTAAAGCTATTACATTAGCGTTATCGTCAGTTCTTGCTAAAACCGCTTCGTTTTCGTTATCTACTTTAGCACATCGAACATTTTTAACTTTATTACAAGCAATACTCATGCCTATTCCTGTTCGACATATAAGTATACCAAAGTCAGCATTATTATTTTTTATATCTTCTCCAACTCTTATAGCATAATCAACATAATCAACTTTCTTATTGCTTTTTTCATTTGGACCATAGCTATTTATTACAATTCCGTTGTTTTTTAAATGCATAATAATATAGTTCTTCATTTCTATGCCCCAATGGTCACATCCAATAGAAATTATCATATTATCACATCCTTACATTATATTTTATCATATTTTATAATTTAATGCCTCATTTATTTTAGGCATACACCCTTCTTTTTTTCCATTAGGATAAGGCATTTGAGTTATTTGTGATCCAGGTAAAGGATTGGCTTCAACTAATACCGGTCCTTTAGGAGTTATGGATATATCCCAGCCAACATATCTTAATGTAGGAACCATTTTTGTCATTTCAGCAATCATTTTTAAAGTTTCTTCATAAAAAGGAATTTTAAATCCTTCTATTTTTGTTTTGGTTTTAGGATGATTATAATAAATGTTTCCAACTTTATCTATAGCAGGACTTAAAACTATTCCCTTTTCAGGGTCTACTTTAGCAGTCATTCCCCCACTTTCAAAATTATCCACAAAATTACCATTACCTATTCTCATACAAGCACCAATATAAAATGTTTTGTAATTATAAATAGAAACAATTCTAATGGTATTTACTGAACTATTATTTATCTTAGCTATTTCTTTATGTTGCTTTATTAATTCTTCAACCAAATCAAGATTATTATTTTTTAAATATTCTAACAAAGCTTTGGTGCTTTTAAATTTTTTGGTTTCAATTATTTCTATTCCTTTTCCACATTGGCCATCGCTAGGTTTGGCTATAAATCTAGAATGTTTTTTTAAAAATAGATCAATATGAGGATCACCTATGTAAGACCAATCTCTTTTTAAATATTTATTAAAAAGTTTATTCGTTTCTATTTTATTGTTTAATATGTGAATATCTGCTTTTTTATTAAGTTTATTTACTAGTTCGTTGTTTTTTCCCCTAACTAAATAAGTGCTTTTCTCTTTATTATTCATTTCATACATTTTTAAAAGATAATAATCCATATATCCAGCTTTAAATCTTAATCCTGTGAAAACTATATCAAAAAAAATATATATACCGCTTTTTTTACTAGTTTTTTTGATTTTTTTAATTATTGCAAAGAAATTGTTGTAATCCATTCTAATTATTCTGTTTAAAATATATTTCATATAATTCACCACAATAAAATTATAACATAAAAAAACTACCTATTAGTAGCTTATTTATCTAATCCAAATTTTTTATTAAATTTTTCAATTGACCCCGTTTTCTTATGTTTGCCTTGAGTTCCTGTATAGAAAGGATGACATTCACTACATACGTCTACAACAATATCCTCTTTAGTTGATTTAGTAGTAAATTCTGCTCCACAAGCACATTTGAAAGTTGTTTCTTTCATTTCGGGGTGAATACCCTTTTTCATTTTTTACTCCTTCCGCCATAACTAAAGTTTAGTTATAGAAATTTGTTTCTCGTATATTATAACACAAGTTTTATTTTTAGCAATAATTATTTTAGGTCTATTTTAGCGCCCACTTTTTGTAGTTTTTCAGCTATATTTTCATATCCTCTTAAAACATGTTCGACGTTATCTATAACGGTTGTTCCTTCCGCAATTAACCCTGCTATTATTAATGCTGCTCCAGCTCGTAAATCAGTTGCCAAAACTTCTGCACCTTTTAACTTTGTAGGACCATAAACAATAGCATTAGGTTTTATAGTTTTAATATTAGCACCCATTTTATTTAAATATTCAATATGACCAATTCTATTCTCATAAATAGTTTCTTCAAAAAACGAAGTACCATTACACTGTGTTAACAAAGTTGTTATTGGTTGCCCCAAATCGGTAGGAAATCCTGGATAAGTTAAAGACTTTATGTTAATAGGTTTTAAATTTTCACACTTATTAATAATAATTTCGTTTTCTTTTATCTGCAAATCAACGCCCATTTCTCTTAATTTGGAATTGAGTGATTCAATATGAGTAGGAATAACATCAGTTATTTTTAAATTTTTACCCAACAAAGCACCAATAATAATATATGTCCCGGCCTCAATTCGATCAGGTATTACATCAATTACCCCTTTACCTAAATGCGAAACACCTATTATTTTTATTTCGCTAGTGCCAGCCCCAAATATTTTAGCTCCCATATTGTTTAAAAAAGTCGCAACATTAACTATTTCTGGTTCTTTAGCAGCATTGGAAATACAAGTAATTCCTTCAGCTTTTACAGCCGCTAACATCAAATTAATTGTTGCTCCTACGCTAGCAAAGTCTAAATATATCTTACATCCTTTTAATTTAGGAGCTTCTATAATATATTTATCAGTTCCTTCAATTTTAACTGTTGCTCCCATTTTTATAAGTCCTTTTAGATGAATATCTATTGGTCTACTTCCTATTTTGCAACCGCCAGGAAAATACATTTCTACTTTTTTAAATCTTCCTAATAACGCTCCCATAAAATAATAGGAAGCTCTTAATTTAGCTGATAGATTTTCTTTTATAACAACATTTTTTGCGGCACTACTATCTATTTTTATAACATTATCTTTAAACTGACATCTACAATTTAATTCTTCTAATATCTCTATTAATGTCTGAGTATCAGAAATTTTTGGGACATTAAAAATAGTGACATCCGAATCACTTAATATAGCTGCAGGTATTAAAGCAACTGCACTATTTTTGGCTCCACTTATTTTTATTTCACCACTTAAATCGTGGTTTCCTTCAATAACTATTTTTTGCATGATAATCCTACCCTCTATTTGCACTACCTAGAATATTTATTTTTGTTGCTACAACTTCCTTTATAGATGCTTCTCCTGAACCAATTATTTTTCTTGGATCAATCACATTGGGGTTATTTTTTATAAACTCTTTTATTGCTTTAGCCCAAGCATCCTGCAATTCAGTATTGAAATTAATTTTAGCTACACCATAAGTAATACATTTTTTTAAACTATCACCGGAAATATTTGTTCCACCATGTAAAACAAGTGGCTTTTTACAAGATTTATATATACTTTCTAATAAATCAAAATCTAATTGTGGTTCAACTTTCTTTAAACCATGAAAATTACCAATAGCCGGTGCCAAAGTATCAAACTTAGCTTTTTTATCAAAAAGTAATACAGTATCTAGATCAGTTTTATCAATATCACTATTGTTTTTTATCTTACCTATTTCTGATTCTACAACAATATTTTTAGCTTTTTTAACAACCATATTAGTTATTTTTATATTATCTTCAATATCACTATCTGATACATCAATCATGACAGAATCAAATTTAGCATTTATAGCTTTTTCGGCTTCTTCATAACTTTTACCGTGATCTAAATGAAGAACAACAGGAATCGTTATATTAAGATCTTTAATAAGTCCATCAACTAAATTACGAACTGTTATATATCCGCCCATATATCTAGCGGCATTTTGACTAACACCCAAAATAACTGGGCTTTTTAACATTTGACATTCTTCTAATATATATTTAGTCCACTCTAAATTATTAATATTAAATTGTGGTATGGCATATTTATTAAAATAGGCATCATAAATTATCCTAGCAGTTTTTTTCATAACCTTCACCAAACTAAATATAATATGTAACAATATATCTTGTCAATTAAAGAGTTATAACAGTTTACATATCTAAACATAACTACCTGTTAACAATAAAAATAAATCTATCTTTTAAAGAGTAATCCTTTTGGCAAAGTATACGCCAATTTTCACAATAAGAATTTATTATTTTTAAGATTGCTTCCTTTTGGTAACAACCTATCTCTAAAGCTATGATCCCATTTTTATTTAATCTATTATGATAATTTTCTAAAATAACTTGATAATAAAATAATCCTTTGTTCCTAGCAAATAAAGCTTTATTAGGTTCATATTTTCTTACTGAAGGCATAATTTTCTCATCTTTTGATATATAAGGAGGATTACTTATAATTAAATCAAATTTATTATCTACAACTTTTTTTATATTTTGGTGAATAAATTTTATATCAACATTATTTAATTCAGCATTTTCTTTAGCTATTTTTAAAGCTCTAAAAGAATTATCAAGAGCAGTTATTTTAGCTTTTGGTAGTTCTTTTTTTAATGCTATCGAAATACATCCACTACCTGTTCCTAAATCTAAAATATTTAAATTTTTACTTTTATCTAATAGTTTTAATACTTCCTCTACTAATTGTTCAGTTTCAAAACGAGGAATTAAAACATTTTTGTTTACTTTTATTTCATAACCAAAAAAGTTAACATTCCCAATCAAGTATTGAATTGGATATCCTTTGTTAACTTTTCTTAAATTTTTTGCTAATTTTTTACCACTTTTTAAAGAAAGTGATTTATAATCTGCCGAACTAATTTTAATCATTTTTTAAAGTTTCCAAACCTTTTTTCTGGTTGGCAAGAATTAAAGCTTCTATTATAGCATCAAGATGACCATCCATAACTTTATCCAGATCCATAGTTGTAAAATTTATTCTATGATCAGTCACTCTATTTTGGGGATAATTATAAGTTCTTATTTTTTCAGAACGATCTCCCGTTCCTATCTTTAGCCTTCTTTCTGTACCTAACTCACTATCTTGTTTTTGTTGCTCATAATCATATAATCTAGTTTTTAAAACGGCCATCGCCCTTTCTTTGTTTTTTAATTGACTTCTCTCTGTTTGACAAGTAACAACAATTCCGGTCGGCAAGTGGGTTATTCTGACTGCTGAATCAGCAGTATTAACACTTTGGCCTCCAGCTCCACTACTATGATAAACATCTATTTTTAAATCTGCATCTTTTATTTCAACATTAACATCTTCCGCCTCTGGCATTACGAGTACTGTGGCTGTAGAAGTATGAACTCTACCTTGTGATTCTGTTTCGGGAACTCTTTGAACACGATGAGAACCACTTTCAAATTTTAGTTTTGAATAAACATTTTTACCTTTGACCATAAATTCTATTTGAGTATACCCACCTGAAGAACTTAAAACTTCATTAAGTATTTCAATTTGCCAATTATTCCTTTCAATATATCTAGAATACATTCTAAACAAATCACCAGCAAAAATATTTGCTTCATCTCCACCAGCGGCTCCTCTTATTTCCATAATAATATTTTTTTCATCATTTTCATCTTTAGGCAAAAGCAATATTTCTAATTCTTTTTTTAAAGTTAGTTCTTTATCCTTTAACCTATCCATTTCTTCTTGAGCTATACTATGCAACTCTGGATCATTTACAATATTTTTAGTTTCTTCTAATTGAGATAAAACATTTTTATATTCAGTATATTTTTCTACTGCTTGCTCATACTTTTTTTGTTCTTTTAAAAGTTTTTTCATCAATTCAAAATTACTTACTATTTCTTCTTCGGTAAGTTTATCAGCTATTTCATTGTATCTTTTTGTTATTTCTTCTAATCTTTCAAACATTTTTATACCTTCCTTCTATAAAATAAATTAGAAAGTTATAAATCATCTTGGTCGTCTTTATTAGTATCAATAATAACTAGATCTCCTAATCCATCATCTATATCATCGTCGTCGTCAGTTGCATCTATTTCTTCTTCGTCATCGTCTTCTAAATCTTCTAATTCAAGAACTAATTCATCATCATCATCGTCGTCTTCTAGCTCTATTTTTTTACTATGATTATTTCTTAAATCCCAATATCCATTTGGTAACATTATAAACCTTTTATCAGTTGATAAAAGTTCAAAAAAATCAGCGATTTTATCCTCAAATTCCTTCTCTGACAAAGATAATAGTTTACAAATTTTCTTGAATAAAGTTTGAATTTTCATTTTTTTACCATAAGCTTTTAATATAGCAAAGGCAATATCATCATATGCTAAAGCTTCCAGTTCTTCATTACTTAAATTTTTAAGTTTCATAAATCCTCCTACATTTTTTCTGGTGGATCAACACCAATTAAGTTTAAAGCATTACCCAGTGTTATTCTAACCGCTTTAATTAAATTTAAATTTTCGGCTGTTTCTATTTCGTTATCAGTTATTATACGATAATTAGAATAATAAATATGAAACAAATTAGCTAATTCATAACAATAATTTGTTATTAAATGTGGTAATTCTTTTACTGCAGCATTTTTAACTACATCAGGGAAATTATATATTTTTTCTAGTAATTTGTAAACATTATTTTTCTTAATATTTTCATAGTTTAAATTTAAGGAAATATTATCAGACTTTTCTCTTAAAACACTAGATATTCTAGCATAAGCATAGCAAACATAATAAACAGGGTTTTCATTACTTTGTTTTTTGGCTAAATCTATATCAAAATCCATTTGAGTATCTAAACTCCTAGAAGCAAAGAAATATCTAGTGGCATTTACTCCTACTTCATCTATTAATTCTTTTAAAGTAACCGATGTTCCAGATCTTTTGCTCATTTTATATTCCTGACCATCCTTAACAAGTTTGACTAACTGTAATAGTTTTATATCTATTTTATTTAAATCTACTCCTAAAGCTTTTAAAGTTGATTTTATTACCGGAACATAGCCATGATGATCAGCACCTAAAACATTTATTAACTTATCATAGTTATTACTTAAAGTTTTTAAATGATGAGCTATATCAGGTAAAACATAAGTATAGGATTTATCTGATTTAATTAAAACAAAATCACGCGGAGCTCCAAACATTGTTCCTTTAAACCAAGTAGCTCCATCTTTTTGGTAAACATATTTGTTTTCTTCATAAAAACTTAATGTCTCGCTTATATAATTTGTATTACGTATTTCTTTTTCACTAGTAACTGTATCATAATTAATATTATATTCTTTTAAATCAGCAATAATATGAGCTAATAGTTCTTTTATGGCATATTCTTCAAAAAAAGATGCTTCCTTATTTATCAAATTATTATTATTTTCTTCATAAAGATTATTAGCAAGCTTTATTATATCATCACCAAAGTAACCATCTTTAGGCATATCACTTTTGACATCACACAATTCTAAATAACGGCTTTTAAGAGATAGCCCTAAATTATGTACTTGATTTCCAGAATCATTAACATAGTACTCTTTGTTAACCTCATATCCACTAAATTTTAATATTCTAGCTAGACTGTCACCATATGCTCCACCACGAGCATTACCTAAATGAATTATTCCTGTTGGATTAGCACTTACAAATTCTAAATTAATTTTTTTATTTTTACCTATTGCGTTAGAACCATAATTTTCTTTTTCCTCTAATACTTGAGAAATATTTTTAAAAAGATATTCTTTATCAACAAAAAAGTTTAAGAACCCGGGGTTTTTAATTTCTATTTTAATTATTTCTTTTAAGCTAATATTCTTTTTTATCACATTAGCTATATCAATAGGAGAATTATTATTTTGTTTAGCTATTTTTAAAGCTACATTTGAAGAATAATCTCCATTTTCAATTATACTTGGTATTTCCACAACTATTTCTTGTTCACAAATTAAATTTGCTTTTTGTAAAGCCTCTTTAATAGCTTGCTCAATTTTTTCTTTCATAAAAATATCCTCCTGTAACTAGTTCATTATATTATTATAAATAAACTTTTTCAATTATTCTTATATAATGTAAATAATATTTTGTCAATAAAATATTAAAAAGTTAATAAAATAAAAAACTGCCGTAGCAGCTTTTATTCAGTATTTTTATCTATCTTTATTATTATTTGATATAAGTTTTCTAAGTCTATCTCTTCAGTGTCAACAACCAAACCTTTTTCTTCTATTTGTTTAGTTGTATCTCTTAATAAATTTATGGCATCAGTTAAATCAAACTTATCCTCTTGTTCCTCTTCTGTCTTTGGTGGAACATAATCTGGAGCTAACGTTTCGATTTTGGATACAGGATCAACTATATTTTCATTATTAGGAATAGCTGGAGGAGTTATATCTAAAACTTCTACTTCTTTTGGCTCTGTATTAACAACTGGAGCTTCAGAAACTATTGGTTTATTAGCCATATTCATATTTGCTTCCTCGTCTTCCAAGAAATTGAAAAATTTATTTTGAGCTGGTTCTTCGGGCTTTGGTTCTTCCGTCATAGAAGGAACAACAGGTTGTTCTGTAACTGGTGATCCTATAGATGGAGCTTGAACATTAGGATTTATAACTGGTATCTCCGTTTCAGACTTCACTTCAGCTTCAGTTTTTAACATTTCCTCAATGCCTGGAGATAATTTAGGCGGATTTATATCACTAGCATTATTTTTTATTTCATCAACACTAGGTGCTATATCAACAAGTGGGGTATCATCCATTTTATTTTCACTTTTATTTAAATTTTTTATTTCATCGTCTAATTGTCTTACTGTCAATCTTTTAGCAATTATTTTTTGTAAAAGTTCTTTTTGCTTATTTTTATCCGGTAATTGAAGTAAACTTCTAGCATGTCTTTCAGATATATTTCCATCTAACAAAGCTTTTTGAACTTCTTCATCTAAATTAAGTAAACGAAGTTTGTTGGCAACCGTTGACTGAGACACGCCAATTTTTTTAGCTAATTCATCCTGAGTTACATATCCTCTATCTAATAAAACTTTATAAGATTTTGCTTCTTCTATTGGAGTTAATCCTTTTCTTTGAACATTTTCTACTAAAGCTACTTCAGCACTGCTATTATCATCTAAATTGGTTATTATTGCTGGTACTTTTTGTAAACCTGCCATCCCGGCAGCTTTATATCTTCTTTCGCCAGCAATTATTTCATACTTATCCCCAACTCTTCTTAAAACTAAAGGTTGAATGATTCCGTGTTCCTTTATAGAGGCCGATAATTCTTGCATGGCTTTTTCATCAAATGTTAACCGTGGCTGAAACCTGTTTGGAATTATTTCTTCCAAACCGACTTCTATTATTTGTGGCTCAAAATTCATAATTACAGCCCCTTCTTATTTTATTCACTATAATAATACCTTAATTTTTTAGCTTTTTCAATAACTTTTTATTATTTTAGAATAATCTCGTGGATATCCTTTAGGAGTATTACTTTTTTTAGTAATTTCCACAATTGATCTATCATGATTAACAATTGGTAATTTATATTTATAAATATTAGTTATTGTTCCGTTTAATTTTTGAATTGTTTTTTGGCTATTTTCTATTTCGGCGGTTGTTTTACCTTTCATAGCTATAAACTTTCCTCCTATTTTAACTAGCGGTAAACAAAGTTCAGTTAATATTTTTAAATCTGCTACTGCTCGGGAAACAACAATTTCATATTTATCTAAATTTTTTAAAGAATATTTTTCCGCTCGAGTATTAATTATTTTTACATCGGTTAAGTTTAGCTCTTTAATTAATTCTTGTAAAAATTGACATTTCTTATTATTTGATTCTATTAAACAAAGTTTTAAATTTTTATTAAATATTTTTATAATTATTCCTGGGAATCCAGCTCCCGTTCCAACATCTACTAACTCTTTATCAAACTTTATATAATTCATTAATAAAATAGAATCGGCAAAGTGTTTTAAATATATTTCTTCTCTAGTAGTTATTGATGTTAAATTAAATTTTTTATTATATTCTAACAAAAAATCACAGTATTTAGCTAAATTTTTAATTATGGTATCATCAAAAATAATTTTATTTTGAACTAAAAAAGCTTTAAATTCTGTTTCATTCATTTTGAGAATACTCCTTTTTTAAATAAACGGCTAAAATAGCTATATCACTAGGATTAACTCCGCTTATTCGGGAAGCTTGTCCTATAGAAATAGGCTTTATCAATTTTAACTTTTGTCTAGCTTCAAGAGCTAAGTTTCTTACTTTGTCATAATTTATATTAGCAGGAATTTTTTTCTCTTCTAATTTAATCATTTTCGCTATTTCTTTATAAGTTTTTTCAATATATCCAGAATATTTTATACTTATTTCTACTTCTTCTAATATTTCTTTAGAATCAGTTATATCAACAAATTGTTTTAGAAAATTTATACTTATTTCTGGTCTTTTTAATAATTCCGAATATTTAATACTCCCTTTAGGCAGTTTAATATTGTTTTCGGCAAAGATAGTAATTACTTTTTTAGTTAGCTTTAATTGATTGTTTTTTAAAATAGCTATTGTTTTATTAATTAAATCTTTTTTACTTAAAAACTTTTTATAGCGCTTTTTATCTATAAGACCTATTTCATATCCTTTTTCTCTTAATCTTAAATCAGCATTATCATGCCTTAAAAGAAGGCGGAATTCAGCTCTAGAAGTAAGTAATCTATAAGGTTCTTTTGTTCCTTTAGTAACTAAGTCATCTATTAAAACACCAATATAAGCATCACTTCTTTTTAAAATAAAAGGTTCTTTTTTCTCCAATTTTAAAGAAGCGTTTATTCCGGCCATTAACCCCTGAGCAGCAGCTTCCTCATAACCGCTTGTACCATTTATTTGCCCAGCAGTATACAAATTATTTATTATTTTAGTTTCTAAGGAATAATTTACTTGGAGAGGATTTATAGCATCATACTCAATTGCATAAGCATACTTAACTATTTTCGCTTTTTCTAATCCTTTTAGACTATGAACCATTTTTTCTTGAATTTCATGAGGCATACTAGTAGAAAAACCTTGTAAATACCATTCATCATAATAGGCACTTTCTGGTTCTAAAAATAATTGATGTCTTTCTTTATCAGCAAATTTTACTATTTTATCTTCAATTGAAGGACAGTATCTTGGTCCAACACCCTCAACATAACCACCATACATACTAGATTTATCTAAATTTTGCTTAATAATTTCATGAGTTTTAGCATTAGTATATATTAAGTAACATTTTTTCTGATCATTTATTTTATAAAACGGAGGATTATCATAACTAAATGTGTAATAAGTATTATCACCATATTCTTCTTGCATTTGGCTAAAGTCGATTGATGATTCAGCAATTCTTTGTGGAGTTCCAGTTTTTAATCTTAGTATTTCAAATCCTAATTCTTTTAAATTATTACTTAATAAAGAAGAAGTTTTTTCGCCATGAGGTCCACTAGTGGTTTTTTTATCACCTACTAATATTTTAGAGCGTAAATAAGTACCTGTGGTTAATATTACCGCATTTCCGGTTATTTTTTTATTTTCATCAATTACCACTCCTAAAATAGTTTTATCTTTTACTAAAAGTTTAGTAACTGTACCTTCTAAAATGTCTAATTTTGAACATTTTTTTAAAGCTTTCAACATTTCTTTTGGGTAAACTACTTTATCAGCTTGGGCTCTTAAAGATCTAACGGCTAATCCTTTTGTAGAATTTAACATTTTTATTTGAAAATGAGACTTATCAGTAACCTTTCCCATTATTCCTCCAAGAGCATCTATTTCTCTTACGACAATTCCTTTGGCGGTTCCGCCTATTGAAGGATTACAAGGCATATCGGCTATATTTTTTACATTAGTGGTAACTAAAAGAGTTCTATGCCCTTTTTTAGCAGCTGCATAAGCAGCTTCACAACCAGCATGGCCACCACCTACTACAATTATTTCATATTTCTTTGTCATTTTTAGCCTCTATTTTCCTAAACAAAAATTACTAAATAACTCATCAAGTAATTCATCATTATATGTTTCCCCAACAATTTCTCCTAGCAAATCCCAAGCTTTTTTTATATCTGAAGCTAAAAAATCAATTGTATATTCAAATTTTATACTACCAAGACAATTATCAATACATTTATAAGCTTCTTTTACCAAACTTTTTTGTCTAGTATTCGATAAATACGTTGGATCTTGAGTATTTATTTTTTCTAAATTAAACATTTCTTCTATTTTAGTTAATAAAGCATCTAATCCATTTTCTTTCTTAGTATTACCGTAAATTACTTCTTCGTCTATTTCCTTTAAATTAACATTCTTTCTTAAATCATTCTTATTAACAAAAATAATTTTTTTCTTGTTTTTTAATTTTTTTAACAGTTTTTTATCTTCGGTTGTTAATTTATTATTATTATCTAAAACTAAAATTATTAAATCCATTTTTTCTAATAATTGTTCTGTCTTTTTAACTCCTAGTTGTTCTATTTTGTTTTTAGTAGCTCTTATTCCTGCTGTATCTATTAAATTTATTTTTATACCATTTAATAAAAATGATCCCTCAACTAAATCCCTAGTTGTCCCAGCAATATTAGTAACTATAGCTTTTTCTTCATCTAGTAAACAATTTAAAATACTGCTTTTTCCAACATTTGGCTTACCAACTAAAGCTACAGAAATACCAGATTTTATTATGCGCCCATTTTCGGTATTATTAATTAAATTCTGTAAATCTTGCCTAATCTCTTTTAATTTTTCTTGCATATATTTCCCAGTTATTTCTATAGCATCTTCATATTCTGGATAATCTAAATTAACCTCAATATTTGCTAATAGCTTTAGAATTTTTTTTCTAACTAATTTTACCTTTTTAGAAACTTTACCTTCTATTTGATTAATATAAAGTTTTCGCGCATTCTCCGTTTCAGACATTAATAAATCTTGAACAGCTTCAGCTTCTAATAAATCTATTCGACCATTTAAAAAGGCTCTTTTAGTAAATTCACCAGGATCAGCTAACCGACACCCATTTTCTAATAAAATTTCTAATATTTTTTGGGTAACTGCTATTCCTCCGTGACAATTTATTTCCACAGTATCTTCAGTAGTATAAGTTTTAGGTTTTTTCATAATAATTACTAAAACTTCATCAATTATTTTTTTGGTTGATAAAATATGACCATAATTAACACTATGGTCAGGAACTTTTGTTAAATCTTTACCCTTAAATATTTTGTTAACTATTGTTATAGCTTTAGGACCACTTACTCTAATAATAGATATAGCCCCTATACCTAAGGCAGATGATATTGCACATATAGTATCATCCATTGTTCCACTTCCCTGCTTCGCGCCTATTATAACACGAAATTATTTCCCGGGAAATAATTTATTAAAAAAGAAGACTATTTGTCTTCCTTTGGTTTAATAACTACTGAACGATTAGGTTCTTCACCTTCACTAACAGTATAAACGCCTTTAAAATCTGTTAAAGCGTTATGGACAATCCTTCTTTCATAAGAATTCATACTATCCATTTTTACTTCTATTTTAGTTCTAGCGACATCTTTAGCTATATTTTTAGCTAATCTCTCAATTCTTTTTTCTTGTCTTTCTTTGTAATCTTCAACATCTAATACTATTAAAGGATATATACCAATATTATTATTTGTAACATTTTTAATAATATTTTGTAAAGATTCTAAAGTTTGCCCGTTTTTACCTATTAAAATAGGATTATTATTAGAATACATTTTTATATAAATCTGTTTTTCTCTTATTTTACTTTCAAACGTAGCTTCTATGCCCATATCTGCTAATAATTTTTTTAAATATTCTTTAGCAAATTCTTCTATTTCAGATATTAAAACCACTGTTATTTTGTTAGTCGTTCCTTTAAACAACTTTCCTTTTAATTCCTCATATCGATATAAAACATCGTCTTCAGCGACATTTAAACTTTCTAAAGCCTTTTTTAAAGCTTCCTCTTTATTTTTACCTTCATAACTATTTATTTTCATTTTTCTTCTTCCTTTTCATAATAAAATTTTGAACAACAGTGAAAGCATTAGTTACAATCCAATAAAGAGCTATAGCTGCTGGTAAAGTTAGTGAAGCTATAGAAATCATTACAAGCATTATTTTTGACATTAATTGAGTTTGCTTTTGAGCACCTTCAGCACCAACTCCGGCGGTAGTCTGCATAGTGTTTTTTAAAGAAAAATAAGTAGTTGCTATTATTAAAATTATTAATATTATATATAAGTAGTTCCCTTTACCTATTCCAACAACAGGATTAGTACCTAATTGTAATCCAAATAATTTTTCTTCAAATATAGCTGGCACCCTATTTATTGCTTCTAAAAAAGCAAAGAATATCGGCAATTGAATAAAAGCCATCAAGCAACCCATTAAAGGGTTAATGTTATGTTTTTTATATATAGCCATTGTCTCTTGGCTTTTTTTCATCATTGATTCCTGATCATTTTTATTAGCATATTTCTTTTCTAATCTAGCTATTTCTGGCTGAGCTTTCTTCATGTTTTCACTTTGATTCATGGAATTTTTAGTTAAAGGGAATAATATTAATTTTATAAAAAAACCAATTAACATTACCGAAAGGCCATAATTTTTTAAAAGTTGCCCTACTTTTAATATTAACCACGCCAAAGGCTTAACAAAACCAGATTCCCAAATACTAACATATTTTATATCGCTGGTTTGAAAATCATCACAACTTGGTAAATCAGCTAATTTTACAACCATTTTATCTTCGTTTTCTGCATATATTTCTAACAAATCTTCAGTAACTGGTTTACACAATATATTAGATGGCAGTGTTTGCCCTGTTTCTTCATATTTTATTCTTTCGTTATCATCACTTTGCATATATTTAGTACACCCTGTTGTACAAAATATTAGCAGTAATAATATTAACATTACTTTTTTCTTCATTATTTCTCCTCTGGTAAAAGATTAGTAAGTTCTTTTTGTAGTTCTAAATATGATAATCTCATACACGCCTTCTTCAATATTATAATATAATCATAGCTTTTTGGAAACATAAATTTATTTTGATCTAAAATACTTCTTAACTTCCTCTTATATTTATTTCGAGTTACAGCATTACCTATCTTCGTTCCAACTGCTATACCAAATCGGGCATAACTATATTTATTAGGCAAAGAAAAAATCACATAATATTTATTTTCTTTTTTAACATTATGAGAAATAATATTATCAAATTCAAAAGCTTTTTTAACTATTTCGCTTTTTTTCATTGCCGTTTCTTTCTAAAAAACCACTTTAATAGTGGATTTTGTGTAATTGTTTATAACTTTTTTATTACTCTTTCATTATATATATAGCTCCTTTATAAGTCAAGTTATCCACTGTATTGTTAATAACCTTTTTGGGGATAAATATCGTTGTTAATAATATTTTTGTTAATATTGTTGATAAGTTTAAAATATTGCGTTATTATAGTAACTAAATTAATTTTTTTGTGTGGATAACTTGTTAATAACACTTAGTTAATAGTTTTATTCTTCCTTTTTAATTTTTAATAAGTTACAATTAAATCAGTAAGAAACTGTGAGGTGATATTGTGGATAATAATACTTTATGGAATAACATTTTAGATACGATTAAAAAAGAATTATCACCAATGTCATTTAATACTTGGTTTAAAGATACAACTTTAATAAATTTAACTGATACTAAAGCCACTATTAAAGTACCGATGCAAATACATAAAAAACTTTTAGGGGAAAATTATTACGATATGATTGAAAATCTTTTTTTAGATTTTACTGGTAAAAATTATGAATTAGAATATATTAGTCAAGATGAGATAGAAACTAACGAAGAGATTTTAGAAGTACCAAAAACTATTTCTAATGAAATCGATGATAAAAATTTTAATTCTAACTTAATTGAGAAATATACCTTTGATAATTTTGTAATAGGGGAATCTAATCGCTTTGCTCAAACTGCCGCTTTAGCAGTAGCTCAAAATCCGGGTAAAATATATAATCCGTTATTTATCCATGGAAGAAGTGGTTTAGGAAAAACCCATTTAATGCATGCTATAGGTAATTACGTAGTAAATAATCTTCACAAAACTGTTTTATATATTACGAGTGATGATTTTATCAGTGATTTTACTAATTTAAGTAATAGAAATGGCGAAAACAATTTTGATTATGCCGAAAAATTTAAAGAAAAATATCGTAATATAGATGTTTTATTAATTGATGATATTCAATTTTTAGCCGGGGCCGAAAAAACTCAAAGAGAATTTTTTCATACTTTTAATGCTCTTTATTCAGCTAATAAACAAATTGTTATAACTTCTGATAGACCTCCTGATGATTTAAAAGTTTTAGAGGAAAGACTTAGAACTAGATTTGCTTGGGGATTAACTACTGATATATATCCTCCTGATATTGAATTAAAAACCCATATTTTAAAAAATAAAATTAATGGCCATCAAGTAGCTAAAATGATTGACGATGATGTTATAAATTTTATGGCATGTTCTTGTGAGAATGATGTTAGACATCTAGAAGGAGCTATTACTAGATTATATGCTTATGCAGCTATCAATTCTCAAAATAAAATTGATTTAACATTTGCTCAAGAAGCTTTAAAAGATTTTATTAATAAGTCAATATATTTTAAAAACGATATATCTAAAATTCAAAACGCTGTAGCAGAATCTTATAATATTACAATAGAGGATTTAAAAAGTAAAAAGAGAAGTAATAATATAGCATATCCCCGCCAAGTAGGAATGTATTTAAGTAGAATGTTAACAGATGAATCTTTACAAAAAATAGGGTTAGAATTTGGAAATAGAGACCATTCCACAGTCTTACATGCGTATGAAAAAATTAACAAGGATTTAATAAATAACAAACAATTAAAAGAAATTATTAATGATATTAAAGACAAAATAATGTAATTGTTGATATAATTATATATATAAAGATATTATTAACAAAAATTTTTAAAATAATATTGAATTATATGGGCTAAAATAATGTTATTAACATTATCAACACCATTATAATTAATATAAAAAAGAAAGAAGGAATAAAAATGAAATTTACTATTTCAAAAAATATCTTATTAGAAAATCTAAATTATGTAGCTAAAGCCATATCTACTAAAAATATAATACCTATATTAAATGGTATAAAATTTGAATTAAATAAAGAAGGGTTATATTTAACAGCTACTGATTCAGAATTAACTATTCAAACTTTTATTGAAAATAAAAAAATAAAAAATATTGAAGCAGAAGGTATTATTATCATTCAAAGTAAATACTTAATAGATATAGTAAGAAAAATGCCAACTGATGATATTAATATTGAGGTGGTAGATGGTTTAAAAATTAAAATTTATACTACTCAAAATCAATATTCATTAAATTGTTTAGAACCAAAAGAATATCCTAAATTTAAAATAGAGTCTAGTAAAGTTCCTTTAGTATTAAATTCTGATATGTTAAAAGAATTGATAAATCAAACTGCTTTTGCTATTTCAACTCAAGAATCACGTCCTTTATTAACAGGAATTAATTTAAAAATTACCGGGGATATATTAGAATTAACCGCCACTGACTCATATCGTTTAGCTAAAAAAAGTATCAAATTACCACTAAGTATAAAAGAAGATATCAATATAGTAATACCTGGTAAAAATTTAATAGAATTTGATAAAATATTAAATGATAATGATCAAGTAGAAATTCATATTTTTAATTCAAAAATATTATTTAAATATAAAAACATTATTTTCCAATCTAATTTATTAAATGGAACATACCCTAACACAGCAAATTTAATTCCAACAGATTTTGAATTAATTGTTGATGTCTCATTAAGTGATTATTATGATGCTATAGATAGAGCGGCATTATTAACTCAAAGTAAGGATAAAAATATAGTTAAAATGAGTGTTGAAGAGAAAAATATGAAGATTAGTTCATATGCTTCGGAAATAGGTAAAGTAGAAGAAACAGTTAATATTAAAAAGAATAATAAAAATATTTTAGATATATCATTTAGTGCTAAATATATGTTAGAGGCTTTAAGAACAATAAAAGAAGATAAAATATTAATTTTACTTAATACTGATATAAAACCAATAATTATAAAATCAGTAAAAGATGAATCTTTAATTCAATTAATTTTACCAATAAAAACATATTAAACTATAAATCGACAAAAATCACCTTCTTAAAATGTTATAACAGAGAACAAAATTAAAAAGAGGAGGTGATTTTACTTGTTAGAATATGAGATTAACGAAAAAACACTAGCATTAATACCGGTTGATGAAGCAAAAACTAAAATATATGAAGTAGATAAAAATTTTATTGTTAATAAACCAATAATGAAAATAATGGAAGAAAGTTGTCAATATTTTGGTAGTTCCTTATCAGGAAGACAAAAAGGAACTACAAATTTAATAGGGGTAACTCATAAATCTCCTATTATAGTAGAAGAAAGTAAAGAAATGATTTTTTTTCCAACAGCATCGCCTAGAAGAAATAAATGTTCCTGGATATCTTTAAAAAATATTGATAGTTATTATACTAAAGAAGCTTTTTCCTATATTAAGTTTAATAACAACCTAGAATTGAAACTAAACATATCTTATGGAATTATAGATAATCAAATATTAAGAGCAACTAGATTAGAATCAGTATTAAGAAAGCGAAAATATTAAAAAAAGTTTATTTTTAAGCTAAATAGTGATATAATATATTTGTATGAGTAGGGATACCACAAATATATTATTTTTTATTATTTAATAGTTAAAGAGGCTTAAATATGCAAATAGTAAAATTAAAATTAGTTAATTTTAGAAATTATAAAACATTAAATTTAAGCTTTTCTAAAAAAAGAAATATTTTTTATGGTGAAAATGGATCTGGTAAAACAAACATATTAGAAAGTATATATGTTTTGTCTTTAACTAAATCGTTTAGAACTATAAATGATAAAGTATTAATAACCAGTGGCGAAAAAAAACTAAAAATAGAAGGAGAAATAAAAGAAAATAATAATAAAAAATATTATTTAGAGCTCAGTGAAGAAGGCAAAAAAGTCAAAATTAATAAAACAAAAATAATAAAATTAAGTGAATATATTTCTAATATTAATGTTGTTCTTTTTAGTCCAGATGATTTTAGAATAATAAAGGATTCCCCTAGTGTTAGAAGAAAAATTTTAAATGTAGATATTATTCAATTTGATAAAGAATATTTAATTTTATTAAATAAATATAATAAATTATTAAAACAACGGAATTCTTATTTAAGAACAATGTATATAAATAATTTAGCAGATGAAGAATATTTAAATATTTTAACAAACAATTTAATAGAATTAGGTTTAAAAATTTATCAAAAAAGAAAAATCTTTTTAGAAAACATTAATAATTATGTTGCTACTAAATTTTTAAAAATTACAAAAATAGCTGACTTAAAGATAGAATATATCTCTGAATATAGATGTAATGATAAAAATAAACTAAAAAAGCGATATTCACAATATTTTTCTAAGGAATTAGCCTTAGGTAAAACAATATTTGGTGTCCATCATGATGATTATAAATTTATTTTAAAAAAACAAAATATTAAAGATTATGGCTCAGAAGGGCAACAAAAAAATGCTATTATTGCCTATAAATTATCTTTAATAGAAGTATTTAAAAATATTGAAAATAAAACACCAATATTATTATTAGATGATTTGTTTAGTGAATTAGACAACAAAAAAATTAATAATATAATTAATTTGTTAAAAAAACGAGTCCAAGTTTTTATAACAACAACAGATGTGGATAAAATAAATAAAAAATTATTACAAGATAGTAAAATATTTAAAGTAAAAAACGGAAAAGTGGAGGAAATACAAAATGAAACATGAATATACAGATAGCGACATTCAGGTATTAGAGGGATTAGAAGCGGTCAGGAAAAGACCAGGTATGTATATAGGTAGTACGGGAGAAAAGGGATTACACCATTTGGTTTGGGAAATTGTTGATAATGCGGTAGATGAATCTTTAGCTGGATATTGTGATGATATTGAAATAATTATTGAGAAAGGGAATATTATAACTGTTAAAGATGATGGTAGAGGTATTCCAACAGGAATGAATAAAAAGACTGGTTTATCAACAGTGGAAACTATTTTTACAGTTTTACATGCTGGTGGTAAATTTGGTGGTGAAGGATACAAAGTATCTGGTGGATTGCATGGAGTAGGAGCTAGTGTTGTAAACGCTCTATCTAGTTGGCTAGATGTTAAAATATACAAAGATGGAGTAGTTCATTATCAAAAATTTGAGAATGGTGGAAAACCAGTTGGAAAATTAGAAATAATTGATAAATGCGCTGAAAATAGAACAGGGTCAACTATATCTTTTAAAGCAGATCCTGAAATATTTACAGAAACAACTGAATATAATTATGATACCTTATATAATCGTTTGAGAGAAATAGCTTTCTTAAATAAGGGTTTAAAAATTCATTTAAGAGATGAGAGAAATGAACTTAAAACGGCGGATTTTTGTTACGCGGGTGGTATTGTAGAATATGTTCAATTGCTTAATAAAAATAAAAGTCCTATTCATGATGATGTTATATATGTGGAAGGAAAAGAAGATGATGTTTTAATAGAAGTAGCTATGCAGTATAATGATGGATATAATCAAAGTATCTATTCTTTTACAAACAACATTAATACTTATGAAGGTGGTACCCACGAAGAAGGCGTAAGAAATGCCTTGACTAGAATTATAAACAATTATGCTAAAAGCAATAAATACATAAAAGATAATGATGATTCTTTAAGTGGTGACGATGTTAGAGAAGGACTAACAATGATTATATCTTGTAAACATCCAAATCCTCAATTTGAAGGTCAAACTAAAACTAAATTAGGTAATCCTGAGGTAAGAAAAATAGCTTCAGATATTTTTTCTTCTGGTTTAGAGAGATTTTTATTAGAGAATCCTGATGATGCAAGAATAATTATTGAAAAATGTATGATTGCTTCTAGAGCAAGAATAGCTGCTAAAAAAGCTCGAGAAATAACCAGAAGAAAAGGTGATCTTGATTTACCAGGATTTATGGGTAAATTAGCCGATTGTAAGAGTAAAGATAGAACTGAATGTGAAATATTTTTAGTTGAGGGTGATTCTGCTGGTGGAAGTGCTAAAAAAGGTCGAGATAACATGACGCAAGCTATTTTGCCACTTAGAGGGAAAATATTAAATGTTGAAAAAGCTCGCCTTGATAGAGCTTTAGGTAATGAAGAAATAAGATCAATAATCACTGCTTTTGGAACGGGAATAGGCGAAGAATTTAATATAGATAAATTACGTTATGATAAAATCATTATCATGACTGATGCTGATGTAGATGGCTCTCATATTAGAATATTATTATTAACTTTGTTTTATCGTTTCTTTAAACAAATTGTTGAGAAAGGTCATGTATATGCTGCTCAGCCACCTTTATATTGTATAAAGCATGGTAAGACCATAAAATATGCTTTAAATGATGATGAAAGGGATGAGTATTTAGCTCAGTTAGCAGCCTCAAACACTAAATATGAACTAAGTAGAAACAAAGGACTTGGTGAAATGAATCCTGATGAACTAAGAGATACTACTATGTCTAAAGAAAAACGAGTTTTAAAGAGAATAACTGTTGAAGAAGCAATAGAAGCAGACAAAATATTTGAAAAATTAATGGGCGAAAATGTTGAACCAAGACGTGAATTTATAGAAGAAAATGCGCCTTATGTTCAAAATTTGGATATATAGGAGGATTTATGGATAAGATTACAGAAGAAAATATTGTTAGAGAAGTTAAAGAGTCATTTATTGACTATTCGATGAGTGTTATTGTTTCTCGAGCTATACCAGATTTAAGAGATGGTCTAAAGCCAGTTCATAGAAGAATACTTTATACAATGTACGAAAACGGCTTAACTCCAGATAAACAATACCGAAAATGTGCTAAAACAGTTGGTGATGTTATGGGAAATTATCATCCCCACGGAGATTCTTCTATTTATGATGCAATGGTTAGAATGGCTCAAGATTTTAGTTATAGATATGTTTTAGTTGATGGCCATGGTAACTTTGGTAATATGGATGGTGATGGGGCTGCAGCAATGCGTTACACAGAAGCTAGACTTTCTAAAATAAGTGGTGAATTATTAAGAGATATTAATAAAAATACCGTTGATTTTGGTAAGAACTTTGATGAAACAACAGTAGAGCCAGTAGTGTTACCATCTCGTTTTCCTAATATACTAGTTAACGGAACGATGGGAATAGCAGTCGGAATGGCTACTAATATTCCTCCTCATAACTTAGGTGAAGTTATCGATGGTTGTGTTGCTTATATAGATAATCCCGAAATAACTTTAACTGAATTAATGAGCTACATAAAAGGTCCCGACTTTCCAACAGGAGCTTTAATACTTGGCAATAGCGGAATAAAAAAAGCCTATGAAACAGGCAGAGGATCTATTACTATTAGATGCCGTGCTAGGATAGAAGAAAGCGAAAATCGTAGCAAAATTATTATAAGTGAATTGCCTTATGGAATAAACACTTTAGAATTAAAAACAAAAATAGGTGAACTAGTTAGAAATAAAGTGATTGAGGGAATAGCTGATTATCATGATGCTACAAATTTGGATACAGGAGTAAATATAATAATAACTATAAAAAAAGAAGCTAATGCTAATGTAGTCTTAAATAATTTATATAAACATACTCAACTGCAATCAAATTTCGGTATAATTTTATTAATGCTTGACAATGGTGTGCCAAAAACTCTAGGGTTAAAAGACATTATTTCTAAATATATTGATTATCAAAAAACAATTATTATTAGAAGAACCAAGTTTGATTTAGAAAAAGCTGAAAATAGAGTTCATATATTAGAAGGATTGAAAATTGCCTTAGATCATATTGATGAAATTATAAAATTAATAAAAGCGGCAAATAACGACGACGAAGCCTTAAAAGGGTTGCAAAATAAATATAATTTAACAGAAATACAAGCTCAAGCTATTTTAGACATGAAGTTAAGGAGATTAACGGGCTTAGAAAAAGAAAAAGTAGAAACTGAATTAAAAGATTTATTGTTATTAATTGAAAAATTAACTGCTATATTAGCTAGTGAAGAAAAGATTTTAAGTATAATAAAGGAAGAAATGTTAGAAATTAAGAAAAAATATGCTGATGAAAGAAGAACGGAAATAGATATGTCAGCTATAGAATATATTGAAGACGAATCTTTAATCCCCGAAGAAGAAATAATAGTTACACTAACTAATAAAGGGTATATTAAAAGGTTAGCGGCAGATGCTTATAGAACTCAAAACAGAGGTGGAGTTGGTGTTAAAGGTATAACTACTAATGAAGAGGACTTTGTTGAACA